>ERZ832522.5791-NODE-5791-length-10950-cov-13.312437_pt1 | contig 10950 bp, 10 predicted proteins | sample MGYA00519951_ERZ832522 | MGnify/ENA primary metagenome ERZ832522 (study PRJEB31850, sample SAMEA3708728) | human gut metagenome | biome: human gut; feature: human-associated habitat; material: faeces | place: China | collected 2014 ... | reverse complement strand
AAGCTGGATGAGGACATGGCAAAGAGGAAATATGCCGATTTTATTGAAAACACAGGTTGATCGCACAGCCGAAACGCCAGTCACGCCCGTCGCGCCCGTGTCGGCGGTTTGTGCGGCTTTCAGGACACAGTCGAGCGTGTCCCCACCGGAAGCCTGAAAACCGGACGTTGCGCCGCTGTACGGGAGCGTTGGCAGAAAACATCGGAACAGGACGAGATGGCCGCAGAAAAAGCCGCTTGCGGCAAATGCGGGAACACGCCGAAACGGACAAAATCGAGAGATTTTGGACGCCGCGGCGAGAAAGCAGGACAAAGCCGCGGGGTCGTGCGCGCCCCGCAGCGGTCACATCTGCCCGCGGTGCGGGCAGTTTCGGGGATTTACGAGGGCGTTCCAAACACAGCGAAAAACAGCCGGAGGGCGTTGCGGAATGAAAAAAGCCCGCCGTTTCAAGGGAAACAGAGGGGTTCCAACGAAAAACACGAGGTGAATACAGAAAAATGGTAAAAGGAAAAGAAAAATTTGCACTCTGGATCACGCCGGAGTGTAAGCAGCTCGTCGATGACTGTTATGCGGACGATCAATGCCAGAGCCGCAGCGAGTACATTGAAAAGGCAATCTTATTTTATACCGGCTTCTTATACGCCGAAAAAGCAGATCGTTACCTTCCAAAAGTCTTGCAGCAAATCTTATCTGGAACGCTGGATCGATTTGCAGAGCGCATTGGACGGCAGCTTTTCAAGCTGGCAGTTGAGCAGAATGTCAACAACCATATCCTTGCTTCGGACACGGACATTGACGCCCGGAGCTATCAGAAAATGCGCGGACTTAGTATGGATGAAGTCAAAAGAACGAACGGGAGAATTGATTTTGAAGATGCGCTGTTGAGTGAAAGGGGCGTGTGAAAATGTCAAAGCTGATTCAGAAAGCAGGCTTTCTGAATCCAAACCGTGCCGGTCGTTATATGAATTATATCGCCACGCGCGACGGCGTGGAGCTTTTGGATGAAAACGCAGACAGCATTTATATGCGCTATATTGCCACACGGCCTCGCGCGGAAAAGCACGGCGAACACGGCTTGTTTGGAGCCGAAGATGCTGTTGATTTGGAAAAGACGTTGGGCGAGTTGAAAGCGCATGAGGGCAATGTCTGGACGATTATCTACTCTCTGCACCGCGAGGATGCAGCGCGTCTCGGCTACGATAACGCCGCAAGCTGGCGGGCACTTCTGCGCTCTAAGCAGGCAGATTTCGCAGAAGCCATGCAGATTCCTCCGTCGCAGCTTCGGTGGTATGCAGCTTTCCACGACGAGGGCGAACATCCGCATATCCACATGATGCTCTGGTCGGATGACCCGAAATACGGCTTTCTGCGGAAAGATAAGCTGCTGCATTTGCAGTCCATTTTAACGAACATGATCTATGCGGACGAGCTGAAGGAAGTTTACATCAAGAAAGATATTGCCTATAAAGACGTGACCGAAGCAGCACGGGAAACCATGCGCAGAATTGTTGGCAAGTTAGAATCTGTTGAAAATCCACCGGAATCGATTCAACAAAAGCTGCTGGAGCTTGCGTTGGAATTACGCACAGTCAGCGGCAAAAAGAAGTATGGCTATCTCAAAAAGCCGCTGAAAGATAAAGTAGATTCTATCGTGGACGAACTTGAAAAGCTGCCGGAGGTTGCTGCGTATTATGCCGTTTGGAATGACCTGCGCGATACGCTGGATGGTTATTACAAAAGCAAGCCCAGGCAGCACAATCCGCTTTCGCAACAGAAAGAATTCCGTGCCATCAAGAACGCCATCATTCAAGAAGCGGAGCGACTGCGACAGCAACTAGAGCAGGAATCTTCACAGAATAAAGAACCTTCTAAAGAAGAACCATCGCCACAGGCTTATACAGATCCGACGCTTGCAGATGAAAATACTTCGTCTGCAACTTCTCATTCTGTGCGGCTTCCATCCGAGTATCTTCTGAATTCCACCGTCCGCCTGTTTCACCAGATGGGGCAGATCTTCCGCGACAATGCCGCGCCGCCCAGCAATCCAATGGGTATCCGCGTGAATTCCAAGCGCCGCAAAAAGCTCATCCAAAAGCGGCTGGCAATGGGACATAAACAGGATGACCATGAGCAGGCGCAGGGCTATGAACAAAGTCTGTAAATTCGGAACGCACATATTTGTCTGCAAAGGTAAACGCTAGTCAAAAGCCGCTATAGGAAATCAGATCAGATATCTTTTCTATTATAGGCGTTTCTCAAAATTCCCACAGATACGAACGTTTTCGTCCGAAATAATAAAGGCCTGCTCGTCAATCGTGTGAATTAAATCTACAAACGCATTGTATTCATATTTATTGATACAAGTGACCAAAATATGTGTTTCCTCTTTTGTAAAAGCTCCGATACCTGTCCATTCGGTCACGCCACGACCGGTTCGTTCCATAATGACCCGGTCCACACCGCAGTGCTTCGTGAAAATCATCAGTCTTAAATTGATATTCTGGTAATGTGTACGATCCAGTGTCAAGGTAAATACAAGCAAATAGATAATAGAATAGACGAACGTCTCAAAACGAAAGCTCAGGAGTAATAAAAGATAAATAATGACGTTTACTCCCAAAGAAATACTGCCAACGCTCTTCGCTCGCATGCGTTTAACCGCCCACACACCAAGGATATCCACTCCGCCGGCGCTTCCGCCAGTCGTCAGAATCTGTCCAATGCCGAAGCCGGAAAGCAAACCGCCAAGAAGTACGGAAACCAGTTCGTCCTCAATCCAGACTGTTGCAGCCGGAATCAGACGAAGAAACAGCGCAAGCGACACAACGCCAAGAATTGTTTTATATAAAAATGGTTTTCCGATGTCGTGCCACGCAATCCAAAATAGCGGAATATTAAGTAGTATGTAGACAATGCTGATGAACTGCTCTGCATTCAGTCTAAATGCCCGCGCCACAGGAATACAGATCAGCTGCGCTGCGCCGACGGCTCCGCCGCTGAATAAGCCGAATGGAACAACAAAAACATTAAATCCAACGGCATAGAGGAAACTACCGGTCAGAATCCTTAAAATCAGAAAAATCTTCTTTTGGTTCATACATTACCCCGCATAAAATAGTACAGACTTCTAATAAATTATATCATGCTGCTTTTGCTATTGACGTTATAATTATTTCACAGGATGGGAAACATACAAGCCCGCGCCGATGCAAGGATACCCCATTTGCCCAAGGACAATCGGGAAGAACCCCGGACCGGTTCCGACATCCACAGTTTTCAGCATTTTATCCTCACATGCCGGAAGCGTATCTGAAAACACATCTTTCCACGCAGCAAGGAGTGTTGTGTCGGAAATCTCTGCCCAGCCACTCTCACTGTAGCCTTGCAGAAAAAGCAGCTTGCAAATCCAAAATCTGCAAGCTGCTTTTATTTTATCTATAGAGTGCCCCGCATATTGTCACGAATAATTTGGACTCTTAAACGGTGCAGTTTCTGTCTAGCAGCACTACGATAATCTTTTATTAAAAGCTCATAATCAGCTTTTCATCAAGCCTTTTGAGTATCTCGCACGCTAGCTTTACTGCGTTGTCAAAATCCGCATAGGCCGAAATTCCATAATGCGTATGAGCATAGCGAACCGGAACACCAATCACGATCACGGGTACGGCTTTCTCGGTCAGATGGATTGCAGCGCCATTTGTCGAGCCAGCACTCCGAACGGCATCCTGCACCGGTATGCCGAGTTCTTCCGCCAAGCCAAGCGCGTATCTTTGGTAGCGTGGATTTGTTATCATTCTGGCATCAATGTGACGCAGCATCGGACCATGCTTAATAGCAGTCTGGACCATATACGGTTCAACACAAGTATCATCCGCCGGGCAGCCTTCAAAGACGATTGCAACATCCGGTTTGATAACCTGTGATGTCACGGTTGCGCCGCGCACACCAACTTCTTCCTGCGCAGCACAGGCACCGACGATATCAACATTCAGTTCCTGACCCGCCAACGTATGCATCGTCTTTAGAATGGCCGCGCAGCCCAGACGGCAGTCAAAACTCTTACCGACCATCAGATCCGTTGTTTCTGAGTACGAGAAGGTGACATCAGGAACAACAGGCTCTCCGATTCTCACGCCGAATTTTTCAATAGCTTCTTCTCTGGAAACCGCACCAACATCTACCGTAATATCTTTCATCTCCAGTGGAGCCTTACGCTCCTGCTCGGTCATAAAATGAGGCGGCTTGCTAGCGGTAAGGCCCGGGATATATTTTCCAAATTTGTTACGAACCCAGACCTTATGTGCCGGAATGTTGTTGTTGACCCAACCACCGATCTGAATAATACGGAGTGTTCCGTTCGGACAAATGGCCTGTACCATGAATCCGACCTCGTCGCTATGGGCGTCAAGCTGAACAACAGGACGCTTACCGTTGTTTTCTTTTCGACGAATATAGAGATTGCGCATATGATCTTCTGTGATCTCGCCAAGTCCTTCTGCATAGGGTCGGATCGCTGCCACTACTTCATCTTCGAAGCCGGACGTACCATTTGCGTCCGAGATTGCTGCAATCATTTCCAGCGTCGTTTTTTTATCCATTGTAATACCTCTTTACGAAAGCTTGACTTTCTTGAATTCTTCCATAAAGTCAACGATGTAGTTCGCCGTGGTCTCAAGCATTTCCTTTCCCCATTCTTCCGTAGCGGTGCTGGGATGATCGGGCCCAATCCAGCCGCTGTCGGTGACGTGCGGGGTGTTGCGGAGAATCTCAACCGAAACGCCCTTATACTCGACGGAGCGGAAGCCGGTCGTCTTCAGGTTTTCCGTCAGGTGCTTAAACTGCAGTTCGCCGCCGATTTCGCTCTTGTCGACCAGAGACGGATCGATGCCAAGGATTGCAGCCGTTTCTTCGCCGCCGCCGTGGCCGCCCTTCCATGCGGGGTTCATATCCCACGCCATCAGCCACCAGTTGAGCATCGCAACCAGGCAGCCCTTATCCTCAAATTCCAGTCCCAAGCGCTCAATCATCTTCATATTGCCACCGTGACCATTGAGGAAGACAAATTTTCTTGCGCCGTGACGGTACAGGCTCAGAAAAATCTGACGGCAGAACTGATAGAGAACCTCGTTGTCAATGTCAATCGTTCCGGGGTACGGGGCCAGACTCTGGCAGGCGCCGTAGGGGATGGTCGGAGCAATCAGAACGTCGCTCTTCTGCTCGATCTTTTCCAGCAGAAAATCCGGAATCAGGGTATCGGTTCCAAGCGGCATGTGACGACCATGGCACTCAATGCTGCCGATGGAGATGAGCACCATGTCGTTCTTTTCAAAATACTCCTGTGCCTTCGGCCAGGTCAAATTTGCAAGTCTCATATTTTTTACTTCCTTTTTATGCACAATTTTGAGCAGAAAAGCGAGCTATCCGGAGGTCGGATAGCCCGCCACCCGTCAATTACTGGGCAACCTTAACCTGATTCAGATTATGGTAGCCGTTGGAATCCATTACAAAGCCTTCCACTTTCTTGTTGGCGCCAACGTTGATGGCGCTGTAGAACACGGGGATATTGTTGTTGATCTCAGCCAGCATAATGGCGATGTCTTTGTACAGATCTTTACGTGTGGACTCGTCTGTGTTGGAACGAGCTTCTTCAATCAGAGCGTCAAGATCCGGATCCGCGATGAAACTGCGGTTGCCAGCAGCACCCTGCTGCGTCGAATGCTCAAGGGAGTAGTAGGTGTAGTCTGCGTCTCCGCTGGAAGTCGTCCATCCGAAATACGCCATATCATGTTCACCTGCGGTAGTTCTGGAAATGTAGCTACCGAACTCAAGAACTTCTACGCTGCACTGCACACCGATATCGAGCAGCATAGCCTGAATTGCTTGGCACATCTCAATACGGGACTGATTGTCATTGACCCAGAGCGTAGTGGAGAAACCATCGGGATAACCGGCCTCGGAAAGCAGTTCCTTCGCCTTTTCAGGGTTGTACTCTGGAACACCGGTAGAGTAGTAGCCGAAAACTGCCGGAGCGATGATCGCGTCGGCGGGCTGGCCACTGCCTGCGTTGATAGTGTCGATGATGGTCTGGCGGTCGATTGCCATGACCAGAGCCTCACGAACGAGCGGGTTATTGAACGGTTCTTTGTTCATATTCATGGAAACATACCAGCAGGTGAGAGACGGAATTTCATAAACCATCAGCTTATCATTGTCATTGATTTTGGGGATGTCATTGACCGCCAGATCATAGGCCAGATCGATTTCACCGGTTTCCAAAGCGATAGAACGCTGAGACGTTTCAGGGATGACCTTCATAATCAGGTTTTCCGTTGCGGCCTTACCGGCGTAATAGTCATCAAATGCCTTGAGTGTGACATGATCGCCCTGTTTCCATTCGACAAAGCAATACGGACCGGAACCAACGGGGTTCAGAATGAAGGCGTCCTCATTTGCTTCAACAACAGCTTTGGGAACGATCGCCGCAAAGGGAATTGCAAGGTTGCGGAGGGTCGGTGAGTAAGGAGCATTCGTCTTCACTGTAACAGTGTATTCATCGTCGACAGTAACATCCTCAATAAAGTTGACGATATAGGAGACAGCTGCGGAGTTGCGAGCACGATCCAGAGAGAACTTGACGTCTTCTGCCGTCAGATCACTGCCGTCATGGAACTTGATGCCCTGACGAATCTTGAACACATAGGTCTGTGCATCCGTCTGCTCCCAACTTTCGGCGATCTGCGGAACGATCTCATTGGTTTCAGAGTCAACTGTCACCAAGGTGTCGAAAATCTGACAGGTGACCTCAACTGCCGGTGTTTCTTTGCCCTGATGGGGGTCAAGAGAGGTGACATCAGCGCCCTGCGCCCAGATCAGTGTGTCTTTGTAAGCGGTGGCAGTCGCTTCCGTGCTGCCGTCGTTTTCTGCCGACGCGTCGGTTTCGGTTGCGGCAGTGGACTGCTTGCCGCCACAGGCCACGAGGGATAGCAGCATAACCAGCGCCAGTACCAGGGTCATAATGCGGACAAAGCTCTTTTTCATACATTTTCCTCCTGTTTTTGATTTTCCGTATAAACGAAACATTTTTCAAAATCACTGCGATCGGCAAAGCGGCGCAATGACGATGAACAAAATAACTTAAATCTCACCTCTCTGCACACGAAGGCAGGTCACGAAATGACCGGGCTCTTCTTCTGTCAGGACCATGTCCTGCTGGCGGCATGCATCTGTCGCGTAGGGGCAGCGTTTTGCAAAGCGGCATCCCTTTTCGGGATTGATGGGAGAGGTGAGCTCGCCTTTCATGGTGATCCGGTTCATAGGAACCTTCGGGTTTGGAATCGGAATGGCCGAAAGCAGGGCCTGCGTATACGGGTGCATCGGCTTTTTAAACAGCTTGTCGGACGGTGCTTTTTCTACCATCTGACCCAGATACATGACCAGAATATCGTTGGAAATATACTTGACAACGGAGAGGTCGTGCGTAATGAACAGATAGGTCAGGCCGAGATTGTCCTGCAGATCCTGCATCAGGTTCAAAATCTGTGCCTGAATAGAGACGTCCAGTGCGGAAACCGGTTCATCACAGACGATAAACTTTGGCTCCAGTGCCAATGCCCGCGCAATGCCGATGCGCTGGCGTCGACCGCCGTCAAGTTCATGTGGATAGGTATTGATGAGTCTGCTTGCCAGACCAACCATATTCATAATCTCGCGTACGCGTTTCTGGATGCCATCCTTGTCCTTACGGTCATAGATTTTCTGAACAAGCAGGGGCGCAGCGATCGCTTCGCTAACCGTCATGCGCGGGTTGAGCGATGCAAACGGATCCTGGAAGATAATCTGCATATCACGACGCATATCTTTCATCTGCTTATCGTTGAACGAAAGAATATCCTTCTGATCAAAATAGACTTTGCCGCTGGTCGGTTCATGCAGACGGAGAATGGCACGGCCCATTGTAGACTTGCCGCAGCCGGATTCACCGACAACGCCGAGCGTTTTACCTTGTTCAATGGTAAAGCTAATATCATCTACCGCGTGGAGCATGCCGTTTGGAACGGGGAAGTATTTTTTCAGGTGTTCTACCTTCAGAATTTCACGATTCTGTTCTGCCATATCTTCTCACCTCTTTCAGGTCGTGTACCGGAAGCAGCGCACCTTATGACCGTCTTCCAGCTCCGCAAGTTCCGGCGATGACACGCGGCAATGCTCGGTGGCATACTTACAGCGGTCAGCAAATTTACAGCCCTCCGGCAGCGCAGTCGGGTCCGGCATCATGCCGTCGATGGCGGCCAAGCGACGGCTGTTCGTTTCCAGATTCGGGATCGAGCCGAACAGACCTTCAGTATAAGGATGCATGGCGTTTTCATAGACCTGACATAGCGTGCCGTACTCCACGATCTCACCGGCATAGATGATCGCGACACTGTCGCAATTCTGCGCAACAACGCCAAGATCGTGCGTGATGAGCAGCATAGAGGTATTGTTCTTCTTCTTGAGATCCCGGATCATTTCCAGAACCTGCGCCTGAATGGTAACGTCCAGAGCAGTGGTCGGCTCGTCCGCAATCAGAAGTTGCGGATTACATGCAAGCGCGATGGCAATGATGACGCGCTGCTTCATACCGCCAGAGAACTGGTGCGGATAGTCGTCATAGCGGCCAGCCGTGATGCCAACCATTTCCAACATATCGCCCGCCTGTTTTTTGGCTTCCTGCCTGGAGAGCTCCGGATGGTGGTTGCGGATGACCTCGAGGATCTGCTCGCCGACGGTCATAACCGGGTTCAGCGATGTCATAGGATCCTGGAAGATCATCGAGATCTGGCGACCGCGCATCTGGCGCATTTCTTTTTCCGAAAGCTTCAGAAGATCCTTGCCCTCGTAGAGAATTTCGCCGGAGAGAATTTTTCCGGGCGGGTTGGGAATCAGGCGCATGATACCGCGTGCGAGCGTTGTTTTGCCTGCGCCTGTCTCGCCGACAAGACCAAGCGCTTCGCCGCGCTTGATTTGCAGATTCGCATCGTTCAGCGCGTAAACCACACCGTCTGAGGTAGAATAGACGATGTTTAAATTCTTAATATCCAACAGAGTATCTGACATACTGCGCATCCCTCCTTTATAGTGCAGCGTTCATCAGGTCTTGAGCTTCGGATCCATCGCGTCGCGAAGACCGTCGCCCATCAGGTTCAGCGAGAGGATTGTCAGCATAATGCCAAGCCCTGGAATTACGGTCACGTGCCATGCATCACGGATGTAGGTACGCGCGTTGGAGAGCATGGCACCCCATTCTGGCGTCGGCGGCTGAATGCCGAGACCAAGGAACGACAGGCCGGCAATGGACAGGATTGCGCCAGCGAGACCAAGCGTTGCCTGCACGATGATCGGCGCGAGCGAGTTGGGAATAATATACTGGAAAATAATTGAGGTATTGTTGCAGCCAATGGAACGCGCCGCTTCAATAAAGTCCTGGTCCTTGACGGTCAGGACCGCCGCACGGACGGTACGGGCAAACGTCGGGATATACGCAATTGCAATGGCGATCATAACGTTCCAGAGACTTGTGCCGAGCGCGGCGACAATTGCCGTTGCAAGAAGCATCGAGGGGATTGCCAGCAGAATGTCCATTACGCGCATGATAATCGTATCCGTCCGGCCTCCGTAATAGCCGGAAAGTGCGCCGAGAATACCGCCTGCGCACAGCGCCAGCAAAATGGCAATGCCGCCGGTAAACAGGGAATACCGCGCGCCCCAGAGCATACGCAGCAGCATATCGCGGCCAAATTCATCCTGACCGAAAATGTGCTGCGCACTTGGACCTTTCAGACGGTTGAACAGATCCTGTTTGACAACGTATTCGTTATAGACCGCATTGTGTGTGGTCAGATCAATCACCAACGTCGTAATGGACACGACGACAAGGAACGTGATGAACGCGAGACCAATCATCGCCATCCGGTTTTTACGGAAGCGCCGCCAGGCCTCCTGCCACAGCGATCTCTGCTTTTTCTCGTCTGTTGCCAGGCTGTTTTCCAATTTGTTCTTTTCGTGCATATGGCTCACCGTCCCTTTTTGTAAAGCGATTTGATTCGCGGGTCGACAAAGGCGTAGATGATATCGACCAGCAGATTCACCAAAGTGAACATCGTCGCAAGGAAAATAACACATCCAAGCACCATCGGAATATCTTTTGATTTAATGGATTCTACCATCAGACGTCCAAGACCGGGCCAGGAGAATACCGTTTCAGCGAGCATCGCACCGCCGAGCAGGTTGCCGAATTGAAGACCGACTGCCGTGATGATCGGAATCAACGCGTTTTTCAGCATATGCTGGAACGTAATGGTTCGCTCATCGTCGCCTTTGGCACGCGCCGTGGAGATGTAATCTTGCCGGATGACCTCAAGCATGGACGATCGCGTCATTCGCGCAACCATAGCGGCGGAGTTAAAGCCCAGTGTGAGCGCAGGCAGAATCAAGCTTTTCAGCATTGGTCCAAATCCGGACGCCATACCCTGCGAAGGAAGCCAGCCAAGCGTCAGAGAAAAAAGCATAACCAGCAGCAGACCGGACCAGAAGTTCGGCATAGATACGCCAATCAGCGCGAAGACCATAGAAACATTATCCAGCAGAGAATACTGCTTTTTAGCCGAGATAATGCCAATCGGGATTCCAATCAGCAGCGCTACCAGAATACCTGCACAAGCAAGAATTGCAGTGTTTGGCAGGCGCTCGACCACTTGATCCCACACCGGAATACTGTTTTTATAAGAGACGCCGAGGCTTCCATGAAGCAGATCCCTCATATAGTGGAAATAGCGGACAAAAATCGGATCGTTCAGACCAAGCTCTTCTCGCTTCATGGCGAGTGCTTCTGCCGTCGCCTGGTCACCTAAAATGATGGCCGCGGGATCGCCAGGCGCAAGGTTCAGGATAAAGAACACAACAAACGTGACG
>ERZ832522.5790-NODE-5790-length-10952-cov-4.228228_pt1 | contig 10952 bp, 3 predicted proteins | sample MGYA00519951_ERZ832522 | MGnify/ENA primary metagenome ERZ832522 (study PRJEB31850, sample SAMEA3708728) | human gut metagenome | biome: human gut; feature: human-associated habitat; material: faeces | place: China | collected 2014 ... | reverse complement strand
CTTTCAAGATATTTATGAGAACTTGCTTTCCATCGCAAAATATCCAGACTTTGTAGGCGGTAGTGGAGTAACATTAGTTGAATTTTGGTTGGACGACTATGGCACAGAAAAAATCCTTTTGATTTTGGAGCAAGAAGATGTTATTTCTGTAAAATGCAATGCAAATGGAAATATCTCCGACTGGGAAACGCTCTATCCAGTTTCAACGACTCCAAAACAAGTGTCTAAAACGCTTTTAGTAGGCTCGTACAAGATTTACAATGACCTTTCTGAAGAGAAAGCAGAAACAACCGCAACAACTGCAACCACAGAAACAACCACGACAACAGCTACAGTAACCAATCACGATGCACTTTCAGAAGAACAGGCGAAGGCTTTAGCGGAACTTGCCGAAAAAGAACATGGGGCATTCGGAGAATTTGAACGAGCACGGGCTTCCATTCTAAACAAAATACCAGAAGATGCCTCTCGAATGACGTTGGAGGAAGCCAAGGAATTTGTAAACAGTTCGGATTCGTTTAAGGAAATTTACGATAAATTATCCGCCTCGCAGCCTTATCCGGACTTTATTGGCGGAAGTGGTGTTACAAAAGTTGAATACTGGTTTGATGACAAGGGAAAGGAAAAAATCTTACTCATTCTTGAGCAGGAAGATGTGATTTATGTAGATTGCACAAAGCAAGGCGATGTTTCGAAATGGGAAAGACTCTATCCTGTTTCAGACGTGGAAGATTCTAATATCAAAGATTCTAATTTAACTGGAACATACAAAATCTATAATGGCATAGAGGACACTGTTACAACCGAACCCACTACAACCAATTATAAAAACATCACGCAGGAAGATTTCAAGGATTGGGCAAGGCAGAAGATGCAGAGTGACCCGGAAATGTCGGCATTGATTGAGCGTATCTATAATGACACGTTCAATAACTTTGTGCCTATGAGCATACCAGATGAGTTTGTACCGGAGTATTTCGGAGGTGCCTCGCACAAGTTTAAGATGCGTCCGCATCAAGGCAGAGCCATTATAAGAGGCACACAACAGCCTTTGTTGCTTGCCCATGAGGTTGGAACAGGGAAAACCTTTACTCTAATTTCTACAGCAATGGAAATGCGCCGTTTGGGTACTGCACGCAAACCCATGATTGTGGTGCAGAATGCTACCGTTGGACAATTCGTTGCAAGTGCAAAGGAACTGTACCCCAACGCCAAGATACTGACACTTGAAGAAGCAGACCGCAGTGCAGAGGGCAGAAAGAACTTTTATGCCAAGATACGCTACAACGATTGGGATATGATTGTCGTTCCGCAGTCTACCTTTGAATTTATCCCCGACAGCGAGGAAAGGGAAATGACTTTCGTGCAGGACAAGATTGAGGAGAAGATGCTCATTCTTGAAAAGATGAAAGAAGAAGACCCGGACGGAAAAAATATGATTACCCGACAGGCTGAACGGGAAATTGAATTATTGGAGGAGCAGCTTGCCGGACTTGCAGACAATGCTTCAAAGAAACGTACCGCCAATGATGAAAAGAAACGTGCTGTAGCTTTGCAGAACGCAGAGGTTAAAGCTATGGAAATGCTTGACCGCCGAACTGACGATGTGGAGAACTTTGACGATATGGGCATTGATGCTTTACTTGTAGATGAAGCGCACGAGTATAAGCACCTCGGATTTGCCACTGCCATGCAGCGTGGAGTTAAAGGTGTGGATCCGTCATACAGCAAGAAGTCACAAGGCGTGTTCCTGAAGACACAGGCTATCTTGGAAAAAAACAACGGACGGAACGTAGTCTTTGCAACCGGTACACCTATCAGCAACACCGCCGCAGAGATTTGGACGTTCATGCGCTATCTCATGCCTGCTGATACGATGAAAGAGTACGGTATCTATTACTTTGATGACTTTGTGCGCAACTTCGGTAACATTCAGCAGATGCTGGAGTTCACCACAAGTGGAAAGTTCAAAGAGAACAACCGCTTTGCTGGGTATGTCAATCTGCCTGAACTGGTGCGTATATGGTCGGGAGTGTCCGATACCGTCCTAACTAAAGAAGCCGGCGGCGTAAAGGACAAAATACCCGAAATGGAGGGAGGAAAGGCACAAGACCTTTATCTGCCACAGACACGCGCATTGCGTAGCATCATGAAGTTCGTAAAGAACGAACTTGAACATTATGAACAGATGAGCGGAAAGGAGAAGAAAGAGAACAGCCACATCCCGCTCACGATGTACGGTATTGCCAAAGCCGCTGCCGTGGATGCCCGATTGGTACAGTCTGATGCCGAAGATGATGTAAACAGTAAGACTCATGAAGCCGTTCGACAGACATTGCGCTCGCTGAAAGAAACAGCCGATTACAAAGGTACGGTTGCCATTTTTGCCGACAATTACCAAAACAAACAGAGTGGCTTCAACCTTTATGATGACATCAGGGATAAGCTGATTACAGAGGGGGTTCCTGCAGATGAGATTGTGATAATGAGGTCGGGAATGACTGTCAAGAAAAAACTTGAAATCTTTGAAAAGGTAAACCGTGGCGAGGTGCGTGTGATTCTCGGTTCGACCTTTACACTCGGTACAGGCGTGAACATTCAGGAACGCTTGCACACGCTGATACATTTGGATGCGCCTAACCGTCCAATGGACTATACCCAACGTAACGGACGTATTTTGCGACAGGGAAATCTGCACAAGGATATGAATAAACCTATACGTATCTTGCGCTTCGGTGTAGAGGATAGTCTGGACGTTACTGCCTACCAACGTCTGAAAACAAAGGGGGCCATTGCCGATAGTATTATGAATGGCAAGCAGATGATGTCGAACAGTATGACCAACCGTGTGCTTGAGGAGGAAGAAGATGTGTTTGGAGATACTATAGCACAACTCTCCGGCAGTGAGTATGCCATGCTGAAAAACAATGCGGAAAAGAATGTACGCAAGTATGCAAGCCGTAAAAAGCAATGGGAAACAGACCAAGCCTACATCCATAATGCCAAGCCAAGGTTAAAAGCCTTTATCAAAGATGCTGAAAAGCGTGTTGAGGATAACAGCCGATCCTTGGAGGCTGTACGTGCATCATTCCCCGATGAACAATTCAAAGAGATTGTAATCGGCAAACATCGCTTTACCTCTGTTGATACAATGGATGATTTCTTCAAGGAACACAACAAGACTGTTCTTGCTGAAATGAAGCAGATGAAAGACGGTGATATTGCAGGGGAACAAAAGCGAGAACTGACTATACAGATAGGCAATTTCCCATTCATTGTAACAACTAAATTGACAAGACAGACCATGCGTGATGGTACAACTTTGTTCAATGACGTTGAAAGAAAAATGACTTATTCATGTACAGAACTCGGTATCGAGGATGTTCCTGTACGTCAAAATCTGCTCCGTAATGCCATTGAGGACATTACCGGCAATGTGATTACAGGAAAGAACTTTGCCGAAAGATTGGAAGCCGCTGAACGAAGCAAGAAACACAATGAGACCGAATTGAAAGAACTCTTGTCAAGAGAGGGCAAACCTTTCGAGTATGAAGAGGAATTGGCACAAGCGAAATCACAGTTGGAAGAATATGCCGAACTGATGAAAAAAGAATTGGAAGAAAAGGAAGCCAAGTATGCGGAAATGGATGCCACAGTAGAAACGGCAAATAATGTTTCTACCTCGGAAGAAGATGATGAATTAAAACGTGAAGATGATGGTGCATACACCGATGATGAGGTCAGCTATGATAATGACTCGGTGGTAAAACTGCTTGGGCAGTCAAGGAGAACTGCAAAGCAACGGAGGAAATTTGCACAACGTGAACGCCAAAGAATGGCAGAGCGCGTGGTAAGCCTGACAGAGAAACTGCATCTTGACAATGTGGAGGTTGTTACCGATGCCTCAACACTGGATGGTAAGAAACAGCGTGCGAAAGGATTCTACTCAAAGAGTACAGGAAAGATAACTATTGTCATCCCTAATCACACGAGCATGTTTGACGTTGAGCAGACCCTACTTCACGAGGCTGTGGCACACTACGGCTTACGGCAGTTGTTCGGAGAACATTTTGATACATTCCTTGATAATGTATTCAACAATGCCGATGAAATTATACGCAGACGTATTGTAGATATGGCTTCAAAGAATGGTTGGGATTTCCGCAAGGCTACCGAAGAATACCTTGCCGGACTTGCCGAACACATTAATTTCGAGGAAGCACGTAAAAACGGTTGGTGGCAGAGGATAAAACAAATCTTCTTTGAAATGCTCGACAAATTGGGCTTTTCCGATTTTAGAGGGGTTACTCTGACGGATAATGAACTCCGTTATATCCTTTGGCGTAGTTATGAAAATCTGAAAGAGGGTAAGCACAGCAACCTGTTCGGAGAAGCTGCCGACATTGCTATGCAGCACAAGTTGAGGGTTGGCGAATTTGCCGACACCTCAACCGATGATGTACTGAACCGAGACGGTGATCCCGAAATACACGAGCGTACTTTGGCACGAGCAAAATATGAACAACGTGTGAAGAGTGGAATGTATCAGTCACAGGAAGCCTTGCAAGATAGTATGCTTGGTTTGAAAGAAGCAATGACCGCAATCCTCGGCAAGAATACCCGAATGGAAGATGTTGATGGATTTGAAAATGCCTACTTAGGTGAGAACCGCTTATCAAGTGTGAACAAAGCCGAAGCCGATGCCTTTGCGCACCTATTATTCAAGCCAATGCTTGAAGAAGTAGCCAAACTTGCACATAATACAGCAGAGCGCGAGGAACTGACCGATTATATGATGGCTAAACACGGTCTTGAACGCAATAGAGTAATGGCAGAGCGTGATGCACAAAAGGACTTCGCGGAATATCAGAAGCAGCATCCGAAGAGTACAAAGGCCTTGCAGGACTTTATCGACGAGTGTCGTAAGCGTGATTATGCTGGTCTTACTGCCCTTACAGGTATGGAAGAGATTGTAGATGCAGAAGCCGAAGCACAGGTTATGGTAGATGAGTACGAAAACGCACACGACACCACCGCATTGTGGAGCAAGGTTAATGCCGTCAGCAAGGCAGTCCTTTCCAAGTCTTACGAATGCGGAATGATGAGCAAGGAAACCTACGACAGTGTAAGAGATATGTATGAGTTTTATATCCCTTTGCGTGGATTTGATGAAAAAACGAGTTCTGAAGCATACGCTTACCTTACACATAAGCAGAGTCTGTTCAATGCACCTATCAAGAAAGCAGAGGGAAGACGCTCTAAAGCAGATGATCCATTTGCCAACCTACAATCCATGGCCGAGAGTGCCATTATGCAGGGAAACCGCAACAAACTCGTGAAGCAGAAGTTCTTGAACTTTGCCCTCAACCATCCGAGCGACCTTGTTAGTGTGAGTGATTTGTGGTTGCAGTATGATGCGGTTGCTGATGAATGGAAGCCGATATTCCCCGACAATATTGACATCAACGATAGTCCCGAAGAGGTAGAGCGAAAGATGAACGAATTTGAGGATAAGATGAAGCAGCTTGCTGAATCTGCCCCCGATAATTACAAGCACGGCAAGGATGCGGTAAACATTCCGTACCGTGTGGTAGAGAACCGTAATTTGCGACAGCATCAAGTGGTGGTGAAGCGAAACGGCAGAGACTATGTGATTACCATCAACGGTAATCCGAGAGCTGCACAAGCATTGAACGGACAGACGAACCCGGATAATGATATCAGCGGAAGTATCGGTCAGCTTGTACATCTCATTGGAGATGTGAATAGAACACTGTCCTCATTGTACACCACATTACAGCCGGACTTTATTGCAAGTAACTTCTTGCGTGATATGGTATATTCTAATTCTATGGTATGGGTTAAGGAAAGTCCGAAATATGCTATTCAATATAACATGAACTTTGCGAAGTTACCTATTGTAAGAATGGTTATGTTATTGGATAAATACCGCAGGGGAACGCTTGATATGAATGATGAAATAGAGAAAATGTTTTATCAGTTCATGATGAACGGTGGCGAGACAGGATTTTCAAGAATGGCAGACATTGACGAGCATAAGAAAGAAATCAAGAAGATGCTGAAAGCGGCGAATGAAAAAATTCCTGCCCATGTGGTACGTGAATGTATGGCTACCTGGATAGGCGAAGTGGGACGAGGTATAGAGATGCGTGCTCGATTTGCCGCCTTTGTAACAAGCAGGAATGCGGGACGGACAATAGACCGCAGTATTTGGGATGCCAAGGAAATCAGTGTGAACTTCAACAAGAAAGGCGCAGGTGATAAGTTCTTGGGGGCTGAAGGACAAACCATGTTGGGAAATGTAGCAGCCGGTGTATCGGGTGCAGGACGAGCCGGATATATCTTTTGGAATGCCGCCCTGCAAGGAACGTTCGGAAACTTCTTGAAGTATGCGATGAGGCATCCCGGCAAAATGGGTACTGTCGTTGCATCATGGTATGGTTTAGCCATGCTTGTTACCGCACTTGCTTCGGCTGGAGGTGATGATGACGATGACAGCTACTATGACATACCCGAACATACTCGCAGACAGAACCTCATTGTCAAGGGGCCCGGTAACGCATGGATAAAGATTCCTTTGCCTATCGAGTACCGAGCTGTGTATGCGATGGGAGAACTTACCGGTTCTTCCCTGTTCCATAACGAGAAATTGGAGGTTAGCGATGTATTGGCACAGATGAGCCAATTGCTTCCCGTAGATATGATGGAGGGGACAAAAGCGTTGTGGCCAAGCAGCGTCAAGCCGATGGTGGAAGTATCGAATAACGAGAGTTGGTACGGTAGTCCGATATGGAAAGATACACCCTACAATAAATATATGCCGAATTGGACGAAAGCCTATAAGAGTGCGAATAAAGACCTTGTAAACCTTTCTGAAACACTGAACGAAGTCAGTGGAGGAAGCAAGTATAGGAAAGGTACTATTGACTTGAATCCTGCTGCCATTGAGTATCTATTGAAACAATACACCGGCGGCTTCTTCACTGTAACCAACCAAATTCGTAATTTGATCAATGTGGGAACAGGTGAAAAAGATTTTGATTGGCGTTATGTTCCGCTTGCCAACCGAATGTTGATGAGCGGTGGCGATGAACGTAATGTAGGTAGGGGGCTGGATGAGAAGTTCTTTGGTTATTTGGATGCATACCGTGCAAAGGCGAGTGAATTCAGCGCCATTAAAGGTGATTTGAGTTTACCGTTGGAGAAGAAAGCAGAACTGATAAGCGAGATTATCATTGATCCTGAATATGTAAAAATGAAAGAAATGGAACGTATTTACTCAAAACTAAAGAAAGCTTATGATACTGCTAAGGAAATCGGAGATACCTCAAAAGCAGAAGAACTTGAAAAGAGTATTAATGAGTTAAAGCGGACATTCATTTTAGAGATGGAGCAAGACGAACGTAAATAGTTAAACCTAAAATGATTGCTTTGGGTACTACTTTTGTACTCTAAGCAATCATTAAACAACGAAAATATGCATAATAAAGGCAAAGGAAAATTGTTACCAATGAGCCGAATTGCGCCGAAACGGAATGAGCTATCTGAAATTGATACCGTTGCTTCTGCAAAGCGGTATGGTGGTCGCAGAGCATTTGATATTCTAATGGAAGCGCAGTACTATTGGAATCAGATGGAGGACTTTCGAAAAGACCGGGAACGCAATAAACGCTATACTTATGGTTTTCAATGGGATGATATGATTTGTGTTGATGGTAAATCCATGACTGAAGAAGAATATATCAAGAGCCAAGGTAATGTGCCATTGAAAAATAATCTTATTCGTCGGCTTGTACGCAGTGTATTGGGGGTGTACCGCAGCCAAAGTAAAGAACCTACTTGTACAGCACGTGATAGAGATGAACAGAAGCTCGGTGAAACAATGAGTACTATATTACAATGCAATATGCAACTCAACCGAATGCCCGATGTGTACGCTCGAAGTATGGAAGAATTTCTAATCAGTGGCTTTATTGTTCATCGTAAATCATATGGTTGGCGTAATGGTAAAGAAGATTGCTGGACGGATTATGTACAGCCGAACAATTTCTTCATTGATAACAATATGAGGGATTTTAGAGGTTGGGATGTGTCCGTGCTTGGAGAAGTACATGATATATCTTTTGGGCAACTGTGTGAGCAATTTGCTTCCAGTCCGCAAGAATATCGTGAGCTTCGTGATATTTATAAGTGGGCTGCAAGAAAGGATTATATAGCCACTTACGCAGAGCGATTTGGGTATAGTCGGTTAGAAAATTACGATTTTCTCTTTACCAGTGAGCCGGGAAGATGCAGGGTAATAGAAATATGGCGTAAGGAACAGAAGCCGAGATACCGTTGTCATGATTACCAAAATGGCGACATTTTCAAGATAGATGAGGAAGATTATGCACAAGTAGTACTTGCTGAAAACGAAGAACGTATGCGTATGGCCAAGGAGGTGGGTATGCCTGAAGAAGAAGTACCGTTGATAAAAGCTACTTGGTTTGTAGATGATTACTGGTATTTCTATTATCTATCTCCATTCGGTGATATATTGAGGGAAGGGGAGACGCCCTACGAACATGGCAGTCATCCATACGTTTTCAAAGCTTATCCGTTTATTGATGGTGAAATACACTCATTCGTGGCGGATGTGATAGACCAGCAACGATACACCAATCGATTGATAACGCTTTATGACTGGATTATGAGGGCAAGCGCAAAAGGTGTATTGATGATGCCGGAAGATTCTTTGCCTGATGGTGTGAGCATTGACGATATTGCAGAGAGCTGGACGGAGTTCAATGGTGTCATTGTGTACAGACCAAGTAAAAGTGGCAAGGTACCGGAACAGGTAGCCAACAACTCCACGAACATAGGTATTGCCGAACTGCTGAATATGCAATTGAAATTCTTTGAGGATATTTCGGGAGTAACTGGTGCATTGCAGGGAAAGCCGGGATATTCGGGGGAAAGTGCATCGCATTACAATCAACAGACAGAGAATGCTACAAAATCATTACTAGATTTGCTTGAGTGTTTTAGTTGCTTTGTTGTGGACGGGGCATACAAAGATGTGAAGAACATGCAGCAGTTTTATGATACGAAACGTGTGTTCAATATTGCTGGTAGGAGTGGTGCGCAAATTGAATATGACCCGAAGAAAATCCGGGATGTAGAATTTGACTTAAGCATTACTGAAAGTACTTCAACACCGGCATACAGGCATCTTGCTAATGATATGCTAATGCAGTTGTACCAGTCCCAAGCGATCAGCGTAGAGCAGTTGCTTGAACATGGAGATTTCCCGTTTGCCGATGAACTGTTACAGAGTATCAAGAGCCAAAAGGAACAACTCGCACAGGGGAGAGTTCCTGACGGGCTTTCACCTCAATTGCTCCAACAAGCGCAACAAAATGCAAATATGGAAGCTGTAAATCAGTTGCATGGGGCAATGCAAGGCTAAATTCAAAACGGCGAATAGAGCAGGGTTCTATTCGCCGTTCTGAAAATTACTCTTTGGACAATTGGTCGCATTCTATCCACGTTTCTAATGTATCATCGAATAGTACTGTACAACCGTAATTATCATCGTCTACTGCTAATACTGTTCCTGAATTTCCATCGTCATTACACACAACTCGGTCGCCAGCTTTTATTTTTCGGATATTGTCAATAGCTAGAGAGTCATTAGTAAGTGTGACAATGCCGTCTATCCCCTGTTTTGCATCATATCTACTTCCCATTACTTTTTTCTTTTTTTGAGTGAATTAAGGTAAGTGAAATATTCTTTGCGCTTGAGTTTCACAATTAATTCAGGTAATGCGCCGCTTCCATTTTTATAAGGAGTACAATAGAAACACTCACGCTCCAAATCATTCACGAATGTTGAACGAGATAAATAACCTTTCTGTTTCAGTTTGCGGAAGTTGAATCTATCCATAATGATGAGTTTACCACTCTTTCCATTGGGCATAACGTAATAACGTTCACCTGTTTCCTCATGTGCTTTGTCTGCTTGCACTACCGCTTCATTTAAACGGATTGATGCACGTAATTTTTTGATAATGTTCATTGTTTATTAGTTTATTAAATTAAATGTTTAATTTTATATTGTTGCTGCCGAAACAGCTTTCTTTCTTCTCTTAACAGTAAATCGGCCAACACGAGGTACAATTTTGGGAGTATCCATTTCAAAGAAGCAGATATGCAGTCCGATAGCCCTTGTCATTAATAAGTCATCATGCTTACCGGTAATTGCGCCAAAAGCACCGTTCGGCTTTTTCTCATAACACAGATATTCATCCAAACAACGTTCATCACGTTCTGTGTACAGGTTCTCACGAATAACTTTGACTAATGTTGATATAATCATCGGTTTAGTAGAAATGTTGGTGTGAAAACCGTATTTTGTAGGTAATCCCTCGCGTACATCTTCTTCTGACTGTTTGCGTGCATACAGGTTGGGATATATATCCTTTATTTGGATATATTCCGGCATTCCCGTTTCTACATTGGTGCAGACAACATAAAAATCTATTCCTGATTTTTTAAAAGCCTCATCATCGTATAAATCCAACTTATGCGGCAACTCATCATAGCAAAACTTTGCCTCACATATATCACCTGTTTTAATAAGCGAACGAAGGCTCATAAATCTTGGATTTCTTCTATATTTCATTGTGTATCTTATACTTCTGCCCTTCTGACCGGAAATATATGAACAGCCATGGACAGAGCCCGCAGACACACCGATAACTCCGTCAACCTTTATATTGTTTTCATTAAATATATCAAGAACGCCGGCAGTATATATTCCTCTCATTGCACCGCCTTCAAGCACAAGTCCCGTTTTCATTTTTAATCATCTCCTATATATCTGTAAATTGCTTATACACAGCTATATTGTTATAATTAACCGGTAAAGCAATAATTATTTTTTTAGAATA
>ERZ832522.5783-NODE-5783-length-10959-cov-3.216618_pt1 | contig 10959 bp, 9 predicted proteins | sample MGYA00519951_ERZ832522 | MGnify/ENA primary metagenome ERZ832522 (study PRJEB31850, sample SAMEA3708728) | human gut metagenome | biome: human gut; feature: human-associated habitat; material: faeces | place: China | collected 2014 ... | reverse complement strand
GACTAATAAGGCAGGGAGAAAACTCTCTGCCTTATATATGCGTAAAAAACTAAGGAGAAATTTTATGTTTTGGGATGTAACAGAAACATTATTAAATGGACTTGGAACAACTTTTGAAATTTTTATTTTTACATTGTTGTTTTCTCTTCCATTGGGACTTATAGTTTCATTTGGAGCTATGAGTAAATTTAAACCACTTAGATATTTAGTACAGATATTTACTTGGATTATAAGAGGAACACCACTTATGCTTCAGTTAATTATTATTTTCTATGGTCCTGGTTTATGGCTAGGACATAATATTTGGAGCGGTGATGAATGGGGAAGAATTTCAGCTACAGTTGTTGCATTTACAATTAACTATGCATGTTATTTTTCAGTAATATTCAGAGGTGGTATCGAAGGTGTACCTGCAGGTCAAAGAGAAGCAGGACAGGTTTTAGGTATGACAAAATCACAGATTTTCTTTAAGATAACATTATTACAGATGATAAAGAGAATTGTGCCACCAATGTCAAATGAAATAATAACCTTAGTTAAGGATACATCATTGGCAAGAATTATTGCTGCATACGAATTAACATTTACAGGTTTTGCTTTTATGAAATCAGACGGTATTACATGGCCATTGTTCTACACAGGCGTGTTCTATTTGATTTTTGTTGGTATATTAACTTTATTATTTAACTACATAGAAAAGAAATTAGATTATTTTAAATAGGAGGTGCTATAAATGGCAATTTTGGAAGTAAAAAATATAGAAAAACATTTTGGTAGCACCAAAGTCTTAAAAGATATAAGTTTTGATTTAGAAGAGGGACAGACATTAGCAATAATTGGTTCTTCAGGTTCTGGAAAAACAACATTGCTTAGATGTTTGAATTTCCTTGAAACACCAAATTATGGAACTATTTCCGTAAAAGGTGAAAAGTTGTTTGATGCCTCATTACCTAGAGTTAAGAAGGATAAGGCATTAAGAGATAAAAGACTTCATTTTGGTATGGTTTTTCAATCATTTAATCTTTTTCCACAGTACACGGCATTAGAGAATGTTATGTTGGCAGAAAAGCTTCTTGCAGAGGAAAGAGAAGATTACAAGAAAAATAAAAAAGAAATTTTGGCAGAAATTGAAAATCATGGAAAAGAACTTTTAAAGAAAATGGGTCTTGAAGACAGAATGGACCATTATCCACATCAGTTATCAGGTGGTCAGCAACAGAGAGTTGCCATAGCAAGAGCTTTGGCTTTGCAACCTGATATTTTATGCTTTGATGAGCCCACATCAGCTCTTGATCCTGAACTTACAGGAGAAGTTTTAAAAGTAATTAAAGGACTAGCAGACGAAAAAACAACCATGGTCATTGTGGCAGACACGGTTGTATTTATGGACAAAGGTGTTATTGTTGAGCAGGGCGATGCAAAAGAAGTAATTAACAATCCTAAGGAAGAGAGAACTAAACAGTTCTTATTAAGATACAGTCAGGGATAAAAGGCTAAAAATTTTATATTTATTCATACGCAGGGAAAAGCTATTTTGCATTTGTATAGCTTTTCCTTTTTTTACTTTTCTATTTATTAATTAAATTAAAAATGCTATACTTGTTTAAGATTTTTAAAAACAGGAGGATTCAATGAGTTACGCAGATAAAATATTTGTAAATATGTGTAGAGACATTTTAGATAACGGAACAGATACAAAAGGTGAGAAAGTACGTGCAAAGTGGGATGATGGTTCATTTGCATATACAATAAAGAAATTTGGTGTTGTAAACAGATATGATTTAAAGAAGGAATTCCCGGCTTTGACTCTTAGAAAAACAGGTTTTAAAAACTGTGTTGACGAGTTACTTTGGATTTGGCAGAAAAAGTCCAATAATGTTAATGACTTAAACAGCCATATTTGGGATGCATGGGCTGACGAAACAGGCTCAATTGGAAAAGCTTACGGCTACCAGATGTCGGTTAAACATCATTATCCTGAAGGAGACATGGATCAGGTTGACAGAGTGTTATACGACTTAAAAAACAATCCTTACAGTAGAAGAATCATGACAAACATTTATGTACATCAGGATTTATCAGAAATGAATTTATACCCATGTGCATATAGTATGACGTTTAATGTAACAAAGAATAAGGAAACTGGAAAACTTATTTTAAACGGAATACTTAATCAGCGTTCACAGGATGTTTTAACAGCAAACAACTGGAATGTGTGTCAGTATGCAGCTTTGTTACATATGTTTGCTCAGGTCAATGACATGGAGGTTGGAGAGTTTGTACATGTTATTGCTGATGCGCATATTTATGATAAACATGTAGATTTAGTTGAGGAATTAATTACAAGAAAACAGTATCCGGCACCAAAACTTTGGATTAATCCTGAAATCAAAAACTTTTATGATTTTACAGTAGATGATATAAAACTATTGGATTATGAACATGGTGAGCAGATTAAAATTCCTGTAGCAGTTTAGAATAATGCTACGGGTGAGGGTTAAGAAGTTTTAACGTAATGTAGTAGCGTGGATTATGGATTTGTGAAAATAATAGTTAGTTATTTAACCGATTTATTATTTTCGGATTGACGAGAAAGGAATCTTTGCAAAGATTAAGGTGAAACATGAATTTAATAGTAGCAGTAGATAAGAACTGGGCAATTGGAAACAACAATGAATTATTAGTTAGCATACCCGATGACATGAAGTTTTTTAGAGAACATACAACAGGAAATGTTATAATTATGGGTAAGAAAACATTAGAAAGCTTTCCAGGAAAAAGACCACTTAAGAATAGAGTAAACATTGTAATAACAAAGAATCAGAACTATAAGGTTGATGGTGCAATTGTTGTACATTCTATTGAAGAGGCAGTTGAAAAAGCAAAAGGATATAATGAAGATGTGTATGTTATAGGTGGTGGCTCAATTTATAAGCAAATGCTACCATACTGTGATACAGCCTATGTAACATACATTGATCATCAGTATGCGGCAGATACATTTATTCCAAATTTAGATGAAATGACTGACCAGTGGGAGTTGGCAGAAGAAAGTGATGAGAACACTTATTTTGATTTGGAATATTATTTTAGAACATATAAAAGAAAATAAGAATATTTGAATATTGAATAGAAATATTTGAATGTAATATAAAAGAAGTTGTGGCTTATGTACCGACCCCCAAAAGTTAGACCTAAAAGTCTAACTTTTTGGGGTCACATCATTATTATTTTTTAGACACAGCTTCTTTTTTGACTTCGTTAGTGGAGATAGTGAAAAAAAGTGATTACGCTCAAATAGGAGAGGTATGTTCATGGCAAGGAGAAAAAAATCCGTTTGCATTAACATAGTAATGATATTGTCTATATTGTTTAGTACAAACAATCAGGCGTATGCAAATAATACAGAAAATGAAATTACAAACATTGCACAGATTTATAGTTCAACTGACACAGAGGAAAAGCGGATATATGAAAATGTTGTCATAAAACATTAAGTAATCCATATAATGTATAGATTAAAAAAGTATGGAAAAAGTATATGCTTATAAAAATGCAGGTAAATTCAGGAGATATAGGTGAATTACAAATAAATGTAGTTGACAGTAATAATGTGCCAATAAAAGATGCAAGGGTAATAATTAGCAGAAAAACAAATGAGAATGAACCGCTAGATAATGAGACAACACAATTAGAGCAATTATCAACGGATTCTTCAGGTCAGACAGAAGTAGTAGACTTAGATGCCCCACCTTTAGAGTACAGTTTGGATGAAAATAATGATAATATGCCTTATGCCAATTATAATGTTGAGGTAGATGCACCGGGATATGAGTCGGAAAATATTGATAACGTTGAAATATTGCCAAGGTCTTTGGCAATACAAAATGTAAAACTTGAAAAGGTTCAAGGCGAAGAAACTGAAAATATAATTATTCCACCGCACACTCTTTATTATGAGTATCCGGCAAAAATTCCTGAAGATGACATAAAGGATGTAAATGAGCCGGGAGAAATCGTATTAAGCAGAGTGGTTGTGCCTGAATATATTGTTGTACATGATGGTACACCAAGTAGTAATGCAAGAGACTATTATGTAACTTATAAGGATTACATTAAGAATGTGGCTTCGTCAGAAATATATGCTACATGGCCAAGAGCAACCTTAGAAGCTAATATTTTGGCAATTATGTCATTTACATTAAATAGAGTGTATACGGAATGGTACAGAAACAAAGGTTACGATTTTACAATTACATCTTCCACAGCCTATGATCAAAAATGGATTAATGGCAGAAATATTTTCGAATCAATTAGTGTTGTAGTTGATAGTATATTTGATCAATATTTATCGTTTCCTGATGTGAGACAGCCAATACTTACACAGTATTGTGATGGTAGAAGAGTAACCTGTCCTAACTGGCTAAGTCAATGGGGCTCATGCAATTTAGGAGAACAGGGGTATTCAGCATTGGAAATAATCCGTAATTATTATGGTAGTGAAATGTATATTAATACAGCAGAACAAATATCAGGTATACCTGCTTCATGGCCTGGATATGATTTAACAATAGGTAGTAGAGGACAGAAAGTTCAGCAGATACAGGAGCAGTTAAATACAATCGGAAAAGTGTATACAGCCATTGGAAATGTAAATGTAGATGGTATTTACGGTGAAGACACCCAAAGAGCTGTAAGAAACTTCCAAAAAATATTTGACTTGCCACAAACAGGCATAATTGATTTTGCAACCTGGTATAAAATATCACAAATATATGTGGGCATAACAAGGATTGCAGAAGGAATTCCACGTTAAAATGTAAATTTATAAAATTTTTTGAAAAAATATGCATTCTAAGGAGTGCATATTTTTTCATTTCTGCTATAATAAAAAATTAAGAGAAAAATCAGAGATTGACTAATAGAATTAAAAAATGTTGGCAAACATATTGAAAGAAATGTCGATATTTGATATAATCTTGTAAGTTTAGGCAAAAATACTAAAACAAACGAAAGGAAAAACATTTATGAACGCATTTCTTATCTTAGAAGACGGTACAGTTTTCGAAGGAAAATCAATTGGTAGCAAAAAAGAAATTATTAGTGAAATCGTGTTTAACACGTCCATGTGGGGTTATTTAGAAGTATTGACTGATCCATCATACGCAGGACAGGCAGTATGTATGACTTACCCACTTCAGGGAAACTATGGTATATGTCATGAGGACATGGAATCATTACATCCTTGGCCGGATGCTTACATAGTACATGAACTAAGCAGAATGCCAAGCAACTTTAGAAGTGATGATACAATTCAGAATTTCTTAGTTGAAAATGACATACCGGGAATTTCAGGTATTGATACAAGAGCACTTACAAAGATTCTTAGAGAAAAGGGTACCATGAATGGTATGATTACAACAAACGAAAATTATAACTTAGACGAAGTATTACCTAAGATTAAGGAATACAAAGTAACAGGAGTTGTAAAGAAAGTTTCATGTAAGGAAAAGAAAATGCTTAAAGGTGATAAGTACAATGTGGCTTTACTTGATATTGGAGCAAAAAATAACATTGCAGAATCATTAAATAAGAGAGGCTGTAATGTAACAGTTTTACCATGTGATACATCAGCAGAAGAAATTATTGCAATGAATCCTGACGGTATTATGTTATCCAACGGACCGGGAGATCCAAAAGAATGCGTTTATCAAATTGAACAGATAAAGAAATTATATAATTCAGACATTCCAATTTTTGCAATTTGTTTAGGTCATCAGCTTATGGCACTTGCAACAGGAGCTGATACAAAGAAAATGAAATATGGCCATAGAGGTGGAAATCATCCTGTAAAGGATTTAGATTCAGGTCATGTTTATATTTCATCACAGAACCATGGATATATGGTTGACGGAGATACAGTTAATCCTGAAATTGCAAAAGTTGCATTTGTAAATGTAAATGACAAGACAGTTGAAGGTTTAAGATACAAAAACAAAAACATATTTACAGTTCAGTTCCATCCGGAAGCATGCCCGGGACCACAGGACTCAGACAGACTATTTGATGAATTTATTGAAATGATGGAGGTGAAGAAGAATGCCTAGAGATTTAAGCATAAAGAAAGTTTTAGTAATAGGTTCAGGTCCTATTGTAATAGGACAGGCAGCAGAGTTTGACTATGCCGGAACACAGGCATGTCGTTCTCTTAAAGAAGAAGGTATTGAGGTAGTATTATTAAACTCAAACCCTGCTACAATTATGACAGATAAGGATATTGCAGATGAAGTTTATATTGAACCATTAACAGTACCTGTTTTAAAGAAGATTATTCAGAAAGAAAAACCGGACAGCATTCTTCCAACTCTTGGTGGTCAGGCAGGACTTAACCTTGCAATGGAAATTGCTGAAACAGGATTTTTAGAAGAAAATAACTGTAGATTAATTGGTACAACTTCAGAAACAATTAAGAAGGCAGAAGACCGTTTGGAATTTAAGGAAACTATGGAGAAGATTAATGAGCCATGTGCCCCATCTCTTGTAGTTGAAACAGTTGAAGACGGTATTGAATTTGCTAATAAGATTGGTTACCCTGTTGTACTTCGTCCTGCATATACACTTGGTGGTAGTGGCGGTGGTATCGCTAACAACCAGCATGAATTAGTGGAAATCCTTGAGAATGGTTTAAGACTTAGCCGTGTAGGACAGGTTTTAGTAGAAAGATGTATTGCAGGTTGGAAAGAAGTTGAATACGAAGTGATGAGAGACTCAGCCGGCAACTGTATTACAGTATGTAATATGGAAAATATTGATCCTGTTGGCGTTCATACAGGTGACAGTATAGTAGTTGCTCCATCACAGACATTAGGTGATAAGGAACATCAGATGCTTCGTACATCAGCACTTAACATTATTAACGAATTAAACATTACAGGTGGATGTAACGTACAGTATGCACTTCATCCTGAAAGTTTTGAATATTGTGTAATTGAGGTAAACCCTCGTGTTAGCCGTTCATCAGCATTAGCTTCAAAGGCTACAGGTTATCCAATTGCAAAGGTTGCAGCAAAGATTGCGTTAGGTTATACATTAGATGAAATCAAGAATGCAATTACAAAGAAAACATATGCAAGTTTTGAACCTACACTTGATTACTGTGTAGTTAAGATCCCAAGACTTCCATTTGATAAATTTATTACAGCGAGTAGAAAATTAACAACTCAGATGAAAGCTACCGGTGAAGTTATGAGTATTTGCAATAACTTTGAAGGTGCATTAATGAAAGCTATCAGATCACTTGAACAGCATGTTGAATGTTTAATGGATTATGATTTTACAGAATTAAACGATGACGAATTAGAAGATATGCTTCACAAAGTAGATGATAGAAGAATCTGGGTTATTGCAGAAGCTTTAAGACGTGGTGTAAGTTACGACCATATACATGACATTACAAAGATTGACAAGTGGTTTATTGACAAACTTGCAATTATCGTAGAAATGGAAAATGCGTTAAAGACTCAGCCACTTACAGCAGAATTATTAAAAGAAGCTAAGAGAATTGAATTCCCTGATACAGTTATCAGCAGACTTACAGGAAAGAGCGCAGATGAAATTAAACAGATGCGTTATGATAACAATATTGTTGCAGCATATAAGATGGTTGATACATGTGCGGCAGAATTTGAAGCTGAAACACCATACTATTATTCAGTATACGGTGGAGAAGATGAAGCAATTGAAACAAAACCACAGAAGAAGGTTCTTGTTTTGGGTTCAGGTCCAATCCGTATTGGACAGGGTATTGAATTTGACTTCTGTTCAGTTCATTGTACATGGTCATTTAAAGAAGAGGGTTATGAAACAATTATTGTAAATAACAATCCTGAAACAGTATCAACAGACTTTGATATTGCTGATAAACTTTACTTTGAACCATTAACACCTGAAGATGTTGAAAATATTGTAAACATTGAAAAGCCTGATGGGGCAGTTGTACAGTTCGGTGGTCAGACAGCTATTAAGTTAACAGAAGCTCTTATGAAGATGGGAGTTCCAATTTTAGGTACAGATGCAAAAGATGTAGACGCTGCAGAAGATAGAGAATTATTTGATGAAATTCTTGAACAGTGTGGAATCCCAAGACCTACAGGTGGTACTGTATTTACAGCAGAAGAAGCAAAAGAAGTTGCAAACAAATTAGGTTATCCTGTATTAGTAAGACCTTCTTATGTACTTGGTGGTCAGGGTATGCAGATTGCAACATGTGATGAAGAAGTTGAAGAATTCATGGAAATCATCAACAGAATCGCACAGGATCATCCTATTTTAGTAGATAAATATTTACAGGGAACAGAAGTAGAAGTTGATGCTATCTGTGACGGAGAAGATATTTTAATTCCTGGTGTAATGGAACATATTGAAAGAGCCGGAGTTCACTCAGGTGACAGTATTTCAGTATATCCTGCATACACATTATCACAGGATATTATTGATACAATTGAAGATTATACAAAGAAACTTGCAATGTCACTTCATGTAAAAGGTATGATTAACATTCAGTTTATTGTATGTGACGGACAGGTTTATGTAATAGAAGTTAATCCACGTTCATCAAGAACAGTTCCATACATTAGTAAGGTTACAGGTATACCAATTGTAAAACTTGCTACAAAATGTATTATTGGACACAAGATTAAAGAACTTGGATATACACCTGGCTTACAGCCAAAGGCTGATTACTATGCAATTAAGATGCCTGTATTCTCATTTGAAAAGATTAGAGGAGCAGAAACAAGCTTAGGACCTGAAATGAAATCAACAGGTGAATGTTTAGGAATAGCCAAGACATTTAACGAAGCTTTATACAAAGCATTCTTAGGTGCAGGTGTAGTTCTTCCAAAACATAAGAAGATTATTATGTCAGTAAAAGATGCTGACAAGCAGGAAATTATTCCATTGGCTAAGCGTTTTGAAAAATTGGGATACGAGATTTACGCTACAAGAAGCACAGCAGATGTTTTAAGAAAAAATGGAGTAGATGCAATTAAGGTTAATAAGATTCACCAGGAAGCTCCTACAGTAATGGACTTATTACTTGAGCATAAGATTGACATTGTTGTTGATACACCAACTCAGGGACGTGATAAGAGTAGAGATGGATTCTTAATCAGACGTACATCAATCGAAACAGGTGTAAACTGCTTTACAAGTTTGGATACAGTAGATGCTTTACTTACAAGCTTAGAAAGCGATGCAAAAGAAAATCTTACATTAGTAGATATTGCTACTTTATAAGAGGCTTAAGATTGGAGAGAAGCACATCCGGAAAGGTGTGCTATATGGACAAAATAATAAATACGGTAGTTGGAGGACGATATTATGTATTGGAGAACATAGGAACCGGAGGTAGTTCCTGTGTGTATAAGGTTAAAGATGTTTATACTTCAAAAATGTTTGCCTTGAAACAGTACATAACATCAGATCCTGCCAACAGAGAAAAATTATTGGAAGGAATGGAAAAAGAACTTAATGCGCTTAAGCATTGTAGTCATCCGGTCCTTCCAAAAATTTTTAATTTAATAAAAGAAGATGGAAGATTCTATCTGATTATGGAGTATGTAGAAGGTATAAACTTAGATAACTATGTGAAAATCAATGGTTGCATGAACAGAAAACAACTTGCCAATGTGGCAGAACAGTTGTGTAGTGGGCTATATTATTTGCATTCCTTAGAGAAACCTATTATTTACAGAGATTTGAAACCGTCTAATATTATTATGAAAAAAGATGGCAGAATCAAGTTAATAGATTTTGGAATTTCTAAACGATATAGTGTTGATGCTGTTGATTATGTAGCTTTAGGAAGTGTGGGATTTGCCGCACCTGAACAATATGGAGACTGTAAAGGTATTAGTTTGTATAATACAGACATTCGAACAGATATATACGGTATAGGAACAACGTTATATTTTTTGCGCACAAAGAAAAAATATAATAACAAAATAAAATCTTTTAGAGTTAATGGTAAGTTAAGAAAGATAATAAAGAAATGTACAAAAATTAACCCAAAAGACAGATATCAAAACTGTATTGACCTTCTATGCGACATTAAAAAACTTGCATAATATACAAAAATATTTTATCCTTAATAATATGTAAGAGAGTCGTTATAATTGATAATCACAAAATTAATTTCATGGCAGTTATGTTATGGAAATTTTAATGATGGAATTGAAAGGAAAGCGAGGAAATATGAGTTACGATGATATTAAAAAGTTATTAGAGGAAAATAATCAGGAGCAGTTATTAAAGTATTATAATGAACTAAGCGATACTCAAAAAGCAAATTTATTAGATCAGATTAGTAAGCTTGATTTTAGTTTAATTGATTTAATTAAAAATAAAGATCATTGTGGAGATAAAGGTGTTATCACACCATTAGATGATGCTGTTTCCATTAAGGACATAGAGGAAAACAGAGAAAAGTTTACTGCTGTAGGTGCAGATGCAATTAAAAAAGGAAAAGTTGCAGCACTTCTTTTAGCAGGTGGTATGGGAACAAGACTTGGTTCAGATAAGCCAAAGGGCATGTACAACATTGGTGAAACAAAAGATGTTTATATTTTTGAAATGCTTATTAGAAATTTAATGGATGTTGTAAATGAAACAGGTGCTTGGGTTCCTTTATATGTTATGACAAGTGAAAAGAACAATGATGATACAATTAATTTCTTTAAAGAGATGAATTATTTTGGGTATAATCCTGATTTTGTTGATTTCTTTATTCAGGAAATGGCACCGGCAGCGTCTTTTGATGGGAAGATTTATCTTGAAGGAAAAGACAGAGTATCAACTTCACCCAATGGCAATGGTGGTTGGTTTATTTCTTTTGTTAAATCAGGTTTATGTAAAAAGGCAAAAGAGAGTATTGCATAAAACAGCAGAGGAATTGAAAGT
>ERZ832522.5773-NODE-5773-length-10974-cov-28.472937_pt1 | contig 10974 bp, 11 predicted proteins | sample MGYA00519951_ERZ832522 | MGnify/ENA primary metagenome ERZ832522 (study PRJEB31850, sample SAMEA3708728) | human gut metagenome | biome: human gut; feature: human-associated habitat; material: faeces | place: China | collected 2014 ... | reverse complement strand
ACCGGGCATTTTTCATTTACAGGAGGATTTTGAATGAACAATACCGCAACCAACAGTACCCCTTGCCCGACTGTGAGAAAGCAGATCGGCAAGACCACCTATATCGTCCGTGTCCATTTCAGCGAGACCGCCAAGGAGACGATGGAGGACAAAATCAAGCGTATGCTCCGTGAAGAAGTCCGCAAAATGTGACTTCTTTTTGAATTTGATGAAAAAGTCCTTGACTTTTCGTCTCTGGAAAGACAGCGAAATCCATTTTGGTAAGCGCCGCCGTGCGGCTGGCCACCTTCAATATCCCGCAGTATGCCAGAATGACAATGGTGGATGAGATGGACTTTGGCAGCCTGGGTGAGAAGAAAAAAGCCATCTTCTGCGTGATCCCTGTTGATGACAGCAGCATGAACTACCTTGTGGGAATGCTCTACACCCAATGCTTTCAGGCACTTTACCGCAGGGCGGACGAGAAGCACAACGGGCGTCTGCCTGTGCCGGTGCGTGTCATTCAGGACGAATGGGCGAATGTGGCCCAGCCGGTGAGCTATCCGAAGATTCTGGCTACCTGCCGCAGCTACAATATTGGGCTGAACATCATCGTGCAGAACATTCAGCAGATCAAGGCGCTGTATGAAAAGGAATGGGAGAGCATCATCGGCAACTGCGATACGCTGCTGTTCCTCGGCGGCGGCAACGAGCCGACTTCGTTGGAGTTTATCGTGAAGCTGCTGGGCAAGGAAACCATCGCCACCCGCACACGCGGGGAAACGAAGGGGCGCAGCGGCTCCAGCTCTACCAACTTCCAGCAGGCGGGCCGCGACCTGATGACCATTGACGAGGTGCGAAAACTGGACACCCATAAAGCGATCCTGTTTATACGAGGGGAAGATCCTGTACTGGACAAAAAGTACAACATCAAGCGACACCCCAACATTAAGCTGACAACAGACGGTAAGGCAAAGCCATACATCCACAAACCGCAGGGCGCGCCGGATTATGCGCTGCCTGACCTGCCCTATGCGTTCAAATCACTGGACGATTACGAATTTATTGATATGGAGGAAAACGAACATGAATCTGAACAAGAAGGACCTTTGGAAACCGACGGAGCCGAATAAGGTGAAGCGGTGCTATTGGACGGCGGCTGGGGCTGCTGCCCTCTGCCTTTGCTGCGTTACGCCCGCGATGGCAGCAGGCGGCGATCCGCTGGATATTGTAAATAACCTTTCCGATTTTATTTTCAGCATCATCAAGGCGCTGGGCGTTATTATTCTCGGCTGGGGCATCGTGCAGGTGGGTATGTCGATCCAGTCCCATGATGCCAGCCAGAGAACGCAGGGCTTCCTCTGCCTGTTTGGTGGCTTAATGATCGCCTTTGCAAAGGAAATTCTGACCGCCATCGGTGCGATCTGATGAAAAGAGCCGGAAGATACTGCCTTGCGGCGGATCTCCCGGCTCCCTTGCGGGAGGTGATTTTCATTTGGATAACAACTGGATCGTAGAAAACCTGACCAACGCCTTTGGCGTTTGGAACAGTAAAATGACGGAAATGTGGTCGCTGCTGACGGAATCGCCCCAGACCTTCAAGGGCGGCACCATCTGGCAGACCATTGTGACCATCAACGGCGGAATGCAGGCCATCGGCTACGGGCTGCTGGTGCTGTTCTTTGCCATCGGTATCTTTCGCAGCGCCTCCGGCTTTCGGGACTTTCAAAGGCCGGAGCATTTGCTGCGGCACTTTATCTATTTTGTGCTGGCAAAGCTGGGTATCACCTACGGCATGGACCTGCTGGCAAATATATTTGATGTGTGCAGCGGCATTGTGGCAACGGCGGCGGGCAGCATCGGCGGCTTGACCGGCGCATCCGTGGCGCTGCCGCAGGAGATCGCAGACGCCATTGGGGATGTAGGCTTCTGGCAGAGTATCCCGCTCTGGCTGGTGACGCTGCTGGGAAGCCTTTTTATTACGGTGCTGGCCTTCATTATGATCCTCACCGTTTATGGCCGTTTTTTCAAAATCTATATGTATGCCGCACTGTCCCCGGTGGCACTGGCGTCCTTTGCCGGAGAGGGGACTTCCCATTTTGGCAAGGCATTTCTCAGAAGCTATGTGGGTGTGTGCATGGAGGGTGCGGTGATCGTTCTGGCCTGCATCATCTTTTCAGCCTTTTCCTCCAGCGGTACGCCGGTGGTGGATAGCAGTGCCTCCGTAGTGACGCAGGTGTGGAGCTATTTAGGCGAGGTCATATTCAACCTGCTGGTGCTGGTAGGATTGGTGAAGTCCGCCGACCATATTGCAAAGGAAATGCTGGGATTATGACTGTGCTTTTCTGGCCTTGCGCCGAGCGGCCTTCCGGTTACGCTTTTCTTCCATTTCACAAAGCCACACGCTGACCGGCGCTTTCCACGGCTCACTTTTGCTGGGAATATTCTTAATAAGACTGCGGGGATTCAGCCCCAGCCGCTTTGCACGGGCAATGTCATCATCCGTCAGGCGGCATTTCTTTTTGGCGTCCTGCCAGAGCTGTTCATTGTATGCCATAGAGCATATCGACCTTTCACTATTTTTCTAATCGTATCATATCACAGACAGCAAAACAATACGGAGGAATTCAATGGAAATCAAAATCAACAAAGAAATTAGAGCCTACCGCGAAACGCTCTTTTTCGGCCTGTCCGTGCGGCAATTTGTCTGTTCCGTTTTGGCGGTGGGCGCTGCGGTGGGACTGTATTTCAGCCTGAGCCATGTGCTGGATCGGGAAACGGTGAGCTGGGTGTGTATCGTCGGTGCGGCTCCTGTGGCCGCTGCGGGCTTTTTTCAGTATAACGGCCTAACGCTGGAGCGATTTTTGTGGGCATGGCTGAAATCAGAGGTCATCATGGCAGGCAAGCGCGTCTGGAAAGCGGAAAACTACTACGAAGAAGCACTGAAACGAGAGGTGAAGAAACATTGATCCTTTTTAAGCATCGGCGCAGCGCGGAACGAGACGCCTTTTTCGTTCCCCGCAGCGTCCAGAAATCCATTCCCATCAAACGCATTTATCAAGACGGCGTGTTTCAGGTAAGCGGCAAGTTTTCAAAAACTTGGCGCTTTTTTGATGTCAATTATGCCGTGGCCTCCCCGGAAAAGCAGAGGGAACTCTTTATGACCTACTGCTCCTTCTTGAACTCACTGCCCATCGGGGCCACGGCAAAGATCACACTTTTTAACCGTCAGCTCAATCAAAAGGACTTCGGGCGGACGCTGCTCATGCCCATGCAGGGCGACCGCCGTGACCGCTACCGAAACGAATACAATGGGCTGGTGTTAGGCAAGGCGGCGGAGAGCAACAATCTCATTCAGGAAAAGTACATCACCGTTTCGGCGGAGAAGAAAAGCGTGGAGGAGGCTCGCGCCTTCTTTTCCCGCGTTGGGACTGACCTCACCACGGGACTTTCCCGTATGTCCTCCAGCGTCCGTGAGATCACAGTCAATGACCGCCTGCGGCTTCTGCATGACTTCTATCGCCCCGGCGAGGAACAGCTATTCCGGTTTGATTTGGAGGACACCATACGCAAAGGCCATGACTTCCGGGACTGCATCGCCCCTGACTGTATCTCCTTTCAGAAAAATCACTACGAGCTGGGCGATCACGTGGGCCGCACCCTGTTCCTGCGGGAATATGCCAGCTTTATTTCTGACGAGATGATCACGGAGCTGATGGACTATCCCCGGAACATGATGCTTTCTATTGACATCATTCCCGTGGCCATGGACGAGGCCGTGAGCGATATTCGCAAGCGGATCATGTCCGTGGAATCGGATATTACCCGCTGGCAGCAGCGGCAGAATCAGAACAACAATTTTACCGCCAATATCCCCTATGACTTGGAGCAGATGCGGAGCGAAACAAAGGAATTCATGGACGACCTCATGAGCCGCGACCAGCGTATGATGCTGGCTTTGGTGACGCTGACGCACCTGGCAGATAACCTCGAACAGCTTGACCAGGACACCGAAGCCCTGCAAGCCATCGGGCGAGCGCGGGGCTGTCAGTTCAATATCCTGCGCTACCAGCAGGAGGACGCGCTGAATACGGTGCTGCCCCTCGGCTTAAAGCGCATTGAGGCTACCCGCACTCTGACTACGGAGTGCACCGCCGTCCTTATGCCATTCAAATCGCAGGAGATCCAGGACGCGGGCGGTATTTACTACGGTGTCAACGCCGTGTCGCACAATCTTATCATCTGCAATCGAGGGAACCTGCTCAACGGCAACGGCTTTATTACCGGCGTGTCTGGCTCAGGCAAGTCGATGGCGGCCAAGCAGGAGGTCTCCGCGCTGGCGCTCTCCACCGACCATGACATTATCATCGTGGACCCCGAACGCGAATACGGCGAGCTGGTACGGGCATTGGGCGGCGAGGTCATCACCATCTCTGCCTCTGACCCAAATGGCTGCCACATTAATGCGCTGGATTTGTCAGAGGGGTATGGCGACGGCAGGGAGCCGTTGGTGATGAAGTCTGAGTTTATCATGTCGCTCTACGAGCAGCTTATGGGCGCGGATAAGATCGAGCCGCAGGAGAAGTCTATCATTGACCGCAGCGTGGGAAACATCTATCGGGAATATTTGAAAAGTTATCAGGGACAGCCGCCCACGCTGAAGGACCTCTATGACGACCTGATGAAGCAGGTCAACCCGGAGGCGCACCGGATCGCGCTGGCACTGGAGCTGTTCACAGTGGGCAGTCTGAATGTATTTTCCCACCAGACCAATATCAACACAAAAAGCCGTATCCTCTGCTTTGACATTCAGGACTTGGGTGAAAATCTGAAATCGGTGGGCTTGCTGGTGATGCTGGACGCCATTTACAACCGCGTTATCCAGAACCGCAGAGAGGGAAAATACACCCATGTCTACATCGACGAGATCTATCTGTTTTTCGCTAACGGGAGCGGCAGCGGACACAGTATTACCAATTACAGCAGCGAATTTCTCTACAAGTGCTGGAAGCGCTTCCGTAAATATGGCGCGACGCTCACCGGCATCACACAGAATGTGGAGGAATGTCTGCTGTCCAATACGGCGCGTATGATGTTCGCAAACTCTGAGTTCCTGCTGATGCTCAATCAGGCCACCACCGACCGGGAGCAGCTTGCCCGACTGCTGGGTGCATCGGATACGCAGATGAGCTATGTGGACAATGCCCCGGCTGGCCACGGGCTCATCAAGGTGGGCGGAGCCATTGTGCCTTTCGCCAATGAGCTGCCCAAAAATACGGAACTGTACCGCTTAATGTCAACACGCCCCGGTGAGGAGTGACGCCATGCGGGACTTGAAGATCAGACCCGGCATGGACACGCCAAAGGCAAAGTTGAAGAACCCCGCGCCTAAAGACGCCGATTCCCTTCTGAAACAGCACATGGACAAACGGCAGCGAGAAAAGGAGCCGGAGAGCCATGATCCTGTGCGCTACGCCACCGACCGCGTGGAGAAAAATATGCGCCGTGGCGCATCTGGGGCGGCGGATGCCTCGCGGCGTATAATAAAGCGCTATCAGGAGCAGAAACGGCAAGGTAGGAATAGTGCGTCGGAAAGCCGTACTGCGGCAGAAACGCTCGAAACCGTGGACGGTGTGACGCCAACAGAAAGGGGCCTGCCCGATACGCTGCAATCACACGCCGCACGAAATGAAGTCAGAAATCAGACCGTACCTCCGCAAAATCGCGGAGGTACAAAAAGCGCAAATGCCGCCCCGCAGGAGCGTGGGCGGCAGAAAGTTATACAGGACGCGAAAGCCGCCTATCGGCGGAACCTTGCCGAAAAAAGAACAACAGAAAGCCCTTTTACGTCTCCACGGTCAGACCGCGGAGATACAACGGCCCCTCTGCACAAAAGCAATCAGGGCGCACCGGTCAAGGGCGGTCCTGCCCCAAAGAGCGGACAGGTCATGACCAAGGTCACGCGCACCATGTGTGTTCGACCAACTGACCACGCAGCGCCGAACAATGCAATCATCACGCGCCGCGCAAGGGCGGCAGCGCAGAGAAAGGCACAGCGGGCGATGCTTCAGGATTCTGTAAAGAACGGCGGAAATGCCACAAAGAAGCTGGGTGGAACAGCGGTGCAGGCGATAAAGGCCGTGGGCCGGGGTGTGGCGTCTGCGGTCAGCTCGATCCTGTCGGCAGGCGGCGGTGCGGTGGTGCTGGTGCTGCTCCTGACGGTGATCCTTGTGGCGGCAATCGTGGCGTCCCCCTTCGGTATCCTCTTTTCCAACGAGAGCCGGGAGGCGGGCGTTGTGCCGATCTCCGCTGCGGTGGCGCAGGTCAATTATGAGTATAACGAGCGGTTGGAGGAATTGCAAACAGCGGACAGCTACGACTCCATCTCCGTGACCGGGCAGTCTGCCGATTGGGTGGAGGTGCTGGCGGTGTTCGCGGTGAAGGTGGCAGGCAGTAACGATGCGGACGCCGCGGATGTGGCCACCATGGACACCGACCGCATCGACCGCCTGAAAGCGGTCTTTTGGGACATGACCGCAATCGCAACGGAGGTGGAAACGATCAACCACCCCGGCAGCGGTGATGACGATGGCTGGACGGAGCGAAACCTCTATATCACCATTACCGCAAAAACGGCAGAGGAAATGAAAACCGCGTATCACTTCAACCGCAATCAAATTGCGGCGCTGGAGGAGCTGCTGGAGCAGCGGGATCTCCTGCGGGAGTTGATCGAGGATGTGTACTCCGTCAGCGGGGATACGGCGGCGCTGATCCGCAATCTGCCGGAGGGTCTGTCGCCGGAGCGCGAGGCGGTGGTACGCACTGCCTGTTCTCTTGTCGGCAAGGTGAATTATTTTTGGGGAGGAAAATCTCTCGTAATTGGCTGGGACGTCCGGTGGGGCGAGCTGCGGCAGGTCACGGCGGCAGGCAGCTCCACCACGGGGACCTACCGCCCCTACGGATTGGATTGCAGCGGCTTTGTGGATTGGGTTTTCTTCAATCAGTCTGGCGGCAGCTATGTCATCGGCCACAGTGGTGGAGCCACCATGCAGCACAGCTATTGCACCGATATTTCGTGGGCGGACGCACAGCCCGGTGACTTGGTGTTCTATCCGGATAATTCCCATGTGGGCATCGTCGGCGGCAAAGATGCCAATGGCGAATTGCTAATCATTCACTGCGCCAGCGGCTATAACAATGTAGTCATTACTGGTAAGGAGGGCTTTACATCTATCAGTAGACCGAGGTACTACACAATATGAGAGATAGCCGGTGCACCGGCTATCTCCTTCATTTAAAAAAGATTCTTTGAACATAAACTGTATCAGTATGACAGACTGCATTGATAAATAACGCTCGCATTACAAACTTATTCCGTGATCCCGTTCCCGGCTTCCGATAGAAAAGTAGTTTCATCCCGCACACAAATCACAATATCCGGCTTGTGCTCCGCAATATAGTCCTTGAGGGTACATTGGGTATAATATCGAAAATCAATGCTTCGGAGCTCATTTGCCTGTGTCCATAACAGAGTTTCCAGCGGATTTGTAAAAGAATCACCATAGATAAGGATATTTGGTAATTTAGGGCGGTTCGTTGTAATTACAGACTCTCCGATGTCTCCACTCATGTAAACTGAATATGTTACAAGTTCATCTTCATTTTCTGGAAGCGTTTATACAGTGGAATCGACCTGAATGCCGTTATTTGTTCGCACAAAGGGAATATTTTCTTTCGGATAAGCTAACTGAATCGCATCCGAAGTGTTCCAAAGTCCGAACAATTTTCGATTAGAGGAACCCAGGAATGGGTTTTGAAGTGACTTCCATGCATGATTATGTTTACTGGGTAACTAGGCAAAGTTGTTCGTCGGACTGAGTGTTGCTTTTGCAATAAATACTTTTTTGTGTGTTACCTATTTCCCTGTGAAGAGAGATATTTCTTAATTTGCTTAAATGCTTGAAAAGAATCCCATCCCGCCCCCATAACAGAGACCATTCCAATAATGCAGCAAAATTTGAATTTTTGCAATATCATCTCTGGGAAAGGTCACATAATCTTCATTGAACATCTCCAGAGCGCACACAATATCGTCTTTCGTAAAACGGTTGATGTCCTCCACACTCATATCATCGTATCACGCGAAAAAAAGGACCCCCGGAGAGGTAGCCACTCTCCGGGGGTCCTTTTGTGCTTACTTACCCTTGCTGTGCAGATCAAGCCACTTGCAAATGTAGTAGTGGGAATCATCAACATCGCGAGAAAAAGTAGCCAACAGTCCCAGTCTTGATGCGATTATAACCGGCCCACTACTAATTGCTGTAATCTTATCACACATCAACACGATAGTACCCAACTGTGAGGATCCAATCGGCCGGAGTCGAGAATGTGCTCGCTCGGATAGCAACTTCGATATCAGCGGGTGGTTCAATAGTAAAAGACTCACTCTCTCCCATCCGCGTACTAAGTCCTAGAGATGCCCCTGTATCATAATTTGAATAACCAACATTATATGTAGGATTATTAAGTTCACGATCGCAGCAAAAACCACTGGTCGATACCTTTTCAATATAATATTCGGCAGAAGTCCCCACAAATTTGTGCGTTCCAAAGTGGGCAAAAGGCGACGTATTTTGGGTTGTTGATGGATTCTTTAGTGACACATTATAGTCTTTGGCATCCCAATAACCATTCTCCGCCTGTATTACCACATCATGCCCTAGATTTGTTTTTTCAGTAGGAAAAACGGGCATTTGCCAATCAGCAGGAAATACTTCATAAAAATGAGGGACCTCTCTCACAATCTTGTCATTTTCATCGACAACATATCCTTTTACACCATCGGCTACCCACGACGTTTCCATAATAATTTCATTTCTTGCATTTAAAACAAGATATTCCATCTCCTCATCTACCGATTCCAGGTTCATATAGGCATAATATTCCAATTCTTTCTGGCGTGCGGAAGATGCAATTTCTGCCGCAAATGCAGATGTCTCCATTGTGAACATCAGCGCAAGTGAAAACACTCCAGCCAAAACTCTCTTTAATTTCATACAGACCTCCTTAATATCCTGACTTATTCGGTTTGCTCACCTGTAGAAAGAATGGGCATCTCCCAGTCACTCGGAAACATTTCTGAAAACTGGGGCAATTCTCTAACCGTACCATCTTCTTCATTTTCTACATATCCTTTAACCCCATCTGCAGTCCAAGAAGAATTAGAAATAATAATGTTCCGTGCTTGGAGTATTTTCATTTTTATTGATTCCTCTGCTGTCTCCACATTCATATATGCATAGTAAATCACTTCTTCTTCATCTTCAAATTCCGCATCCTCTGGCACATACATTTCGATTGGAACTCCACGACACCCCTTCTCTATTTTATCTTCATTATTATAGGCATCACTTCTGACCACTGTTGCTGATAAGGACAATGCAAAGATTAGGAAAAAAACCGGGACAAACAGTCTATTGCCTTTCTTTTTAAACAAATTCATCCTTCTTTCGAATCCGAAACAGACAGGTTCCTTGAGAGAGAACTTTTCTATTTCTCATTTTGGTCCTTCCTTTCAAAAGAAAAAATTGTGGATTACAAACAGTGTCTGCTTGTAACTTCAATCATATCCTTTAATAAATAAAAGTAAACCGCATCCAGTTTACATTTAAGCAATCATAGATTGCTTTCGTTAAATTTCATTTCATTCATTTTTCAACCACCACATTGGAGTCAATTATGAACGCCAGATTTACTTATACTTTTTCCCAAATTATATCTACTAATTTCTCTTAAATGTTTATCTATTAGTAATATTATTCAAGCTTTTGCAGAAGTGTCAGGAAATTAACAGGAGTCCAAATGTGGTAGGCGATCCCATTCTTCTTTATGATAGGTGGGTTGTTACTAGACTTAACAGCAATATAGTTTTTTGCACGATTATCATATCTACCGGAGAAATAAATATATGCTATAGCGCCATTTGACCTATCGAAAAGAGTTTTCAAAACACTCCTTGAAATATAAAGGTGGTTACAAGTTTCCAAGATTGTATTGCTACGTTCTTTGCTTAATATACCTTTGAGAGATGCGGTTTCTTCGTTAGAAGTTAGGTCGATTTTTAAAGGTTCAGCATTTTGAAACATATTTCTGTGGGGAAAATAAAAAAATACAAGGAAAGAAAAACAGCATAATAACAGGCGTTTGGAAACTTGTGAAAGTTTTTTATCTGTTTTTTGCTGTTGCAAAAATGTAAGAGAAAAAACTATGATTATCCAACAGATAATCGCGCATATACAAAGTATCATAATCTTCTGAGCCTCCAAGAATTTCAAAACATTTTCTCTTGGTCGCCTGGTCGCCCTTTTACATTATCTTTCCCACATAGGGAAGATAGAAGTAGGATCGCTTGTGAAATACACAATAATACAAGGGCGAGAAAGGTATTTTACATTAAAGAGATGAGCAAAACAGGCAGAAGGAGCAGCCCGCAAACAGGCAAACGGGAATCAAAAGAGCTTAGGGCATCTCAAGGGCGCAAAAACCATAGCGCGGTAAACCCCGCGCCTGAAAAAGGTATGGAACAGGCAGATCAGGCGGAACGCCGAAGCCGTTTGGCAGAACGGTAGGAGTGAGAACCGTACAGAACGGCGGCCAGCGCGACCGCTAAAGCGGAGATGTGGGCCAGTGTGTTGAGGTTTGCCGCGCTGGCGCCGTTGCGCACCCACAGCCGTTCCTGTCCAGACGCCTTAAAGCGGGAATTGTAACGCTCACACTCTGTACGCAAGGCGTATGTTCTCTTGAAACAGAGGCAGCTGCGGTCAATGGAAAGCCTGTAATCCGTGGGGACGATCCTGTATTTAACGCAACCCCTGTTTTTCTTCCCGTTATTCCAGTTTTTGTGGCTGCAAGGGCAAGCACCGGTTTTGGACTGACGGAATGGGCAGCAGAATTTCTGCCGGGTACGATTATTGTCGGTGGTTTTGCCATCTTTGT
>ERZ832522.5765-NODE-5765-length-10985-cov-11.194785_pt1 | contig 10985 bp, 8 predicted proteins | sample MGYA00519951_ERZ832522 | MGnify/ENA primary metagenome ERZ832522 (study PRJEB31850, sample SAMEA3708728) | human gut metagenome | biome: human gut; feature: human-associated habitat; material: faeces | place: China | collected 2014 ... | reverse complement strand
ATGCCTGGACATAGAGAATCCTTTACAGGTTTTCCAATATGATGGGATAGGAAAGGATGTGATTTTTTCCTCTAAATTTTTTTCTCTTTATCATTTAGGCATTCCTAAGTTTTATCAGGGCAATAGCTTTGGGTGTGCTGTAATAACAGGGTATTTAAGCAATTATGAGGATGAACATGAACAGGCAATTTTACAGTTTACTCTCAACACTTTGAATCACTATTATCCATATCAAACATTGAAGCAGAAACAGTGTTATTTTCTAACGAACCGTATAGAAGAACCTTTAGAGCAGCGTTTCATACGGGAAGTAACGAGAACAGAGAGATGTGATACTTTTGAAAGTGGAATGGAAAAATTGAGAAATATAAAAACAGCAGAACAGTATCCGGTGCTATTTATTGATCACAACAATTATCAGGAAATATGTGAGTATAAAGAGAGAATCAGGGTATATGCCATGGAAAATCCGAAGACAGAAATTATTTTGCGATATCCCTTATTTAATATGGTGGAAAGATTGGATTTCCAGAAGAAAACAAATAGAAATTTGAACCAATTTACAGTTTAGGAGGCAGGAAAATGTATACATTGTCATTAGAGATCATAAATAAGTGCAATTTGAATTGTACTTACTGCTATCTGGGCGAGAAGAAAAATACATACATGAGTTTAGAAACGGCTCAAAAGGCAATCGATATTGCTGTGCATGAAGCAAATAAACAGCATGATCGGACACTTATGGTTTACTTTATTGGAGGGGAACCCCTTATGGCATTTAATCTGATGAAAGATGTGGTAGATTATGCGAAGAAAAAATGCCAGGAAACAAACTTAATATGCAAGTTCAGTACTACGATAAATGGAACGTTAGTTACGGATGAAGTAATTGACTTTTTTGTGGAAAATACATTTGAGGTGAAGGTGAGTTTAGATGGTCCTGAGTATGTTCAGAATTTGAACAGGAGAGATTATGCAGGAACCGGAAGCTTTGAAAAAATTATGAAGAACCTTCCGTTATTGAGAAAATATGAGCAGGAAACAGGAAATCAGATTTCGGTAGCCAGTGTTGTGACAAGTAATAACTATCAATATTATGCAGAAAGTTTCCAGTTTTTGCTTGATTTAGGAATTAAAAAATTAGAGTCGGGAATTGATTATTATTGCTCCTGGAGTGATGAGCAGATACAGGGATTACGAGAACAGATAGAGAAGGTATTTGGTTTATATAAAGCACATATACAAAAAAATCAAGAAGTAATCTTTTGGAATCTTTGGGAACAATATCTGAAATCTTTCCTGATTCCATGTCCATTTTACGCATGTAAGGCAGGTTTGACAACTTGCTATGTAACAACGGATGGTGGGATTTATACTTGTGCGGAACTTCCAGAATTTAAAATCGGTTCTGTAGAAGCCGGGTTGGATGTTCCGAGGATTCGAGAGATTATTTACCTAGAGGATCAAGAGGATACAATGTGTAAAAAATGTCAATACATTAGACATTGTAAAACAAGAGGCTGTCAGGTGGCAAATTATGAAATTCACCAAAATGTATATCAACCTATAAAAGTGAATTGTGAAGTGACGAAGTGGATGTACCATCTGATTCAAACAAACTTAACTGAAAAACAGCTTGAAAAGCTGAAACAAGAATATGAAAGGAGATATTTACGTCATGGAAAGTAAGATGAATGAGTTTATTAAGATAACTGAGGGAGAAAAAGTGGCTTTAATTGATCCGGTAGGAAAAGTCTGCCTGGGGGTAAGTAAAAGATTTGCAGACAATTTAGATAAACCAGAGTTTCAGGAAAAGTTATTCCCTGTATGGAAGCAGCAAACTGAATTTATAAAGGAAATGCTGCAAGGGTGGGTCATGGACAACCTCTCTACGATGTTTACAGATATCAATGATAAAGTTGGGACAATCGCAGGTGAGGTTGGAAAGACACCCAGTACATGGAACTCCGGTATTTTTTCTATGGTGGAGAATTTGTCGGAGAATGTGATGATACCCATAGCCGGCATGATCATCAGTGCCATACTTTGCTATGAGCTGATTACAATGGTCATGGATAAGAACAATATGCACGAAGTGGGAAGTGAGTTCTTTTTTCGTTACCTCATCAAAGCCTGTATCGCTGTGTTGCTGCTCAGTTATACGTTTGACATCACAATGGCGATTTTTGATGTGGGAAACCATATTGTGACCAGAGCAGGCGGTATTGTTTCGGGTTCCACCAACATTGATGTGACGGATACCCTTAAAACCATGTTTGACAATCAGATTGATACGATGGGTATAGGCGAATTGATTGGACTTGGTATTGAAACTATGATTGTCAGTTTATGTATGAAAATCATCTCCCTGCTTATTACCGTCATGCTTTTTGGGAGAATGATTGAAATTTACCTTTATATTTCAGTAGCTCCGGTTCCTTTTGCAACATTCAGCAATCGGGAATGGGGAGGTATCGGAAATAATTATATCAAGGGATTGTGTTCATTGGCGTTTCAAGGTTTTTTCATTATGGTATGTGTAGCAATCTATGCGGTGCTGATATCAGGTATTGCAGTTGCCGACAATCTGCATACAGCACTATGGTCAGTGGCAGCTTATACGGTAGTCTTATGTTTCAGCTTGTTCAAGACAGGTTCTCTTGCAAAATCAATCTGGAATGCACATTAGAACACATTTCAAAGAAAGGAGGGAACAGCCGGAGCTTGCATGAGAAGTTCCGGCTGTAATATTATGGCAATTTCCGTAGCAGTGCCAAAAAATTTAAGCGGAATTAAGACAAAAGTGGCGTTGAATCTGACGAAACGTCAGCTTATCTGCTTTAGCGGAGCAGGTGCAGTGGGGATTCCCTTTTATATTTTTACAAAAGGGATTATTGGCACACAGGCTTCAGCACTCTTGATGGTAGCAGTCATGCTGCCTTTTTTCTTTCTGGCAATGTATGAAAGGGATGGGTTTCCGGCAGAGAAGATTTTATATTTTATGATAAGACAAAAGTTTCTTACACCGGGAATACGTCCATACAAATCAGAAAATATTTACAGAAAATTAGAAGAAATAGAGCGTATGAAAAAGGAGGTGCGTGAACTTGAAGAAAAATCAGGTGGCAGAAAATCCAGACAGGCATAAGAAAAAAGAGCAAGTGAAACAGGGGCTTACATTTGCGGAGAGGAAAAGACTTGCAGAGTTAAAACATAGACTTGCCGGAACAAATAAAAATGAAAAAAAACCAATCACAGCACAGCAGACCATTACATTCCAGAAAATGTACAGAGATGGAATCTGTCAGGTGACTCCTGAATTTTATACAAAAATGGTGGAGTTTTACGATATAAATTATGACTTGCTGGAAATCGAGGACAAAGGGGAAATCTTAGAGGAATATAGCAGGTTGATTAATTACTTTGACCCGTCCATTAAATTTGAGATGTTCTTGTTTAACAGACAGGTAAATGAACAAACACTGATTGATCAGTTTGATATTCCCCTGCAAGGCGATGATTTTGATGATATGCGTGAAGAACAAACGCAGATGTTGAAGAAACAGGCTGCAAAGGGAAACAACGGTATTATCAAGTCAAAATATCTGATTTTTGGGATTGAGAGTAAAGGTGTTAAAGAGGCTAGGTCAAAACTTGTCAGTATTGAAGCTGATGTGATTAAAAATTTAATAAATCTTGGTACACACGCAAAGAGTCTTGACGGAAAGGAGCGTCTGCGTATCCTGCATGAGTATTTTAATCAGGATACAATGGAACCTTTCCGTTTTTCATTTAAAGAACTGGCAGAGTCAGGTAAAAGCGTAAAGGACTATATTGCACCGTCAGGATTCGATTTTCGCTATCCTAGTCGTTTTAAGGCAGGCAAGATGTATGGAAGCGTACATTATCTGGATATTATTGCTCCCAAATTTGATGATGAGTTGTTAAAAAAGCTCCTTGATCTGGATGCAAACCTGACCATTACCATGCATATGCAGACAATGGACCCGATAAAGGCAATTAAGATGTTAAAAGGAGCTTTGACGAATATCCAGAAGATGAAAATTGAGGAGCAGAAAAAGGCGGTACGTTCAGGATACGATATGGATATCCTTCCGACAGACATTATCACTTATGAAAAAGATACCCTTGACCTTTTGGACGATCTGAACAGCAGTAATCAGAAAATCATAAAAATGACATTTCTTATTACTTGCTATGGCAGAAATAAGCGAGAGTTGGAAAATATTACTCAGCGAGTTTCCGGCATTATTCAGCAGGCAAATTGTAACCTCAGATGTATGCAGTATTTACAGGAACAGGGACTGATGGCGTCTGCACCCATTGGGTGCAATGATACGGGAATTGAACGGGATTTAACAACAAAGAGTACCGCTATTTTAGTGCCATTCTGCACACAGGAGTTATTTATGCCTTCTCCGGCTATTTACTATGGCTTAAATGCTCTTTCCAACAACATGATTATGGCAGACCGGAAAAGGCTGAGGACACCAAATGGTGTAATTCTTGGAACGCCGGGCAGTGGAAAATCTTTTAGCGCAAAGAGGGAGATTCTTTCCTGTTTCCTCATAACAAAGGACGATATTATCGTCTGCGATCCGGAGGGCGAATATTTTGCTCTTGTAGATGCCTTGCATGGACAGGTAGTGAGGCTGGCAACTAATTCCAAAGATTATTTGAATCCGATGGATATTCAGTTGAGCCATAAGGGAGATAAAGAAGCCCTGAAATTAAAATCGGATTTTATCATTACCTTGTGCGATTTGATTGCGGGAGGAAAGGACGGTTTGGAAAATGATGAAAAAGGTATCATTGATGAGTGTATCCGTCATATTTACGATGCATATTTTGAAAACCCTGTGCCGGAGAATATGCCGATTCTCGAAGATTTGTATAATGCCTTGCTGAAGCATAAAAACAAAAAAGCGGAACGTATTGCAAATTCTCTTGTCCTGTATGTGCATGGTTCGCAGAATTATTTTAACCACAGAACAAACGTGGACAGCAAGAACCGTATTATGTGTTTTGATATTCGAGATTTGGGAAACCAGTTAAAAAAGCTGGGAATGTTAATCGTGCAGGATGCGGTGTGGAATAGGGTATCGCAGAATCGGGAACGCAAGATTGCAACCCGTTATTATTGTGATGAGTTCCACCTTTTACTGAAGGAGAAGCAGACTGCTATATATTCGGTAGAAATATGGAAGCGTTTCCGTAAGTGGGGTGGTATTCCTACAGGGCTGACACAGAATGTGGGCGATTTTTTAAAGTCAGAGGAAATCGAGGGAATTCTTGGAAATTCTGATTTTATATATCTTCTGAATCAAAATGCAAAGGATCAGACAATCCTTGCAGACAAGCTGGGATTGTCTGAAAAACAGCTTGCCCATGTAACCAATTCCGAGCCGGGATGCGGTCTGATTCTGTTTGATAACATCGTTATTCCATTCGTAGATAAATATCCGGAAGATACCAAGACCTATGCGATTATGAATACAAAACCGGAGGAAAGTGTAAGGCAGGAGGTAAATGATTAGTGACAGAAAAAAAGAAGCAAAAACCGACTGCATTTGCACAGGAGAAAAATACCTTTACTGAAGAAATTCCCAAGAAAGTGAATGAGAGTAAAACTAAAAAATCCGTAGCATATCAGTCGAGAGATGCAGAGTGTGCTTCTGGACAGGATGTCCAAAAGTATGACGAGCCAAAAGTCGGAGAAAAGTCGCTAAGTAATTATGTACAGTTGGACAGCAGTTTTACAGAGGAAGCAGGGGAGGAGCAAGGCAGAAAACATTCCAGTGACGATTATCACCATAAGGATACCTATCATCAGTCACAGAGGAAGGGGCGGTATCAAAGGCGGGAGATAAAAAGCCGGGAGCGAGCCAAGCAATCTGATTTTGAACAGGATTTTCAGACAAAGGATACTACGTTTACCGGAGAATCCGAACCAGAATTTCAAGGCAGCAAAAAGTTAGAACGGTTGCAAGAGAAGGTCGAGAAAGCTGAAAAAAAGACGGAAGCTGCCGCACAGAAAGAAGATTCCAAAGAAAACAGAGTATTCTTTAGAGCGTGTTTTTGATGAAAAGACGGGCAGAACAAAATATGTCTTAACTTCTGTAAAAAGGGAAAAATCATTTAAGCCGGATAATCCGGTAAAAAGAGCCGCAGGCAGGGCAGGGAGAGAATCTTCTAATTTTGCCCACAGTAAGATTGCTGAGGTAGAGAAAGAAAATTCCGGTGTGGAGGCTGCTCATAAAACAGAACAGCGAGGGGAAGATATTTATCGTTTTGTCAAAGGGCATCATAAGGGAAAAACAGAAAGACGGAGAGCGAAAGCTGTAAAGCTGGAGAAAAATCAGATTCAGAAAGAAGTAAATTTCCGTTATCAGAAGTTTCTGGAGGAAAATCCGGAAATGCAGGAAAAGACCATTCAGAAGCAGTTGCAGAAGAAATTGCAAAAACAACGTATTAAACGGGAATATGTAAAAGCAAGGCGGGCAGGACAGACAGCGAAAACAGCAAAGGAAACAGCAGTAAAGTCTGGAAATCTTGTTACAGTGATAGCAAGAAAGATACAAGAAGTTGTGTCAAAGAATGTTTCACTTCTGTTTGTAATAGGAGCATTTGCGGTACTTCTTGTCATGATTATGACAGCAGTATCCTCCTGTGGAGCAATGTTTGCCGGAGGAATCAGCACTACGATGGCAGGAAGTTATATGAGCGTTCCGGCAGAAATAGATGCGGCTGATTTAGTTTTTTCTGAATTAGAAAAAGAGTTGCAGGCAGAGATTGATGCCATAGAAACTACTTATCCGGATTATGATGAGTACAGATATAATCTTGCACCTATCGGACACGAGCCATTTGCCCTTATCAGTTATCTGTCGGCAGTATATACAGAATTTACTGCAAATGGAGTACAGGCAGAAATAGAATCTCTGTTTGATGAAATGTATGAACTGACGTTAAATCCCACCGAAGAAACGAGAACAAGGACGGTAACGGACTCGGTTACGGGGGAGACAACGGAAGAAGAATATACCGTAACCATTCTGGAAGTGACTCTGACAGCAAAAGACTTGAATGGAGTTGTTGCCGGACGAATGAACGAGGAGCAGAGAGAAATCTATGCTTTTTATAACCAGACCCACGGGCTGACTCAGCAGTTTTATAAGCCGTTGGACTTATATTGGTATAACTATGTGAGCAGTTATTATGGCTGGCGTATTAATCCGGTCACAGGACAGGAGCAGTTGCATCGAGGTGTAGACATTGCAGTACCAACCGGAACAACCGTGTATGCGGCGATGGATGGGACGGTAACCACCGCAACTTATGACAGTTATTACGGAAATTATGTAGTGATTGAAGATGAAAAAGGATATTGTACGAAATACGCCCATATGGATATGTTAAATGTCAGTACAGGGCAGAGTGTGACGCATGGAGAGGTGATTGGAACAACCGGAAATACGGGAAGCAGCAGCGGAAGCCATTTACATATCGAATGTCTGTATCAGGGGGAATATTACAACCCTCTTTTTTATTTTGAAGCAGGTACAGATACGCTATATGGCGAAATTCCGGGCAGCGGAAGCGGCGGGGGTAATGCAATACCGCCGGATTCCTATGACGATGCAATGGTGCAGGCACTTATGGAAGAAGCAGCAAGGTATTTAGGCTATCCTTATGTATGGGGCGGTTCCAATCCGTCTACCAGTTTTGACTGTTCCGGATTTGTCTGCTGGGTATTCACAAACAGTGGTGTCCATAATCTGCCACGAACCACAGCACAGGGCATTTATGATCAGTGTACACCTGTGTCAGCGGCAGATGCAAAGGCGGGGGATATTATCTTTTTTACAGGTACATACAATTCGGGAGTACCAGTCAGCCATGTGGGGATTTATTGCGGGAACGGGATTATGATCCATTGCGGAGATCCGATCAGCTACGCTTCTATCAATTCTTCCTACTGGCAGAGCCACTTTTATGCGTTTGGAAGATTATCAGGAAATTAAAATAACAGGAAGTGAGGAAAGATGACGAAAGAGAGAATTGTAAAGGAGCTTTCCAAAGTCAGAGAACAGCTTGCAGGATTGCATGCAAGGGAGAGGGATTTGGCGGAACAGCTTCAGATGGCAGAGGATGCGGAGAAGATGAAATTCATTGAAAAGAATAAAATCTCTCTGGATCAACTGATTCTGTTAAATAAAATCAGTGAGGAAGAAATTATGCGATTGTTAAAAGAAAAAGAGGAGAAAAAAGCAATACAATCAGAAGAAAGGAAGACTTACAGCCATGAAGAACAGGAAATTATCATCTAAAGCAATTATATCACTCGTATTGTCCGCTGTGTTATTTACCATGCCGGCGGTGGCATTTTCCATGAATGGGGATTATGCACTGGCTGCTTTTGCTGAAGAAACAAAAGAAATAGAAGAAACTAAACCGGAGGAGAACACAGAACAGATACCAAGTGAAAGTGAAACCGAGGGCAGTACGGAGGAAAGCACTGAAAACAGTACAGAGGGAAGTACGGACGAAAACACGGGGGACGGAACGGTATCGGGAAGTGATAAGCCGGAGACGATATGTAACTGCGAAGATAAATGTGGTGCATATGAATATGACAAAAATTGTCCAGTTTGTGTTACAGATTATAAACTCTGTACTTATAAAACACCGAATGTAAGTATAAAAATCAAGCAACCGGGGGAATGGCATAATGACGCTGCTGTTGTATCCTTCAGCATAAAAGACACAGCAGATACCGGAAATTTTGAAATAGCAAAGATACAGGCAAAAATAGGGCAAAACGGAAGCTGGACGGATGTGACTGAGGAAAAGAAAATACGGATTTCGGAGAACTGTACCATATATGTGCTTGTTACAGACCAAAAAGGCAATACATATGAGAAAAATCGTGCCATAAAGTGCTTTGATACCGTAAAGCCGACCTTAAATGCTGCGATTAGTGACGGACTTTTAAGCATACAGGTATATGATACAGATTCCGGTGCAAAAGCGGTATATGTCAACGGATATGAATTTACAGATCTGACAGAAGGTACACTGAATATTCGTCTGCAACAGTTTGACGCAGGATATGAGTATTTTACCATTTCTGCAATGGACAATGCCGGAAATATGTCAGAAATTTATAAAACGAAAAATCCGTACTATAAAGACCCTGCCGATACCAGTGATGGAAATCCGGCGCAACAGCTTCCGGAGAGTGCAAAACCAACGAAACCGGGAAGTGCAACTGGAATCGTGACAGAGCATACAAAAACAGATAGCAGTGGAAATACCGCTTCACAGACAAGTCCCGCCGAACAGAAAAAACAGGCGATGAAAGAAGCTTCGGAGGCAGAAAACGGGAAAAAAGAAAATACAGAAAAATCTGGTCAGGGTAAGGAGTTTTATACCATTCAGACCGCCACAGAGAAAGTTTTTTATCTGATTATTGACCGGGATGGGGAAGAAGAAATGGTTTATTTTCTGACGGAAGTTACGGAGAATGACCTGTTAAATGCAACTTCCGATAGTAGTGAGACTTTGCCGAAAAATTCTGCTGCATTGGAATCTGCAATCCCAAATGGAGAGAGTGCATTGCCAAATAATAACGAAGAGCAGATAAAAACAGAGGAAAATGAAACTGACGCAGAGGGAATAGAGGGGACAGAAGATGCGGAAAGTACGGAAAATACAGAGGAACCAGAGCCGGAAGTGAAAGAAGAACCAAATCCGATGATTTCGTATGTGCTGATTGGTGGTCTTGCCTTAATCGTTATCGGAGCTGCTTATTATTTTAAGGTTATCCGTAAGAAAAAAGAGGACTTTATCGAGGACGAAGATGAAGATGAGGAAGATAACGATGAGTATGAAAACGAAGATGAGGAATCGAAGGAAGATACGGAAGAAGATTTCTTTGATGAGGAAAATGTTAAATGAAGAAATATGGAGTAATTCTTGCAGATCCACCATGGAGTTATCGAGTACATTCTAAAAAGGAATCAGGACGGACAGCAGAGAGCCATTATCCAACGATGAAGCTTGAAGATATTAAGGCACTTCCGGTAGCTGATATAGCAGAAAAGGATTGTGCTTTATTTCTTTGGGTTACACTTCCGTGTTTATTGGAAGGTTTTGAAGTGATAAAAGCATGGGGATTCATTTATAAGACTGTAGCATTTGTATGGGTAAAGCAGAATAGAAAAAGTGATTCTCTGTTTTGGGGTATGGGTTACTGGACACGCAGCAATGTAGAAATATGTATTCTTGCCACAAGGGGAAGACCGAAGCGAGTCAATGCAGGGGTGCATCAGGTCATCATTTCTCATATTCAGGAACATAGTCGAAAGCCAGAAGAAGTCCATGAGCGTATCAGACAATTAATGGGGAATGTGACAAGAATTGAATTGTTTGCCCGCAGGAAAGTGGAAGGATTTGATGTATGGGGAAACGAAGTGGATTCGGATATTGAATTTAAAGGAGAGTGAAATATATGCAGTTAGTGGTTACAGAGAAACCAAGTGTAGCACAGAGCCTTGCAAAGAATTTATCTGCATATCAGAGAGAGGACGGCTATCTGGAGGGGAACGGCTGGCGTGTCAGCTGGTGCGTGGGCCATCTGGCCGGTCTTGCGGATGCAGACAGCTATGACCCCAAGTACGCCAAGTGGCGATATGATGACCTGCCTATTCTGCCGGAGCATTGGCAGATGGTGGTGGGAAAGGATAAGAAAAAGCAGTTTGATATTCTCAAAAAGCTGATGAACGCCCCGGATGTGACGGAGGTAGTAAATGCCTGTGATGCCGGACGCGAGGGCGAGCTGATCTTCCGCAGCGTCTATGAGCTGGCAGGCTGCCAAAAGCCGATGAAAAGGCTCTGGATTTCTTCAATGGAGGACTCCGCCATAAGGGAGGGCTTTGCAAACCTGCGCCCAGGTGTAGATT
>ERZ832522.5761-NODE-5761-length-10994-cov-22.390164_pt1 | contig 10994 bp, 4 predicted proteins | sample MGYA00519951_ERZ832522 | MGnify/ENA primary metagenome ERZ832522 (study PRJEB31850, sample SAMEA3708728) | human gut metagenome | biome: human gut; feature: human-associated habitat; material: faeces | place: China | collected 2014 ... | reverse complement strand
CGGCCACCAGCTGCTCGGCATACTGCTTGAACATGCCCATGCGCTCGCTCTGCACGTAGGGGCCCACAGGGCCGCCAACATCCGGGCCCTCGTCCCACAGCAGGCCGGTCTCGCGCAGAGTGTTGTAGATCACGTCCACAGCACCTTCCACATAGCGGCCCTGGTCGGTGTCCTCAATGCGCAGGATGAAGGTGCCACCCTCGTGCTTTGCCATTAAATAGGTATACAGCGCAGTGCGCAGGTTGCCCACATGCATATAGCCAGTGGGCGAGGGGGCAAAACGGGTGCGGACTTTGTTGCTCGGCATAGAAAAACGCTCCTTTTATACTCATGCAAAAAATGCGGATAGCTACGTCTTAGTTTACCTGTTCTGCTGCGATTTGTCAACGGAGGAACGTGTTTTGTGCGAAGCTGCGGTTTTTGGGACACAAGGCGGGACATTTTGTCGAAATCGCCCGCAATCATTGACGAAGGCTGTATTTTTTTGTATACTAATTTCAAACGGTGCTGGCACAATTTTCCTGTTGTTCCAGCTGCCTGCCTGTATGGAGAAAACGTTGAAGGAGAATGATACCTATGAAAAGCACCGGGATCGTCCGCGGCATCGACTCGCTGGGCCGCATCGTCCTGCCCAAGGAGCTGCGCACCACCCTGCATCTGGACGGGGACACCAAGCTGGAGATCTTTGTGGATGGCGACGCCATCGTGCTCAAGAAGCACCGCCCCGTCGGCAGCTGCGACTTCTGCGGCGACGTGGACGCCAACGCCATCCAGTTTGCCGGGTACTGCATCTGCCCCGCCTGCCGCCGCAAGATCGGCACATTGTAAATCAGAGCCAAAAGGAGGCCTGCGTCCATGAGCCGCATGACCGATTTTACTGTCCCCTCCACCGTGCCCGGGCGCACCCTGCACGCGTTCTGCTGTGAGCCGGAGGGCGAAGTGCGGGCGGTGCTGCAGCTGTCCCACGGCATGGTGGAGTTCATCGACCGGTACAAGCCGCTGGCGGAGTATCTGGCCGGGCAGGGCATCGTGGTGATCGGCCACGACCACCTGGGCCACGGCGGGTCCATCCGCACCAAGGCCGACTACGGCTACTTTGCCGAGCCGGACGGCAACCGTGCCGTGCTGGACGACCTGCACGCCATGACCCTGCACACCAAGGAGCGCTACCCCGGTGTGCCGTACTTTCTGCTGGGGCACAGCATGGGCTCGTTCTATGCCCGGCAGTACCTATGCGAATACGGGCAGGAACTGAGCGGTGCCATCATCATGGGCACCGGCCACCAGCCCAAAGCGCTGGTGCAGTTTGCCCGCAGCACCTGCCGGGCACTGGCGGCCGTGCACGGCTGGCAGTACCGCAGCAAGCTGGTGGCCAACCTGTCCTTCATGGGCTACAACAAGGGGCTGGAGGGCCGCACTACCCACGACTGGCTCAACCGTGACGCCGCCGAGGTGGACAAGTACCTGGCCGACGAGCGCTGCACCTTTACCTTTACGCTCAACGCCTACTACAGCATGTTCAGCGGCATCCTGCGCCTGCACGACCCGGCTTTTCTGGCCCGGATGCCCAAGGACCTGCCCCTGCTGTTCCTGGCCGGCACCGCCGACCCGGTGGGCGACCGGGGCAAGGGCGTGCTGCGCGCCATCCAGAGCCTGAAGGCCGCAGGCGTGCAGAACATCCGCTGCAAGCTGTACCCCGGCGCCCGGCACGAACTGCTGGTGGAGACCAACCGGCAGGAAGTGTTTGCCGACATTGCCGCCTGGTTGAACGATCAGCTGCGCTGACCACACTGCACCGCACCTTCTTTGCATTTTTCAAAGCCGCTGCCCGGCACACCGGGCAGCGGCTTTTCTGCGTTCTACAACAAGAAATTCCAATGCGTATCAAGACCATTTCAGCAGTGTAACAACAGCGCACATTTCTCTCTGCATTCTGCGTAAAATCTTGCTGCATTTTTTTGCATCTTGCCAATTATCCGCGTATTTCCGTGAACTTATTGACAGTGCAGCCAGAAAATAGTATATCATAAGCAGAGTTTATTGCTCTGTTTTATCCCCATATAGATCCAATTTCTGGTATCTTTTTGTGTGTGAGTCGGAACCGCCTGGAGATCAGGTTCCCATTTTTGAGGAGGTATTACTCATGAGATTGCGTAAACAGAAAAAGGTCGTTGCTGTCACGCTGGCCACCGCCATTGCCGTGAGCACCATCAGCGCCAGCGCTTCTGCCGTGAGCTATGATCTGGCCGACGGTGATGTCACCATTGATCAGGACGCCGACCGCGGCGCGTTCAGCTATCAGGGCGAGGACAAAAAGGAGAACCGCACCTACGTCAACGAGGACAAAGAGGACGACGGCAAGATCATCATCAAGGGTGACAAGGATACCCCCACTGAGAACACCGTCACCGTACAAGAGGACGTCGAAAAGACCAAAAAGGATGATGGCTCCGAAGGCCGCGACGTGGATATCGTGATCGACGGCGTGAACGCCGACACCAGCAAGACCGGCGAGTCCACCGTGACCGTCGGCGAGGGCGCAAACGTTGACCTGACCGTCAAGGATTCCACCCTGACCACCGGCGGCAACGGCATCGACATCGGCAAGGATCTGGACGGCACCGACGAAAATAAGGACACCAAGGTGGACCTGACCTTGGAAGGTACCACCATCAACCAGACCAACAAGCAGAACAGCGCCGGTCTGGACGTGCGGCAGGGTTCGGACGTTAATCTGACCCTCAAGGGCGACAACGTCATCGACGGCTCTGCAGCCATCGACAGTGCCACCAAAGAAGGCAAGAAGCTCACGGATAGCAACATTAACGTGGAAGGCATCCGCGTGGGCGGCGAAGTGGCTTCCGACTTCTCGGGCGCCGAAAAGGACGCCCACCTGACCATCAAGGGCGACAAGGAAGAGACTTCCGACACCACCGAAGAGACCACCGGCGGCAGCCTGACCATCAAGGGCACCACCACCGGTATGGTGATCGCAGGCGGCTCTGACGAGGAGGATTCCAGCGTCACCATCACGGACGGCGCGGACGTCACCATCCAGGACACCCATGTTTCCGGCTCCACCCAGAGCGGCCGTGGCGTCACCCAGCACGGTGATCTCACGCTGGACGGTGGTTCTTCCCTGACCATCGACGGTTCGCATGTAGGGGAAGACGGTAAAACGCACGAGAACGGCGGTATTGGCATTGCCAGCTGGAACGACATCATCGTCAAGGCCAAGAGCAAGCTGAACATCAAGAACACCCAGACCGGCATTTACGGCCATCAGGGTGCCAGCACCAGCCTGACTACCGAGAACAGCACCCTCAACATCACCAACAGCGATGCCGGCATCCGCTACGAAGGCAGCGGTACGGCTAAGGATGGCTCCAAGCTGGAAGCCGCCGGTGACATCACCTTCAAGGATTCGGACGTTACCATTGAGGGCAAGAGCCTCGGCATTGAGACCGGCAACAACAGCGATACGACCGTCACGTTTGATCATACCACTGCCAATATCTCGGCAGAACTGACCAAGGAGGAGAACGTCGGAAGATATGCCATTTACTGCGAGGATTCGGGTAAAAACGGCAGCCTGATCGTCAAAAATGGCAGCAAGCTCAACCTGCAGGCGAACTACGGCATCGTTGCCGGCTACCGGAATGTACTCATTTCGGGCAACAGCACGGTCGATTCCACCACGCGGGATATGGCCATCCAGCTCCGCAACAGCAAGGGAACCAAGCTGCATATCACGGATGGCAGCGTCTACAACATGACCGATGGTTCTCACGATAACTATAACCTTCTTGCTTATTATGCCTACCACGATATTCTGGTGGACAAGGGCGGCGTTCTGTCCATGGACCTGCACAATTCGTATTCCGGCATCAATCTGGGCATGCTTTGCACCCTGACTGTGGATGACGGCACCGTCCTTGTAAAGGGCGATTATAACCACAGCGGCATCTACATCGACGGCCCCTACTCCAAGATTCTTATCAAGAATAACGCCCATGTGGAAGCTCCCACCATTGTAGGGAACACGTACTACCCCGGTCAGAAGCTCGTCGTCACCGGCGGCACCCTGACCTATGATTACAGCAAGGCCAACACTCTCTGGCCGGAAAACGAACAGGGCAACAAGCTGACCAACTTCCTGCTGACCAAGGACGCCGACCACGCCGACTTTGGTGCCTTTGCCTACAACGGCACCAAGTACGAGTACGTCTCCGACCTGAATAAGGAAAAGGGCAAGCAGTACCTGTCCGTGTGGGTGCCCGCTGCCGCGCTGGAATACATGCTGGATGTGGACGGCAGCCACGACCCGGAGATCGTCGGCAAGCTGCTGGCTGACCTGCAGGCCGACGGTTACAAGTTCAACACCCCGTACAAGACCAGCGACGGCGTGCTCGTCCTGCGGGATATGGTGGTGAACGGCCACAGCCTGAACTTCACCAAGACCACCGACGAAAACGGCAACACCAAGCTGATCTGGGGCAACTACGAGAACCGCGCCGACGGTACCCCCAACGCCTACGATATGGTGTACGGCACCGAGTACGAGTACGAAGGCAAGACCTACACCATCGTGTGGGGCTACGAGCACAAGAACAACGCCAACGGCGCTGCCGGGCGCGACCAGAACATTCTGGATGCTTTCGATGCCGATTCCAACGTGAAGGTGACCGGCGACAACATCACCGGCGAAAGCTCTGACGACTACACCGTGACCATCTACGGTGCCCTGCGTGAAGTCGTGGAGCCCACCCCGGAACCGGATCCGGAGCCCACCCCCGATCCGGAACCCACCCCGGTCGATCCCGAGGGCCCGGACACCCCCGTCAGCCCGGAAGGCTCCACCGATACTCCCGTGCAGGACGCCACCCCGGACGAAGCCGAGACGCCCGCGAACCCGGAGAACCCCACCAATCCTTCTGTGCAGGATGCTACCCCGGACAGCACCGTGGCCGCCCTGCCCAAGACCGGCGTGAACTGGACGGCGGCTCTGGCCATGGCCCTGAGCGGCATGGCCCTCACCGTAGCCGGTACGTTCACCAGCCTGTTTGCCAAGAGCAAGCACTAAAAGCCAACCCCCAACGGGCCTGAAAACCCGTTGTTCCTCGCACACAACAGCAAGGCCCCCGGAGAGTTTTCCGGGGGCTTTGTTGTTGCCCGGAAACGGCCCGGCAGGCAGTGACTATCCCGGGCCCGCAGGCTGGATCTTCACTGCGTTTCAATAGCGTTTCAATAGCGTTTCAGAAGCGTCTCAAAACCGTATCTGTTGTGTAACTCAGTTGGAGTCACTCTCATACAAACTGCATATTTCTCCTTTTTTATTTTTAGCATCCCGCTGAAATTTGCTTTTTATCGACAGTTTTATTGACTTTTTTCATTTTATATGTTATATGATAGCTGTGGATCAATGCGGACATTTATCTACGTATAGATACAATTTATGGTATCTTTTGTGTGCAGAACGAAAGGAGCGAATCTTATGACGAACAAGAAATTCAAAAAAGCCGCAATGGCTCTGGCCCTGACCGCCTGTGTTGCAGCCACCCCTCTGGCCGCCAACGCTGAGACCCCTGAAAACGCAGTCCCTGTAGAGAACAAAGAACGTTCCGAAGCAGAAACTCCTGCACAACAGGCTTCTGAAAGTGCAAACACTGCTCCCGTAGAAAACCAGGAGCACGAAAACGCCGAGGGCATTCTGGAGGACCGGGAGACTGAGGACAAGAAAATCACGACCGATGTCGAGTACACCGACCGCGAGTTCACCTATAATAAGGACGGCACCGTCAAATCGGAGGAATCCTCCGGTGATATCGTCCAGAAGGAGATGGATAAGAGCACCGAAGCCGCTTCTGGCGAGACTGCCGGAGAAGGCAAGGATTCCGAGGGTTCTGCTGAAACTCCTGAAGCAGGCGAGACCACCGAGGAAGGCAAGGGCATCAAAGCTCCCGATGCGGACATCTCCGAACCGGTCAAGGACGCCGAGGGCAAGATCATCGGCACTGCCTCCAAGGAGGAGCGCACCGAACAGGAAACTACCATCACACCCACCAGCCCGGACTCTGAAAAGCTGGTAGACAGCACTGTCAACCCGGACGGTTCTGTGACCAACCGCTACGAGACTTCTCACGCTGCTGATAAGACTACAACCAACACAACCACCGGCACAGTTACCGCAGACACCAAGGAGATTTTTGTGACCGATGGCAAAGAGGTTGACCTGAAGCAGGAGTTGGGCAAGGATTATCAGAAAAAACTGAAGTGGGACACCGTCGATGGCACCTCGTTCAACGGCTACACCGTGGGCAGCATGGAAGAAGACGGCGACCGCCAGACCTACACCCTGACCAAACACACGGAAGACACCGACCTTGAGATGACCGGCGAAGATCTTGCCAAGCTCCTGGAAGCTGACTACACCAAAACCGAGAACGACGATGGCAGCTACACCCTGACCAAAAGCATCCGTACTTCTGCCGGCGAACAAACTGTGTACATCACCGTGACCGGCAACAAGGCCACCCGCACGGTGGACACTACCCTGAAGGTGGACGTTAAAAAGAGCGAGCACACCGGAAGCGCTGAAGTGAAGCAGGATGACGTGACGCTGCCCAACAAAACGGACAAAACGCTGACCTTTACGGACAAGGACAACAACACCTTCTCTGTGGATCTGGACGAACTGCTCCAGAAACAGGACAAGACCGAGAGCACCAATGCTGCTGGCGATAAGGTTATCACCGTGAAGGACGGCAGCAAGACCTATGAGATCGTTTATCACGAGACGAGCGAGTACGCCGACGCACAGGTCAAGGATATGTCCGCCGATGAACTGGCCAAACTGCTGAACAGCAATCCCGGCAACGGCACCTTCACCGTCAAGGATGGCAAGGTCTGCAAGGTGGTCAACGGCGAAGCCTGCGAGATCAGCTACGATGATGCCTCGCAGCTGCTGAAAAAGGTCCAGATTTCTGTCACTATGACCGATGCCGACAATCAGCTGTCCAAGGATAACGGCACGCTGGAGGATGCCGAGCTCCGCGCCAAGAAGGCTGCTTTGCAGAAGGCTCTGGCAGAAGCGATCGAAGCCTGCACTGGCACCAAGGTGGATCCCGCTTCCCTGACCCTCACTGATGAGGATGTTTCCTTCCCCAAGGAGAACATCAGTGCAAACAAAGATGTTCTGAATCGCACCTACGTTTATACTGCTTCGGATGGCAAGAAGTATACCTTTACTTACAATTTTGTTTATAATGACAAACCGAGCAGTGTCTCAGGGGCAGGATATAAGGGCGCCGGCTATTTTATGGATGGTATCCATGTTGGAACCGAAGAGATCGTGGCGGATGCCGACGGAAAGACGGATCACAAGAGCACTCTGATCGAAAGCGGTGTTTTTGTCTCCGGCAATGCCACCACAGATGCCAACGGTGCTTATACCACCATCACCAAGGACAGCCCCCTCTATGGCCTTGGCGTGGACTTCAAGACCGCTCCGAAAAACGCCGTTGCCGGTTCCATCAAGTATGATGATACCGGCCGCATCATTGAATACCAGACCACCGACGGCAAGACCATTAAGCTGTCTTACGAAAGCGTTAAGGTTCCGGATTCGAATCTGCCGTCTTATGCGCCTGTTGACGGAAAGACCAATATCAACAGCCAGTCCTTCACCAGAGTGACCTGGGAGGCCTGGGATCTGGGCGAGATCCGCAACGAAGAGCAGGCGGATGACCAGTGGACGATCTCTTCCGGCAAGGATGAGAGCGGCGGCCTGACCTATACCATCGTGGACAAGAAGAACAATGTCACCTATGACGATCTGATCCGGGTCGGCAGCAACAGCTACACCAAAACCGTGACCGATGAAAACGGTGTCAAGACCACCTACACCATCACCGTTGAGCCCGGCAACCTGGATGAAGACATGACCCTGGCCAAGCTGGCCGAGCGCTATGGCGTGGAGGCCGCTGCCATCACCGTGAAAGACGGCGTTGCCTCCTTTACCAAGGACGGCAAGCAGTATCAGGTGGGCTATGGCAGCCAGCTGAAGATCGAGACCGTTCTCACCACCGAAGGCACGGTCACCACCGACGCCGATCAGGCAGAGCTGCTGGAAAAGATCCAGCAGATGCAAAAGGATCTGCAGGATGGCGAAATTCTGGATGTGGGCGGCTACCAGGTAACGATCTCGACCTCGAAGGATGAGATCATTGAGATCCTCCATAAGGTCGGCGAGACCACCGACTTCACCCGCTTGACCCGCGAGGAGCTGAAGGCTCTGCTGGAAAAGGAAAAGGCAGAGGCCGATGCCGCCGGCAAGAGCTATACGGGCGACATGGATGTTTCGCACCCGGAGTACAGCAACAAAAACCTGTACGGCAGGCCTGACACGGGTATCTTCGCCACCAAAAAGAAAGAGTATCTGTCCTATGATGGCAACTACATCCAGCATCTGGAGCTGAACGCAACGACCAAGGCCGACCTGCTGAAGGACGCTGACGGCAACGTCAGCCAGACCGACTGTGTTCTGGTGGACAAGAAACTGGAATACAGCGACGATCTGGATAAGCTCATTGACAGCCAGGGCACCAGCGTGGTCAACCTGCAGGATAAGATCGGTTACGACATCCCCATGGATCGCTATGAATATGCCCGCACCAGCTTCAGTGACGGCGACAAGCTGAACTGGAATGTCCGCAACAACCACCCCACTGCCAGCACCTATTACAAGGTGTCCGGTACGGTGGCCTACAACCAGTACAAGCTGGAGGACGGCACTTCTGAGCTTACGAAGGAGCAGGCCGAAGCCCTTCTGAAGCAGCTTCAGGCGGAGGGTTATGCCGATGCTTCCATCGTGACCTTCTACACGACCGAACATGAGCATCAGCAGACGGAAAGAAACGCTTCTTACCGCATCTATCTGAACAAGAGCGAGCTGATTTCCTACGGTTACCTGTCCTACGACAGCAACACCTGCACCAATGCCCACAATTGGAATCAGGCGATGTACGGCTTATCGAAGAACAAGTATTTCAACTCTGATGCCTACTGCGGCGGCTACGACCTTGGCCTGACCGGTTTCCGTCAGGTGGAGGACGGAACCTTTGTGGCACAGGGCAAAAAGACCATCACCGTGTCCCGCATCCTGCCTGCCACCACGCTGACCAACAACCACCTGACCATCACCGATTCCGCACAGAAAGCCGATACCGGCAGCGGAGTCAGCGGCCGCTACAACTATACCACCACCGTCTCCGGCTCGCGAGTGAATTACTCCGCCCTGGGTACTGCGACCCACGAGACCTGGAAGGAAGCTGCGCAGCAGACCACCGAGCGCACCGGCGAACAGGTCGATGGAACGTTGTCTTATACCTACCGTTCCACGCAGGATGCCAGTGTAGATGCCGAAAGCGCCCACAAAGAAGAAACTGTCGTCCGTCACGGCACTGCAGACTACGAATACACCTACACCGCCAGCAAGGACGAAGTAGAGATCACCACCGACAGCCGCACCGAAACCACTACACCCGAAACGCCTGAAACTCCGGATACCCCCGTCAGCCCGGAAGGCCCCACCACGCCTCCCGTGCAGGACGCCACTCCGGATGATGCCGAGACGCCTGTGACCCCGGAGAACCCCGCCAATCCTTCTGTGCAGGATGCCACCCCCGATACCGTGGCCGCCCTGCCCAAGACCGGCGTCAACTGGACGGCGGCTCTGGCCATGGCCCTGAGCGGCATGGCCCTCACCGTGGCCGGTGCCTTCACCAGCCTGTTTGCCAAGAGCAAGCACTGATGCGCTGACAAGACCAACCCCCAGTGAGCCGTAAAAAGCTCGCTGTTCCTCGCACACAACAACAATGCCCCCGGAGAGTTCTCCGGGGGCATTGTTGTTTCTATCGGTTTTTATTTTCTCAGCCAGCCGTCCACAGCGGCCACCAGCGCCTTGCCGCGGCGGCCCAGCAGGCGGGGCAGCAGCACACGGGCCATAGCCCACACGCCTGCAAAGTTGATCAGGATGACCACCGCGGTGATCAGGCCGGTCCACAGGCCGTACAGCGGGGTCTCGGCCAGCAGCACAAAGGCCTCGAACACCAGCAGGCCCACGTTCAGCAGCACCCGGCCCGGATGCACATGCATATGGATCATGCGGTTTGCGTCGATGGAGCGCAGGGTGAACACCAGCGCCAGCCCCAGGAAGGAAGCGTATGTGGCACCGATGGGGCCCCACCATTTGATGAAGAAGTAGTTCATGATGCAGTTGCTGATGGCACCGGCCATCATGGTGACCATGCTGCGGCTGGACTTTTTGGTCACCACATACACGCTGTTCATGAACTGGTTGAAGCAGCTGCAGGTGGAGGCCAGCACCAGGAAAGGCACAAAGTGCCAGGCGTAGTAGTAGTTGGACTTCATGATGTGCATCACCGGGCGGCACAGCCAGATGATGCCCGCCGCACAGCAGAACAGCACGCTGGAATAGGTACGGAAGATCTTGGTGAAGAACCGCGCCCGGCCCTCCTCTTCGGTGACAGCCGAGAGCTGCCAGGCGTCATAGAAGATCAGGCCCAGCGTGGTGAGGATGGTGGGCAGGAAGTAGCCCGTGGAGAGCAGGCCGCTCCAGGCGTTGCCGTCCCGGCCGTCCAGTCCGTTGCACATCTCACGCACAAAGAACAGGTCGGAGGCGTTGATGATCCAGAAGCTGATCTGCGCGGGGATCATGGGCAGCGAGAAGTGGAGCATCTGCTTCCACAGGTCCTTGTTGATGCCCTTGAGCTCCACATAATTCCACAGCTTACCGGTGACCATGAGGAACAGCACGCTGACCAGATCACCGCTGATGATGGCCAGCAGGTAGCCGTTGGCACCCCACTTGAAGCCCACCAGATACAGCACGTAGAAAGCCATGGTGGCCACGGTGCACAGCACGCCGTCCACGGCCACCAGCTTGTTCCACTGGCGGCTGCGCACGAACTGGG
>ERZ832522.5756-NODE-5756-length-11002-cov-2.949941_pt1 | contig 11002 bp, 10 predicted proteins | sample MGYA00519951_ERZ832522 | MGnify/ENA primary metagenome ERZ832522 (study PRJEB31850, sample SAMEA3708728) | human gut metagenome | biome: human gut; feature: human-associated habitat; material: faeces | place: China | collected 2014 ... | reverse complement strand
TCCTCTAATGATGAAATACCACCAGCAGCTTTTATTTTTACATTTTCTCCTACAAATTTTTTCATTAAAGCTACATCTTCAAATGTAGCTCCTCCTGTAGAAAATCCAGTAGATGTTTTTATATATTCAGCTCCAGACTCTGTTACTACTTTACACATTTTTATTTTTTCTTCTTCAGTTAAAAGGCATGTCTCTATAATTACTTTTAATACCTTTTTACCACAAGCTTTTTTTATTTTTTTTATCTCTTCCAAAATAGATTGATAATCTCCATTTTTTACATCTCCAATATTAATAACCATATCTATTTCATCAGCACCATTTTTTATAGCATCCTCTGTTTCAAACACTTTTACAGCAGTTGTTGAATATCCATTTGGAAATCCTATTACTGTACAAATAGCTAATTTACTATCTACATATTCTTTTGCTCTTTTAACATAAGAAGCTGGTATACATGCAGATGCAACTTCATATTTAATACTATCATCAAGTATTTGTTTAATCTCTTTCCAAGTAGCTGTCTGAGTTAGAAGTGTATGATCTACAATACTTAAAATTTTATTTTTCATTCTGTTACCTCTACTTATTTACTAATTTTTTCCCAATCTGCTAAAAACTTCTGTATTCCAGCATCTGTTAGTGGGTGTTTTATCATACTTTCAATTACTTTAAATGGTAGAGTTCCTATATGTGCCCCTGCTTTAGCAATTTCTTCTACGTGGAAAGGATTTCTTATACTTGCTCCAATTATTTCTGTTGTTATTCCATGTTTATCAAATGTATCTCTTATATTTTTTATTAATTCTATTCCACTTACACCTGTATCTTCTAGCCTTCCTATAAATGGACTAACATATGTAGTTCCTGCTCTTGCTGCTAGTAATGCTTGATTTAATGTAAAAATTAAAGTTAAATTTGTTTTTATTCCTAATTCTTTAAATCTCTTGCAAGCTTTTAACCCTTCAAAAGTTGTAGGTAATTCGGCATCGGATTCCCCTTTGTCATATCCTTTTGCATCTGATCACCTCATTACTTCCGTGGTGTATAATAGATTTTTCCTTCTTCTATCATCTTTTCTGCTTCCAAAGATAATACTTCAGCACTAATAGGCCCATCCACTATTTTAGTTATCTCTGTTATTATTTTTTCAAAATCATTTTCTACCCAAATACGTAATGTTTTATCATCAACAATTTGATCAATAGAAAGAATATATAACATTTGGAATAATTGATCTTCTACTCTATTATTTGTATATGTTTTAAGAAAATGAATACTTAGCTCATAGTCTTTTTCTTCTAAAGAAATATCCTTTTGCTCATTCCATTTTTTTAATAATAAATAGATAAGGATTGATTTATCTTGTGGTAGTTCATCAATCAATGATAATAAATAATAAACATATTGTAAGTCTTGAACAGGTGTATTCGTTGTTTGTATTTTTTTATAATTTAATACATGTTTTTTATGATCTTGATATTGAATGACAGGATAATGATTTTTAGGTTTTTTCTTATAAAAGTAATAAAGAATAATGAGAAGCATTGCAAATACAAATAGTAATTCCATAATGATCACTCCTTTAAATCATTATACCACAACATTAAAATAATAAAATTAATATTTTTAATTTTATTTCTAATACTAATATCTATCTTATTAAATTATCCAGTTTACCTATTTCAATGGTTATAAAAAATGGAGGAAAATCCTCCATTTTTACTTAATTCTAATAAATCGATCTTTGATATCTTTGACCGTTACACCCTGTGTAACTGCGGCATTTTCATCACTATACTGTGATATAGTGCTATCCTCATCTATTTTATCTTTATAACTAATCACAAAATAAATATCTTTTTCACCATTATTGATTACTAAATAGCATTCCTTTTCTTTATCAAACATCTTTGTTATATCAACCGCTTTATCTTGATAATAGAATATATACTTATCTTCTTTTTCATCATAAACAATTTCACTGTCATCATTTAAACTATTTGCTATTTCATCCCCGTTCATCGTTTGAATTCCAAAAGGTGTCCCTTTTAAACCAATATGAACTCCCATATCAACGACATCTCCATTTTTATCAGTTGTATAAAAATGATAAGCGTTATCTTGTACTTTTTCATATTGAACACTTCTTTTTTCACCATGGAACCAGACTTCTAATTTACTTTGTATCCCCCCTACATCAAAGGCATAAGCAACAGTAAATGTAGATAATAAGACAATTAATGATGTTGCAAGAGTAAGTAAAGGTTTTGGAATTTTTCTTTGATTTAAGTTAATTTCTTTTTGATAATGTACATGTTTAAATGCTTGTTTATAGGCTTCTTTATTCTTCATTGTTCCAGTTCTCCTTAAGTTGTTCTTTTAATATTTGTCTTGCTCTAGAAAGTCTTACTTTAACATTCCCTTCATTGAGTTTTAATTGTTGAGCAATTTCTTTAATTGAATAATCTTCATAATAATATAAGTGAATTACAATACTATACTTTGATGGCAAAGCCATCACTGCTTGAAATAATTCTTCATCCTGTGATCTATCAAATGGAATCGTTGCCATATAATCTTCCATAGATACTTGTTTTCTTCTCCAAAACTTTCTTTGAATATCTTTAGCTTTATTAATTGCTACTTTATATAACCAAGATTCTATATGTTCTTTTGATTCAAAACCTTTTTTATATGTATGATATTTAAGAAAAGTTTCTTGAACAACATCCTCAGCATCATCAGGATTTTTTAACATCGTTAATCCTATCGCAAAAATACGATCTTTATATGTTGCAATCACTTGTTCTGTATCTATCTTCATAACTGCCTCCTCAAGAGCTCTTTCACTTATAATACGTTTTATATAGAAAAAAGGTAACAAAAAGTCTATGTATTTCTACATAAACTTTTTATTACCTATTCATTTCTATGATAAAATGAACTTCTTCATCCTGTACAACTTTACAAGTATAGTTGTGTAAATCTAAAATATTTCTAACAATCGCTAATCCCATTCCTGTAGAATTGGTATCATTTCTTGATACATCCGCTTTATAGAGAGGTTCAAATATATGATTAATATCTTTATTTTCTATTTTTGATCCATCGTTACTTATAATTATTTTTTCTTGTTTATAAACAATACTTATTTTTTGATTTGCATATTTAAAAGCATTGTTGATAAGATTGTCAAAGACAATCATCATCAATTGTTGATCACATGAGATATTGATTTTAGGATCAATATCAATTGTAATGATTTTTGATTCTAAATCATAATGTTTTAATACTTCTTCAATCATTGGCGAAAGATTATGATTTTGTTTATGCAACTGATAAGACTTTGTCGTTCTTGTATATATCAACATTTGATTTAAAAGATTATTCATATGCTTAGATTCATCTTCGATCATTTTTAAGTATTTATGTTGTTTTTCAGGATTAACATTCTCTATCAACATTTCTGAACTATTTAAAATAACTGCGTTTGGTGTCTTCATTTCATGGGCCATTGCATTAATAAATAAGTTTCTTGTTTTATTTAATTCTTCTCTTTCATTTTCAAGATACGTATATATAAAATAAATACATGCTAGAATAATTTGTACAAAACTAAACATTAAAATAAATCTATCTTTTAAACTATCTAAAACAATACTGGGTGTATCAATAAATATATTAAGTTTTATATTATTTTCTTTATTTACATAATGAACATATATCTTTGACTTATCAGAAGAAATATCACATGTTTCTTGTTCTACTTTAATATCTTTTTCTTTTGGATTCTTTTCTAGTGTTTGCTTTGAATTAAAAAACATTAATTCAAAATCACCAAGTCTATTTTGATTACTTGCTTTTTTATTTTTATATTTATACCATGAATAATAATTCATTGTTCCTTGTGAGTTACCAAGTTTATAAGTCGTATGACTATTTTCATCATAAAAGACAATTTGATCTATGATGTATTGATTATCTTTTGAATGAAAACTCATCTTTTTTATAGTACAACCAACTTGATTTTGATTATAAAAGTCTAATAAATTATTGATCTCTTTTTTATTAAAAGAATTTTCTAGATTAAAAAAAGTATATTTTTCATTTGCACTATCTTTAAAAAAGATAATAAAGTTTTTATTACTAAATTCATATTTATTTTTTACTTTATATTCAAAAGCTATATTTTGTTTAATATCAAAACCATTACCATCATAAATAGTAGATAGTACATCATGCATATTATTTTCAATATTTTTATCACTTTGCGTTATCATTTGATTCGTAACATCACTTGCTAGTGACCACATAACAGTATCCATTGTATTAAGATTACTCGTGTACATCTGCCTACCTATAATAAAAATAATAATTAACACACTTTCAATTAATAAAAATCTTTTAAGTTTCTTATTTTTAAAGGCAAGATAAAACATGCCTAATAATAAAACAATACTTAACGCTCTTAAAAAATCAACCATTTTCAAACACCTTCGTTTCAAAACAATAACCTTGTTTAATCACTGTCTTTATTCCCTTTTGATAAGGTCCCAAGGCTTTTCTTAATATTTTAATATGTGTATCAACACTTCTTTCCTGTCCTTTATAATCAAATCCCCACACTTTTAATAAAATCTGTTCTCTAGATAAGATTTGATTTGGATTTTTTATAAAATATTCTAATATTTTATAATCTATTATTTTTAAATTCAAATTTTGATTATTAAGATATGCTTGTTTTTCTCTTGTATTTAACTTTAATATACCTTTTTCTAAAAATTGATAATGTTTTCTGTTTGTAATAGCTTTACATTTAGCAAGTAATACCGGTAATGAAAAAGGTTTAATAATATAATCATCACAACCTAATTCATATCCTTTTAACTGATCAACTTCTTGTACCTTAGCCGTAATAAAAAGAATTGGTATTTCTTCTTTTTCACGTATCTTTTTACATAATGTAAAACCATCCATCTTAGGCATCATCACATCCAATAAAACAAGATCATAACTTTCAGTTAAAAAGCTATAGTAAGCATCTTCTCCATTATCAAAACTTTCCACAACATACCCATGAACAACCAAATAATCTTCTATTATTTCTCTTAAATTATCATGATCTTCAGCAAGTAGTATCTTCATAACAATACCTCCCTTCATCTTTAATATACTTTCTTCATTTGTAATCTTTGTGTAAGTTCTTTAATAATTTAATTTTATATTATGATATCTTAAAGATTCAACTCTATTCCATCATATTTCATATAAAAAAGAAACAGTATCATACTGTTTCCCTCGCCCTAGTTATTATTATCTTTTTTTGGTAAATACCAATAATTATTGAACTGATATAAGAATGTTTTTGAACCCGGTGGCATTTCTACAAATGCATGATATACATTCATGAAATCTACTGCTGAATTTGCAACAACAAACATAGCGGCCATTCCTAAAAAAAACTTACATTTTGTTAATGAAATATAATAAGGAACTAAACCAAATAAAATATCAGGAATAAGATTGATAGCTATATATTTTTTCTTTGTAAACTCTGTTGTATATACTCCTGCAAAACCAACACGTGGTATTTTAAACATATAAATTTCTTTATAGAAATAAAACTGACATAGTTTTGAAAGAACTAATAAAATATTTGCGAGTATAAAATAGCTAAAAAGATTTGATAAATCCATAGCATCAACATCTCTAAAAAGAACATTTAAATATTCTGGTACAAACATAATACATATAATAATAAAAGTAACAATACTTGTTTGTATATTCTGTTTTTTTCTATCCGTTGGCTCATTAAATCGAATAGCCCCTTCTTTAAGCTTATTTGTTGGAAGTGGATTAGTTTCTGGATCTAATTTCCCCATATATTTTATCTTCATAAGTTGTCTCCTCGTATATCCTGTTTCACTTTTATCTATAAATACATCATACCATACATATCACTATTTATTTTACTAAAACATAATACAAAAAAAAGAATGACATAACGCCATTCTCTTATAAGTTCTTAATATCTTGAACGACACGTTGTAAATCTTCTCTGATTTTAATAGATTGTGGACAAAGTTTTTCACATTTACCACATTTCTTACAAAATTCAGCTTGTGCATCTCCTAGATTTGTATAACGTCTTTTAGCTGTATCTTTAAGACCTAACATACCATATTCATTCCATAACTTGAAGTTACCTGGAATATCAATTCCAAATGGACAAGGCATACAATAACGACATCCTGTACATCCATTTTTAGTTTTTGCTTTGATTAAGTTTGCAACTGTTTCAACAATTTTTTCTTCTTCATTTGAAAGAGGTTTGAAATCTTTAAATGTTGCTAGGTTGTCTTCTACTTGATCATAGGTAGACATGCCACTTAAGACAACTTTAACATTTGAAAGTGAAGCTACAAAACGTAAAGCCCAACTTGAAATACTGACATTTGGATTATAATCTGTAAAGACTTGTTCGATATCATCGGATAAACTAGCTAAGGCTCCACCTTTAATTGGTTCCATGATTACTAATGGCACATTCTTTTCTTCAGTAAGTTTATAACCTTTCATTCCTGCTTGGATATCTGTATCAATATAATTTAATTGTATTTGACAGAAATCCCAATCACGATAATTAATAATTTCTTCAAATACTTCATAATCATCATGGAATGAAAAACCAAAGTTTTTAATTCTTCCTTGTTTCTTTAATTCTTCACAATAAGGAATGATATTTAAATCAATAACTTTTTTCCATGTATCTTTATTTAAAGCATGTAATAAATAGAAATCAACATAATCGACATCAAGTCTTTTCATTTGTTCTTCAAAGATTTCTTTTGCTTGTTCCAATGAATCAATTTTAAACATTGGTAACTTTGTCGCAAGATAAAAATCTTCTCTTTTATATTTCTTTAAAACTCTACCTACAAATGGTTCGCTTTCACCATCATGATAAGGATAAGCTGTATCAATATAAGTCACACCACTTTCAATAGCATGATCTAACATTCTTTCTGCTTCTACCTCATCAATAGTGCCATCTTCCTTTTTAGGAAAACGCATGCAGCCAAATCCTAATAATGAAGGATTGACATTAAGTTTATCAATTTTACTATATTCCATCCTTTTATCCTCCCCAAATTAACCTATATACATTGTAAACCCTAAAGCTTGGTTTATGTCAAGATAGATTTAAACTTTACATTCTTGCTAATATGACATACGACATTAGCAAATTTGTAAAGTAATTAATAAATCACAAAAAGAACGCCCTAATTATAAGTTTATAAAATACTATTTTTATCCATTTATTTTACTGTTCAGCCATACTTTTTTGACATAATTTGATATAATTATTTTGTTATCGTCCTCCTTGAAAGGAGGTGATGTTAATTGTTTTCCGACTTAGTAGTATCTGTCGTGGCAGGTGTGTTAGTTTATTACATATGCAAATGGTTGGACAAAAGATTTAAACGATAACCAGCCTAGTGCTAAGTACACTCTAAAATACTAGAAAAGGTAAGGAATGGCACTCCTTACCTTTTCGTTTGATGCAATTGTTCTCAGATTTGCAATTAGATTATAGCATCTAATATTTTAATGTGCAAGTTGATTTCAAAATCCAATTTGTTATACAAGGTACATAACGAAAATTCATTTCAGTTTTATATATTGTCAAGGAAGAAAAATTATAAAACTAATCTAGATCTTCACCATTTGTTTCAATTACTTTTTTATACCAATAGAACGATTTTTTTCGATATCTATTCATTGTCCCATGACCTTTATCGTCTAAATCCACATAAATGAATCCATATCTTTTTGACATTTGACAAGATGAAGCACTTAATAAATCAATGCAGCCCCATGTTGTATACCCCATTAATTCAACACCATCTATAATAACAGCATCCTTTAATGCTTTAATATGTTCTCGATAATATTCAATATGTCTTTCATCATTAATTTCTTTGCCTTTGACATATACTTCATTTGTTCCTGTACCATTTTCAACAATAAATAATGGTTTTTGATAACGATCATAATACATATTCAATGTATTGCGTAACCCTATTGGATCATCTTGTCTTTTATATAAAATTTCACCTAAATATGGATTTTTTAAAGTAGCAAGAGGATTATTTTTTATCTCCTCATTTATTCTCTCGTCTCCACTAACAACATGAGTTGCATAATAAGAAAACGAAAGAAAATCAACCGTATTATTTTTAAGAATTTCTTTATCATCATCTTCAAAAGGAATAGTAATACCTTTTCTTTCTAATTCTCTTAATTTATACGAAGGATAATAACCTCTCGCCTGTACATCACAAAAAAAGAATGCATCCCTATTTTTTGTAATTGCTGCAAATATATCTTGTGGATGACAAGTATATGGATACCATGTGCCTCCCGCAAACATATTTCCAATTTTATTTGTTGGATCAATTTCGTGACCAATTTTTACCGCCCATGCACTCGCTACTAAAAGATGATGAGTTGCATTGTATAATTGTTGTTCTCTACTTTCATTTTGATCTATAATCACTCCCGCTGATAGATAAGGTAAAACTAGCGTACAATTGATTTCATTAAAAGTAAGCCAATAATGAACAACGCCTTTATATCTCTTAAATAAAACTGTTACATACTTTTTATAAAAATCAATCATTTTTCTATTTTTAAAACCACCGTATTCTTTCACCAAATAAAGTGGAAAGTCATAATGAGATAGTGTCACTAAAGGCTCGATATGATATTTTTTTAATTCTTTAAAAACATCATCATAAAATTGTAATCCTTTTTCATTCGGTCTTTCTTCATCCCCTCGAGGAAATATTCTTGACCATGAAATAGATAATCTTAAAACCTTAAATCCCATTTCTGCAAATAGAGCAATATCTTCTTTATAACGATGATAGAAATCTATCCCATTTAAAACCGGATATTTTTCATCTTCTTTAAAAGATAAATCTTGTACATTTCCAAACATATATTGAAAACGATTTTTTCCATTTGGAACTACATCCATGTTAGCAAGACCTCTACCATCTTCATTATAGCCACCTTCTACTTGATTAGCAGCTATTGCTCCACCCCATAAGAAATCTTTTGGTAAGGTTCTCACTTTATGCTTCCTCCTCAGCTAATTTCGTAGCTTCTTCTTTCTTGCATAAAGAGTGATCATATGCAATAAAGAATGGATACCAAATAGCTAATGTTAATGGAATCATCAATGCTACAAAAACTAATACTCTCCAGTCTAGACAATAAACAAATATACTTAAAAAAATAGGATACGTTCCACTAATCAATAAATAAGGAGCTGTCACTAAACCAAATGAACATGCTAACCAATAAAGAATAGCAACAATTAATCCATTGGCAATAAATGGAATCATTAATACAGGATTAAACATAATTGGAGCACCAAATAACGCTGGCTCTGAAATTCTAAAAATACTAGGTACAATCGTAGCTTTTCCAAAAGCTTTCAATTGTTGTGATTTTGCTTTCCAACAAGATAAAACACATAATCCAAATGTGTTTCCTGTTCCTCCCAAAAATCCAATACCTAATGTCATAAAAATAGGATGAAAAATCGGTGCTTGTCCTTTTGCAACTAATGCTGCATTAGCTGTAAAAGCTGCTGTTGTAATAGGAGCAGTAAGCGCCATTGTAACCATTTGCCCATGTACACCACAACACCATAATAACAGCATAAATGCACATAAGAATAATGATCCAGGAACAGAGTCAACGGCAGCAATAGGAGTTGCTAAAACTTTTTCAATAAGCGTTGGAATCGATACTCCTAAATAATTACTACTTAACAAACTTAAAATATAAAATATAGAAACATTGATAACCATAGGTACAATTGTTCTAAAAGAATTTGTTAATGCTGGTGGACAAATTTCTGGCAAACGAATTGTAATATTATGTATTTCACAGAATCTTGTAATTTCCACTGTTAATAAAGCCACAATAATAGCAGTGAATAGTCCTTGTGCACCTAAATATGTACAATTCATTAATAATGAAGTTGTTCCGTCTGCTAAAGCTAAATAATTAGCAGGTGCTGCAACTAATAGGAAAACAACAAGAGCTGTTAAACCACTAGTAATACCTTTCATTGAATATGACGTTGCTAAATTATCAGCAATAACAAAAGCAACTGCCATTGCTAGTAATCCCATTGACATATTATAAGGAACTAAAATTGTCATTTTATATTTTGTTGCAAAATTAAGCCACCCAGAAAAAATAGACCAAATTCCTCCTGATTTTACCATATCTGCAGTTACCGGTGGATTAGCAATAACCATAAATACCGCTCCAACAAAAATCAATGGCAATACTGTCATAAAACCTTTTTGCATTGCAGATAAATGTCTTTGTTCCCCTAATTTATCAGCAATTGGAGACATTTTATCTTCAACAAAGTGCATAAACTTATCCATTTATTTTTCCTCCTTTATCATTCTTTTTATTTCTTTTATAATATTTTCAACATTCCCCAAAGCATAATCTGAAGGATTAATAACGGCCGAAGGTCGATCAGTTACTGCTTTTTGAACATCTTTAATTTTATATCTCATTTGTGGTCCCACTAATAAGACATCATAATCTTTATAAACACTTAAATAATCATCAATTGGAATTGCTTTTACCTCTAAATCTTCGTTATTTTGTTTCGCCCATTGATTCATCTTATTCATTAAAATGCCTGTCGACAAACCATTAGCACACATTAATAATACTTTCATAAATCTTCCCTCTCTTTAAATTTGGTAGTGTCAAAGTAAATTGAACACTCGATCGATCTTTTATTTCTTTTTACTTAACAACTGTAGTATAAAATGTAACCGCTTCTTATTCAAATAACATATTTTGCCTATTTTATTTTATTTATACACTTTTTTTAAAATTTATACACTTTTTTCTTCATCCCTATTTATTTCTTACTTTAATTTATATTTCTATA
>ERZ832522.5751-NODE-5751-length-11013-cov-2.979011_pt1 | contig 11013 bp, 10 predicted proteins | sample MGYA00519951_ERZ832522 | MGnify/ENA primary metagenome ERZ832522 (study PRJEB31850, sample SAMEA3708728) | human gut metagenome | biome: human gut; feature: human-associated habitat; material: faeces | place: China | collected 2014 ... | reverse complement strand
GTTCGCTTCTTTTACCTCGAATGCTAAAGCGTCCGGGTGGGGAACGGGGAGGTCGGTACGTTGCGTGAACGTGATTCCGTATAATTTATTGGCCGTGTAGAAAGCACCTTCTCTGACATTTTCCAACGGGAAGTATTGACGGAGTTCATTCTCGTCCAGCCCGTATTTGTTTTTCTTTACTTTTTCCGCGTAATAACGCCAGTCCCAAGGTTGTAATTTAAAGTTTTTACCTTCCTTTTGAATCATGTCTTGAAGTTCTTTCGCTTCTTTTTTAGCTATCGGGAGAGCGGCATTCCAGATTTGGTTACACAGGTTGTACACGTTCTCCGGAGTTTTGGCCATGTTATTGTCGAGAATAAATGCCGCGTGGGTATCGTAACCGAGCAACTGGGCTTTTTGCACTCGCAGGGAAGTGATCTTGGATATAATTTCTTTGTTATCGAACTCGTTGTCGTTGTTACAACGGTTGATATAAGCTTTGTAAATTTTTTCTCTTAGATCCCGGTTGTCAGCGTATTGCAAGAATGGGATCATGCTTGGATTGTGAAGGGTGAATACCCATTTCCCTTCTAAACCGGCATTTTGGGCTGCGGTTGCTGCCGTGGCAATCACGTTCTCGGGAAGGCCGGATAAATCTTTTTCGTTATCGATGATCAGTTTGAAACGATTGGTTTCATTCAACAAGTTTTCGCCGAATTGCAGGCTGAGCATGGATAACTCGCTATTCAATTTCTTGAACGTTTCCTTGTCTTCGGGAGAGAGGTTTGCTCCACCTCGAACGAAGCCTTGGTAATATTTATCGAGTACGGTTAATTGTTCCGGGGTCAGATTTTCTTTCTCTTTATTATTATATACCGTTTTGATTCGTTCGAAAAGTTTGTCATTTAAGTTGATCGCATCCCAGTGAGCGGTAAGTTTTGGGGTAATCTCTTTGGCAATAGCTTTGATCGAATCGTTCGTGTTTGCTCCTTGTTGGTTGCCGAACACGGAAGCTACTTTGTTCAGTAATTCGCCGGAAGTTTCGAGAGCGTCGATCGTGTTTTTAAATGTCGGTGCATCCGGATTGTTGATGATCGCGTCGATTTCTGCTTGGTGTTGCTTCATCCCTTCCTCGTAAGCCGGGAGATAATGTTGATTTTTAATCAAGTGGAAAGGGGGAACCTCGTGAGGGGTTTCATACGTGTTGAAAAATGGATTTTCATTCTTCACTTGCCCTGATTGGCAGGATTGCAGCGCTAGTCCTACGCAACAAACTAAGTAAGTGACTTTTTTCATTTTGAATTTTATTATTTGGTTTTAGAATGTGACAAATATAATTAAGTCGGGCAGAATATACAAATAAATGATTTTCTCCTTATTTTTGTGTCCTTCAAAAATGGATAAGATTGATATGAGTATACAAGAGAATGTTGCGACTTTTGTCACGAAGTTACCTAAGGTGATTTTGTTGTGTGTTGTTATTTACCTGATTTCGTTGAATTTCAAGACGGCCAACGAGGTCCCGAAGAATCAAGAGGTGAAAGCTGAAGTTTCGAATATTGTTCCTCTGGATGCGGTGAAGAAATATTTTCCGACTTGTACGAGTGTTGAGAAAGTAAATGAAGTGCATTATGTCGTTAAAGCTGGTGGGGAGGAGATCGGTAAATTACTTGTTACGACCCCGATTGCGGACGATCTGATTGGTTATGCCGGGAATGTACCTTTGTTTTTGGCTGTTTCCGAGGAGGATGTGATTTTAGGACTTACCCTATTAGATAATAGCGAGTCGCCCGGGTTTTTAAGGCGTTTGGAGAAAAAGAATCTGTTCTCGGCATGGGATGGTAAGACGTTGGAGGAAGCCGAGCAACTGAACGTGGAGGCGGTGAGTGGGGCCACGATGTCGAGTGATGCCATCCGGGGGAGTGTGAAAAGAGCGTTGGAGTTTTACCTGGAACGTGATGGGGGTAGTTTTGACATGGATTGGGTGAAATTGTTGCAACACGCTTTGGGGGGAATCGTGGTTTTGTTGGCGTTAGCTAGCATGTTCTGGGGAAGTCGGATGAAGCGCTGGCGTTACGTGTTGCAGGTTTCTTCCGTGTTGATTTTAGGCTTTTGGTCCGGGTATTTCGTTTCTTTAGAGTTGTTGTTTAACTGGTTGTTGAACGGGGTACCCTGGGGGGCACGTGTTTTGTTGCCCGTGATCGCCGTGCTGGCATTGGCCTGTCCTTTGTTCCTAAATAAGGCTTATTATTGTGCGTATTTATGTCCTTTTGGGGCAGCACAGGAGTTGGTAGGGAAAGTTCGTAAGAAAAAAATAGCCCCAAAGGGAGTGTGGAAGAATATATTTAAATATACTCGTGTGATCTATTTTATGGTGATTCTCGCTCTGTTGTTGTGGGGAATCCCGTTAGAATTGGCATCGTTGGAACCCTTTCCGGCATTTTTATTGACCGCTGCAACGGGGTGGGTGATTGCTTTGGCTGTCATATTTTTACTCTTATCCGTATTTTTTGCCCGTCCTTGGTGTAACTATTTTTGTCCTACCGGGGCGTTGCTGGATATTTTGAGAAAGGCCGATACAAAGGCGGGTTCGGAGAGAAGAAAAAAAGTGATCCGGGAATTTATTGCCTTGGCAATATTCCTCGTGATATTATATTTTATATTGAGGTAAAAAAAACTTGAAACTTTTTTACCGAAACATTTGATTGTTTGAATAAAAAGTGCGTAATTTGCATCCTGTTTGGAAAGCGTTTATAAAAATATTGAGAGATGTCAAGAATTTGTCAAATAACTGGAAAGAAAGCGATGGTTGGTAACCATGTTTCTCACTCCAAAAGAAGAGTGAAGAGAACATTCGAGATCAACTTGTTTAAGAGAAATTTTTATTGGCCGGAAGAAGATAGATGGGTACGTTTGAACGTATCAGCAGCCGGATTGCGCCTTATCAATAAGAAAGGTATTAATGCTTGCTTGAAAGAAGCTACTGCCAATGGTTTAATTAAGAACGTATAAAGTAAGAAGAGATGGCAAAGAAGAGCAAAGGAAACAGAGTACAGGTGATTTTGGAGTGCACGGAGCATAAGGAATCCGGTATGCCGGGGACGTCTCGTTATATCACTACCAAAAACAGAAAGAACACCCCCGAGAGAATGGAGTTGCGTAAATACAACCCAATTCTGAGAAGAGTAACTTTACACAGAGAAATAAAATAATTAAGCTATGGCAAAGAAAGTTGTTGCAACACTTAAAACAGCAGATGGTAGGGGATTTGCAAAAATCATCAAAATGGTGAAGTCTCCGAAAACCGGTGCCTATACTTTTAAGGAACAAATGGTTCCTAACGATCAGGTGAAAGAAGCCGTGAAAAAGTAAGATTTAAAATCTTCATATAAGAAAGAGCGTCGTGAGACGCTCTTTTTTTTGTTCTTCGGAAACTACCCCCTCTAACTCCCCCTTACACAGGGGGAGGACACGCTACGTTGAGATATTGTAATGTTTGGTAATCAGCTCTCCCCCTGTGTAAGGGGGAGCTGGAGGGGGTAGTTTCTTTTTATATTTACTCCGAATTTCATCAGAACAAAAAAATCATGATTTTTTTACTGAAAGGTGTAACCTATCCAAATAATTCCCGTTATACTTTATGTATTCACAATCAAGGAATGTTTCTTGATGGTTGAAGACTGAAGAGTTAGTTTGAATAATTGAAAAATAAAATTTCTCGATTTTTTCGAGAAAAAACGAAACCTTTCTTTAGCGGTAACGTTAAAGAGGTAGAATAGATGATGAACTTATGATTTATTTTTAGCTGTTATTAGATTGAATCATCTAGCATAAAGAGAGGGGATAGCTTTGACTGGGGTTTAAGCTGATTTTCTGATAGAGTTCTTAAAAGTACTGGAATATATCCTACGGGACACCACGCACACACACCACACACACAGACGCACGCACACACACATACATACAACATCTTTTCGTCAGTCCCAATGTATTCCATTTAAGGCACTACAGGAAATCCCTCCTTTTTTTATTTTTGATTTCCTATTTTTTATTTTTGATTCCAACCACAAATCCCACCATGTATTAATTTTAGATTTTTTCTGTACGAAGTTTATACTTTTTATTCGTAAATTGTAAATCATAAATCATAAATTTTTCTTCCATTCGAAATAGTTTCTCTATCTTTGCAAGTTGATTTTTAAGGAATAGGAATTCATGGAGTACAGAGAAGAAGAAGATAACAATATAGCCATATTTGGTGCCAGAGAGCATAATCTGAAAAATATAGATCTGACGATTCCACGGGATAAGTTGACGGTGATTACCGGGTTAAGCGGGAGTGGAAAATCATCCTTGGCTTTTGATACGATATATGCCGAAGGGCAGCGTCGGTATCTGGAAACTTTTTCCGCATACGCCCGTCGTTTTCTGGGAGGGATGGAACGTCCGGATGTGGATAAGATTACCGGGTTAAGTCCTGTGATTTCAATTGAACAGAAAACCACGAATAAAAATCCACGTTCTACGGTCGGAACGACCACCGAGATTTATGACTTTTTGCGTTTACTTTATGCCCGTGCAGGGGTGGCTTACTCGTACGCTACAGGTAGTAAGATGGTAAAGTACACGGATGAACAGATATTGGAATTGTTGCAGCGTGATTTTGCCGGACGGCGTATCTTGTTGTTGGCTCCCGTGGTAAAAGGGCGTAAGGGACACTACCGGGAGTTATTCGAGAATTTAAGGAAGAATGGTTTTATCTCGGCACGGGTGGACGGTGAGTTGCGGGAAATAACGATCGGGATGAGTGTTGATCGTTACAAGATGCACGACATTGAAATCGTGGTGGATAAAATTGTCATGGATCAGGTTGATCTGAAACGCTTGAAGAATTCCGTGGCCACTGCCATGAAACATGGTAAGGGCGTGATGACGGTAAAAGATTACGAGTCTGATGAGATTAAATATTATAGCCGCCATTTGATGTGTCCGGATACCGGGCTTTCCTATAAAGATCCGGCCCCGCATACTTTTTCTTTCAATTCGCCTCACGGGGCTTGTAAGAAATGTAAGGGATTGGGATTTGTCAACGAGGTGGCAATGGAAAAGATTATCCCGGATAATTCATTATCCATTCATGCCGGGGGAATCCTACCTCTTGGAAAATATAAGGCTTCCCTTATTTTCTACCAGATCGAAACGATTCTGAAAAAACACGGTGCCGATATTAAACAACCGATCCGGGATTTGCCCGAAGAGGCCTTGACGGATATTTTGTACGGTTATCCGGGGCAATTCCGTTTGGAGAATGCGGAGATCGGGGTATCGTCCAATTTCCTCACGACGTACGAGGGAATATTGAAGTATGTTACCATGCAGGAGGAAAATTCGACTTCCAAGAAAGCGAATAAATGGGCGGAACAGTTTATTTCCGTGACGACCTGTGACGTGTGTAACGGTCAACGTTTGAACCAGGAAGCTCTACATTTCTATATAAACGGGAAGAATATTTCCGAGTTGGCCAATATGGAATTATCTGATTTGTACAAGTGGGTCAGTAACGTGGAGGAGCATCTGGAGGATAAACAGAAACAGATTGCGGGGGAGATTTTGAAGGAGATCCGGACTCGATTGAAGTTTATGCTTGATGTCGGCTTGGAGTATCTTTCCTTGAATCGCCAGTCCATGACGTTATCGGGAGGGGAGTCTCAGCGTATTCGTCTGGCGACACAGATCGGTTCACAGTTGGTTAACGTCCTTTATATATTGGATGAACCGAGTATCGGGTTGCATCAAAAGGATAACCGGAAGTTGATTCATTCTTTACAGGAATTGCGGGATAACGGTAACTCGGTGATCGTGGTGGAGCATGATAAGGAGATGATGGAGAATGCCGATTACATCGTGGACTTGGGACCCAAGGCGGGAAGAAAAGGAGGGGAGATTATGGCTATCGGGGGGTATTCCGATATTCTGAAAAGTGATAGTCTGACGGCACAATACTTGAAAGGGGAGAAGGTTATCACTATCCCGGCGGAACGTCGTGCAGGGAATGGAAAGAAGATTTCCCTGAAAGGATGTACCGGAAATAATCTTAAAAATGTGAGTGTCGATTTTCCTCTGGGGAAATTGATTTGCGTGACCGGGGTGAGTGGAAGTGGAAAATCTTCTTTGGTTAATGGAACTTTGCATCCGATATTGAGTGCTTATTTTTATAATGCTTTGGCTGCACCGTTACCTTATAAATCGATAGAAGGGATGACTGAAATCGATAAGGTCGTGGTGGTGGATCAAAGCCCGTTAGGTAAAAGCCCTCGTTCTAATCCGGCAACTTACACGGGATTGTTTACCGATATTCGGAAGATATTTGAAAAGTTACCGGAATCACAAATCCGGGGATACACGGCCGGACGTTTTTCCTTTAACGTGAGCGGAGGACGTTGTGAGGTTTGTAAAGGTGCGGGAGTGAAGACCATCGAGATGAATTTCCTTCCGGATGTTTACGTGCATTGTGAAGCTTGTGATGGTAAACGTTACAACAAAGAAACTTTGGAGGTTCGCTATAAAGGAAAATCCATCGGCGATGTGTTGAACCTGACGATTAATCAAGCGGTAGAGTTTTTTGAAAATCTGCCTCACCTGCAATCCAAATTGAAGATGTTACAGGATGTCGGGTTGGGGTATATCAAGATTGGACAACCTTGTACCACGTTAAGCGGGGGAGAGTCCCAGCGCATTAAACTGGCTACCGAGCTTTCGAAGAAAGATACCGGAAGTACGTTATATATACTGGATGAGCCTACAACCGGACTTCATTTTGAGGATATTAATATATTGTTGGGAGTGCTACAAAAGCTGGTTGATAAAGGAAATACCGTAATCGTTATCGAGCATAATTTGGATGTGATTAAAGTGGCCGATTATCTTATCGATATGGGACCCGGCGGAGGTAAAATGGGTGGTTCCGTCGTTTGCACCGGAACGCCGGAAGAAGTTGCTCAGAATAAAAAATCCGTGACGGCTCCTTTCTTGCGAGAGGAGTTGGGGATGAAATGAGTTTGTAAAGTCCATAAGGTTTATGGACATCTACGGAACGCTTTGTCTACGGCAACGAGAGTTGCCGTTATTTATTTCGAAGGATTCCTGTGATCATCTTAGATGATCATAGATTGACTTGGGAATCAAAATATTTTGTATTTTTATTCGAGATTTGTGAACATTCTTTGATTTGTCCGTGATTTCTGTAATTTTGTAAATCTTTTATAATGTTTATTGGTGTATGAATAAAACAATCTGGCCGATATGAAGAATTTACTACAGGATAATTTGGAAGGGAATGTTACTTTTAAGAAGATTTTTGTGACTTATTATGCCAGGATTGTTTATTTTGCGTTCCAAATTATAGGAGATCGGGAAGAAGCAGAGGATATTGCTCAAGATACTTTCGTGAATTTCTGGAATCAGAAAGAGAATGTTAGTCAACATGAAGTCGCTATAAAGAATTACTAAACACAACAACCATGCGTTACAAAACTGTAGTATCCGCTGTCGCCCTGGCCGCTTTGGCAACGACCTCTCCGGCCCTGGCAGACGGTGTAGCTAAACAAAACATCGATAAAGGCTGGACCTTTAAGCAGGTACGCGGCAATAACTGGTATCCGGCTACCGTACCGGGAACGGTGCAAACCGACCTGATGGATAACAAGATTATCGATGATCCGTTCTACCGCCTCAACGAACGGAACATACAATGGGTAGACAAAGAAGACTGGGAATACAAAACGACACTGAACGTGTCTGCGGATGTATTCGACAAAGATAATATCGAGCTTGACTTCAAGGGGCTGGATACATACGCAGATGTTTATCTGAATGACTCCTGCATCCTGAAAGCCGACAATATGTTCCGTGAATGGAGTGTGCCCGTCAAAGGATTGTTGAAGAAAGACGGTAATGAGTTGCGCGTTTACTTCCACTCTCCTATCAAAGTAGACCTGCCGAAATTCGAAGCACTGAAGTTTCCGGTAGAAGCCGGCAACGACCAGTCCGAGAACGGTGGTATCTTCGATAAAAAGGTTAGCATATTCGCCCGTAAAGCAGGTTACCATTACGGTTGGGACTGGGGTCCACGTATCGTGACCAGCGGCATCTGGCGTCCGGCTTACCTGATCGGTTGGAATGATGCCCGTATCGACAATATCTTCTACGACCAGACCAGCGTGACGGCCAAACGTGCCGACATCAAAACCAGCGTACAGGTAATTGCCGACAAAGATGGGGAAGTAACCCTGGACATCAAGGCGGATGGCATCAAGACAACCTGGACAAAGAAAGCTCAGGTGAAGAAAGGAATCAACCTGATCGAAACCAACCTGACAGTAAACAACCCGAAACTCTGGTGGTCGCACGGACTGGGGAAAGCGCATCTGTATCCGTTCACGGCAACGATCCGTATGGACAACAAGGTAGTCGATACCCACAAGACCAACCTCGGACTCCGTAGCATCCGTGTAATCAACCAGCCGGATAAGGACGGCCATACCTTCTATTTCGAACTGAACGGTGTCCCTGTCTTTATGAAAGGGGCCAACTATATTCCACAGGATAACTTCCTGCCACGCGTAACAGCCGAACAGTATGAAAAGACAATCAAGGACGCTGTCGATGTAAATATGAACATGCTTCGTGTATGGGGAGGCGGCATCTATGAGGAAGATATTTTCTATGACCTGTGTGACAAATACGGTATCCTCGTATGGCAGGATTTTATGTTCGCCTGCAGCGTTTATCCGTTGACACCTGAACTGGAAGAGAATATCCGTCAGGAAGCAATCGACAATGTGATCCGCTTGCGTAATCATCCGAGCCTGGCTATCTGGTGTGGTAATAACGAAATACACACGGCCTGGTTCAATTGGGGATGGATGAAGAAGTTCGATCGATACGGTGTGACGGAACAGTTACGCAACGACACTAAAAAGCTCTTTAATAATATCCTGGCTGATGTTGTAAAAGAGTATGATCCCGATATCTTCTACTGGCCTTCCTCTCCCTACGGAGGTGATCCGGATGCCAAGTGCGAAAGCGGAAAACCGAACTGGAATCCGAACGGTGATGCGCATTACTGGGGTGTATGGCAAGGCGTCGACTCTGTGTCTCACTTCAACAAAGTAAGAGCCCGCTTCTTCTCCGAATATGGTTTCCAGTCATTCCCCGAATACCAATCCGTATTAAAATATGCACCGGAGGAACGCGACCACGATATTTATTCGGATGTGATGATGGCACACCAACGGGGAGGCCAGATTGCCAACTCACGTATTGAAAACATCACTCTGGAGGAATACCGCAAACCGAAGGACTTCCCCTCCACACTCTATATGAGTATCCTGTTGCAGGGTGATGCCATGAAGACTGCTATGGAAGCACATCGTCGCATGATGCCGTACAATATGGGATCGCTCTACTGGCAGCACAACGACTGCTGGCCTGTGGCTTCCTGGTCCAGCCGCGATTATTACGGCCGTTGGAAAGCCCAGCATTACTTTACCAAAAAGGCATTCCGGGATATCCTGGTTTCTCCGATAGCAGAAGACGGCCAACTGAATATCTGGATAATTTCCGATCGCCTGAAAGCCGTCAAAGGGAAACTGGATATCCGTGTGATGGATCTGAAAGGCAATGTTTTATTTGAAAAGAAAAGTAATGTAACATTGCCTGCCAATACCAGCAAAATACAGTTCTCTGCTCCGGTTGAAAGCGTACTTGGCGGAAAGCAACCGAACGAAGTCGTAGTTAATGCCCGTTTCATCGAGAGCGGTAAAGAGGCAGAAGTTATCTCTAATAACTATTTCTTTACTCGCTTCAAAGACATCGACTTCCCGAAAGCGGATATACAGATGACTTCCGTTCCCTCTGGTGATGGCTACGATGTAACTGTCGAGAGCAACGTCTTTGCCCGTGCCGTATTCCTCAATATCGACGGCATCGACAATTTCTTCTCCGACAATTATTTCGACCTGTTACCGAACGAACCTGTTACGATCCACGTAACCACCCAGCTCGATAAAGCAGCATTCGACAAGCAACTGAAAAGTCAAAGCATTGTAGATGCTTACTAGTTGATACGACAAGGGCTCTGATCTTCCAATCAGAGCCCTTGTTTTTCTTTACAGAACTGTTACGCTTATCTGCTTTCCTAATCCACGGAATATCTTATATAAGGTGGATAGTTGCACATCACATTTGCCATTCTCAATACGTGAGATATAGCTTTTCTTTGTTCCGATCTTTTCAGCTAATTGTTCCTGAGTAAGACCGGCTTTAAGACGTTCTTCCTTCAGACGTTCGGCCAGGATAAAAGCCTGTGCTTCTTCTTCGAACTGATTACGTTCAGGAGTTCCTTCCAGACCATATTTGACATCCAACAACTCTCCGAAAGTACGACAACCTTTAATCTGCTTCTTCTTCTCTTCTGACAAATATATTTCTTCCATAATTACTTTCCTTTCTTTTCCTTTAAATATTCATTCATGATTTTACGTGCTTGCCTGGTCTGTTGCAACGGACTCTTTTGCGTTTTCTTTTGAAAGCCATTGAATAGAACAACTATTTGCCCTTCATCCAAACAACAAAAAATGCGATATATATTTCCCTCATATTCTATACGTATTTCATATAGGCCTTTCACTCCTACTATATGTCTGAAATACTTAGCCGGAATTATATCTTCCGTCATTATTACCCATAGAATATAATCTACCTTTTTTTCGACTTCCTGTGACAAACCTCCATAGAAGTCATTAAAATAATCCTTATACAGGATAAGATCACGCTTATACTTCATAGTTACGATTTTAGTATTACATCCGCAAAGTTAACTAATTAATTAACTCCTCCAATAAATTCCCTCTTCATTATCATCCCCCTTGATTAAATATTATTAATAAGGCATACTCCTTCCCTCTAAAGAAAAAGAGTACCTTTGCCAACTGCATTATCCGAGAAGGAATAACGTTAGTTTCATGGTAAAAA
>ERZ832522.5749-NODE-5749-length-11014-cov-3.961767_pt1 | contig 11014 bp, 19 predicted proteins | sample MGYA00519951_ERZ832522 | MGnify/ENA primary metagenome ERZ832522 (study PRJEB31850, sample SAMEA3708728) | human gut metagenome | biome: human gut; feature: human-associated habitat; material: faeces | place: China | collected 2014 ... | reverse complement strand
GAAAACAGTTCAGGCAATCAAAGGCATCGAGATCATCGGCGTAAAGACAATAAATGAGGCGGTACAGTACATTTGATACAAATCAGATACAAAAATGCTCTCGTTCCGCCGCATGCAGGACAAAAAAGTCCTGTTTTCGTATAAAAGATGCATGGCGGAAATAACGGTTCCAGCTGAACCATTCCGGAATAATACATTAAAAGGAAAAAGCATAGCAGCAGCAGAAGAACACGGCAGCAGATGTTAATGCGATACTGAGCTGATTCTGAAAATGAAGAAAACATCAAAATTCCTTTCTAATCATTTTTTAACGGAACACCTTTTCCATCCTTATTGATTTTTCCAGCAAAGATCATAATACCCTCTATAATTGCCCAAATTTCCACTGCGACAACGCCTAATGAGCTGAGTCCAAACGTGCAACATGACAATAGTAAAGATACAACGGTAATACTAAGCTGGATCGCTCCAATCGTATTTTTTCCCAGATAAAAATTATGGACACCTAAAGAACCAAAAACAAGTGCCAGAATACCGGCCATTACTTTGGATTTTTGCTCAGGCTTATCTGCAGGAGTAGGAGTTGGAATTGGAGCCGGATCTGGTTCCGGTGCAGGTGTAGGTTCTACGTTTCCTTCTTTCTCTTCTTTCTCTCTCTCATACTTTTCATCAACTGGTTTCCCACATTCCGGGCAGACTACAACTTCATCTGGAATTTCTTTTTCACAAAATTTACAAATCATAAAAAAATCCTCCTAACGAACAAACGAATATTCTTTTTTAGTATGAAAGATGGAAAGAAAAAAAGAAGGAAAAAATGTTGTTTTTTATAGGCAAAAAAAATTCTCCATACTGAAATTGTATTAAAAGATGAAAGGAGAAACGTATATGTTAACGAAGTTTGGGTTTAAAGGAAAGATCCGAAAAAGACTCATTGAAACAGCAACTGAAGAAGAATTTTGGGAGCTGTTAAAAGAAGAAGAGTCTGTCATCAACGAAGATGCAGACTCTCAACAAAACCAAAACCCGAATCATGATGATTTGGGAAACTCTCCAAGATAGGAGAGCAGACGGGTATGTTCGCGCATATCCGTCTTTTTTCATTATAGCAGAAAAACGAAAAAAATGCAATTGAAAGGAAACATTGCTTCTGCACCTGCCGATGCGGTTGTAAATGCGGCTAATAATGAATTGGCTGGTGGCAGTGGCGTAGATGGAGCAATTCATGCGGCTGCCAGATGGGATGCTCTGGATGATGCCTGCCAGGCTATTGGATACTGCGATACAGGAAAAGCCGTAGTGACGCCAGCCTTTGATATGGAAGATGTCAAATATATCATTCATACAGTGGCACCTAATTGCTGTGGCAATACCAGGTACACAGGAGAACCGGAAGACGAAGAGAAAATGTTATTGTACGAATGTTATTATAACAGCATTCTGCTTGCAGACGCATTTAAGTGCCGCAGCGTCAACGTTCCATCTCTTGGAACCGGAGCCTTTGGGTTCCCAATGGAACATGCTCCTGGAATCTTTTTGCAGGCAGTGCAGGATTATGAAGAGAGAAACAAAAACATTGAAGTTATTTCTATGGTATGCTTTACCTCAGAGACTGAAAAAATCTATAGAGATGACTTAAAAGATGAACTCTGGGACAGCGTAGAAGAATTCTGCTAGGAACCCAAAATTTCAAACAAAAAGGACAGCTATAAGCTGTCTTTTTTTAATGAAAAAAACGAACATACTTTCATTAAGAAGAAAAAAAGGAGATGAAAACATCGCCTTGCCAATAAGAAAGGAGCAAAAAATGAAAAAACTTAAACACGTTACAACAACTTTATTATGCGCAGTATTCTTTTCAGCAGCCTTAACTGTCAGCAGCTTTGCAGCAACTGCAGATGATATTGCAGAAAGCAGAGCAGAAGCAGAAGCAGCCGCAGATGGCAGGCATTTTGAATTAAGAAATGGAACCTGGTATGCAAAAGATAAAGAAAATAGGGATGTATCCGGTTGGACATATGATGAGAATGGAGAGCTATATTACGCAAAAGCAGACGGTTCTCTTATCATTAGCGGAATGAAAGGCGCATTGGAATTTGATGAAAATGGCGTATTTACTCCAAGTGGTATCTGGGCCAAAGAAAAGTATGAAGAAAAATGTATGAATCTGGAAGAAGGAAAAACAATAGAAGCAGGAGCTAATGAAAATGAAATGAAGCGTTTCTTTTCTTATTATATTCGTCAGTATCGTTTCTGGGAAAATGAAACGAATATTAATCTTGAATTAAGAAATGGAAAGTGGATAACAAAACTGGAAGATTTCATGCGTTATGACAGGGAAGCGATTGTAAATGCAGTGATTAATAAGTTTGGTATTCCAGAAGGAAACAATTCAAGCGAAATTATGTACGATACCTGCAGACGAGTAACAGAACACATTGAATACGAACCTGCTTATATGGATTGTAATGCAATGGCCTGCTTAAACAATAACAGAGGCGTGTGCTGGTTTTTGGCTAAGTGTGTGAAAGTCGTGGCAGAGAAACGAGACATCCAAGTGGAAACCATGGTCGGAAATTATCTTGGGACTCCGCATATGTGGTTAAGATATCGTGACGGAGAAAAATGGTGTTACTGCGATCCAACGAATGTGGCACTCTATGGGAGTCTGGAATGGTGCAATATTCCATATGAAAAATTCATAAGCGATTATGAAGTTATGGATTATGTGTATTTGAATTAAACCAGAAAAAAGTGGTTGTTTACTGCCTTTTTTATTTCGCTTCAAATTTCAACATACTTGAAGTATCAAAAGCAGAAAAGGAGAATGAAAGATGAAGATCATGATAACAGGACATCGACCCAACAGTCTTTCAAACGATTATGGGTATGACTATCATTCGGGAAAATGGAAATATACCATTCAGATATTCAAGGAATTGTTAATTCGTTATAAAGCAACGGAAGCTATAACAGGAATGGCACTTGGCGCGGACACTGCGTTTGCGATTGCTGTATTAGAGTTAAAAAAATCTGGCTATGACTTAAAGCTACACTGTGCAATTCCCTGCTTAAATCATTCTTCAAAGTGGCCTGAAAAGTCCAGGGAATTATATCATTCTATCTTAAGACAAGCAGATCTTGTGCAGGTTGTTTCAGAAGAATCATACCAGCTACGTTTGATGCAGATAAGAAATGAGTATATGGTGGATCATTCGGATCTTCTGATTGCATTTTGGAATGGAGAAAAAGGTGGTACAAAGAACTGTATTGATTATGCCAAGAAACAATTTCGTCCAATGATTTGGATTGAGCCATAAAAGGAAGGGAATAACGCAAATGAATGTGAGATATCAAAACAAGAAAAAATTGAGTCAAATTTTAAAGAGTTCATATCAAAAAGGATACGCCACTGGATACGATGAAGGGTATGAGAATGGATACGATAACGGTACAGATGAGAGAAGCAGTATAGATTATGAAGCAGGGTATGAAGAAGCTATTAATTTATGGAATGATATGTTTTCGTATTCAGAATTAATCAATCTGCAAGAAAAAACCGGATATCAGATCTGCTATGGCACTGCAGTTGATTATGCAGCTGCAGCACAGGCAATCAAGCACCTGATTGAAATCAGCTAAGGAAAGGAGCTGAAATGGGATATCAAGAAATGAAAGAAGATTTTTCAACGGAACATGCTACATGGATCATAGCTTACTGCATTGATACAGATTCTTTTTTCTGTACGAATCAGAGATATTTTTTCTGGGAGCATGATAAGAAATTTGAATCTGAACAGAACGCAATTCAGTATTTCAAAAACAATCTGGATGAATTTATTACAGCAAGAACTGAAATAGCCGAAAACTGTGGCGGAATTAGAAAAGATGGAATGATTTTTCTGGAAAATACTAAAGAACGGTGGAATGATTAAGGAGTCAGTATGAAAGGAAAAGAGTTAGAAAAAATCTGCAAGGAGTACCCGGATTTTGAAATTCAGTTCATTTTTTCGGATGGAGATAATGGAAAATTCCTCAATATTCGAAGTTTTTCAGAGCTGGAAATAGCAGATATTGGACATAGTGATAAAGTTGTACTATTATCAGGAAAGGAAAATTAGAATATGACTAGAGAAGAATTAGGATTCATAGAAAATACAACGGACAATATAAGAGAAAGAATTATCTGTGCAAAAGATTTAAGGCCGTTTTTACGCGATCGAACCTTGTTATATGGCTATACATGTAAAGGAAAGACCTTTCATGTGTATTTAAAGAATGAAAAAATCCATGCAGTAACCTATTTTATGGACTATACAGATCGTGTACCAACACCAAAAGATATGTCGGTAATTGCCATTGAAAAAAACGAAGACTATATTCCAGACAAAAGATTATATCCGGAAGCTTGTGATTATCATTTCTGCGAGCTTTTGAAGAAAAAAGGAATAGCCCTGCCATTTACGGGCTATAATGAAGAGCGACCGAAGGATGATTTTTATGGGTTTACCCTGGATGATGCGAAAAGAAAGGAATAGAATTATTTGGATAATAACACATTAAACGAAATTAAAAATTTAATTCAAACAGGAAAAGAATACCAGGAATTCCGGGAATCTGAAAAAGTTAAAAACCACCTGCATCTGCTCTGCGTCAGCGGATCTTATGCGTATGGAACGAATTATTCTGAAAGCGATATCGATGTGCGCGGAATCGTTGGTTTGGAACCGGCGTATGCGAATGGTGCTGCGGCTGATTGGGAAACAAAGACATTCAGCTCATCAGATACTGTTATTCATTCATACCGGAAAATGTTACACTTGCTTTCAAAAGGAAATCCTGACATTTTGGCGTACATAGGGCAAGAAAAGGATCAGTACCTGTACTTATCAGACCTTGGAACAGAATTAATAGAAAAGCACACCGATTTTCTCTGCGCAAACGGAATCTATCGCAGCTGCATGGGCTATGTGCAGTCGCAGCTGCGAAGAATAGAACTTGCTGAGCTCGGAAAACTGGCTGAAAAGAAAAAAGAAAAAGATAGCTTAAAGCTCAGTATTCTAAACAATGCGACCTGCCATTTTCATACCAGATATTCAACCATCCAATCAGATAATATGAAGATTCAATTTAAAATCCCAGAAGCAGAAGAAAAAATAAGAATCGCATCCATGACCTTGCAAGATGTATCAGTCGAAGATTTTTTCGAAGTTGCCAGAGATCTAAAGCATATCAGTGGAAATTTTGAAAAGAAAGAAAATGTAAAGGAAGCAAGTTCAAAGGAAGAAGATCTGGAAAGGGAAAGGAGAAAACTCAATAAGCTGATGATGCATACGATTCGTGGTATGTTAACCAGTATTGAAACACTGGAAACAGGAAAAGTCAGGATTTGCAGGAATGAAGACATTCCAATGTTCACAGATATTCTTAATGGAATGTTTTTAAGCTCAGACGGCCATGTGCGAAACGAATATTTTCAGATGGTAGAAGATATTAAAAAAGCAGTCGCTTATGCATTTGAGCATTCTGTACTTCCAAAAGAACCGAATATGAAGAAAATTTCGGATATGATGACTGAGTTTGTCCTATACGATTTAAGAAAAGAGCCATAAGGCTCTTTTTTTGTAGTTCTGTTTTTTCAACATACTAACAATGTGCTCATTGTTTGCGAACAACTTAGAGCTTGAATTTTTAGTGTTAAAAAAAACATACATACTAATGATAAATAAGAAAAAAAGGAGATGGATATTATGAATTTGAAGTTTAAAAGAAAAAATGGTGAAGTATTAAAGGTTTATAGTAATCTTTTTGCCGATAAAAAAAATAAAACATATGGTTTAATAACTATTGAACAGTTATTAAACAATGGAGAATATGTAGAACATACAAGGCTTATCAGATCTGATAGAAACGGAAGAAAGTTCTTCATTTGGGACCGTGAGACGTTTTATATGGATGATTTCATTGCTTATTCTCCATTAGAACTTATTAAGGAGTTTGATTCAAACAGTAGTGACATTCAGGATGAAGATCTTTGTGCAACACTTTTAAAATATGGTATTGATAGTCTTACTCTTAAAATCAAAAGCAAAAAATTAGAAGTTATTCCTCTTCCATATGGTGGACATATGAGTTTTGAAGTACGTTCAAACCATGAAAAACCAGAAGATTATGAGTGGATTGAATACAAATTCATTGAAGAATATCTTCGAATGCCGTCAGATTGCTATAAATTAAAACTGGTTCCCAAAAAAGAAGAAGAATATTATATTTATCCAAAAGAAGAATTTTATGTCGGAGATTTAATTGGACTACTCAATAGTCGAAAAGATCTTTATCAGATTGCCATCGGAAACCGAAATTTTGCAAAAGAGTAGGCAGTTAAAGCGATTAATAGGAGAGCATATGAAAATTTTGATAATTATGAATGTGATGGGCAGCTTTGCTTCGTTGGATTAGATCTTAAAATCCAGGAAGAGAAGACTGCTAAAGAGAAAGAAAACAATAATCCGGAAAAGAGCCATTAGGCTCTTTTTTTATTTCCTCAAAATAATTCCATATTATAAGAAATGAATAACAAGGAGGAAATTAAAATGTTGCGAAGAGAGGAAATGAAAGAAAAATTGAAAAAGGCAATGAGAGTGTATTTTTGTGTGGATGATTTTAAGAAAGATTCATATATATTCCACATTGGATTCGATCTACTTTTGCTAATCGGAAAACTTTACGTATGGGCATTTTTCGGATTTGCTTTTTCAGAATTTTTGCCTGAAGGATTGTTAACAACGATGTTACTGATTGGGTTAGGCCATATTCTTGCAGGTGAGGTCGCAATTGTTTTCCGCGAATTGAAATTTTTATTCCATTTTCCGCTTATACTATTTAATCTTGCAGAAGAAATTTTCACGGGTAAGTTTTCCTGGGCAAGATGCAAACAGTTAATGATGTAGGCAGCGTCGTAAGCTGCACGAAAAAAGGCATTTTCGAATGCCTTTTTTTCTGCCATTGTATTTATCAATATCTTCCATACTAATTAAGACTATAATTAAGAAGAAAAAGGAGAAAAAATATGTCTAACACATCAAAAACAACATTTGAGAAATCTTGTCTGAACTGCGATCATGAATATAGCTGCAGCTGGGAAAAGGAGATGCTCTGCGATCGCTGGAGACCGGATCTTGATACAAAGAAAGAAATGCAAAAGAAAAAAGGTGCGAAGTAGCACCTTTATTTTTTTTAAAACAACACTTCAATTTTCTTTCTCACTTTCTTTGATACAAGGCAGGAGAGTAGATTATTTTTCCCGCTTCCACTTTCCAGCTTATTAATCGCCTTTGAAACATCTCCCTGACATGCGATAATTGCCTGGCAAAAAGCCTGAATATCAAAGGACGAAGTTAAACGCTTATAATATCCGTCTTCCAATTCTTTTTTTAGAAGTTTTCGAATCTGTTTTGCGGAAACAGCTGGTTTAAGAGTGGGAGCAAGAGTAGCAGGAGAAGGAACTGGAGGTAAAATAGCATCCACATTTGCGTCTTCGGCTGCAGCTGCATAAGAAATTTCTTCAAACTCCGGTACAAAGGAGATGCGGGAGGCATGAATTCCACGTTCCACCTGCTCTGATAAGAAGACATCATAATCATGATCCGAAGAAAGAATAACGAATTCGGATTCTGGATCATGATAGATAGACTCAAGCATGGAGCTGCATAACGTATAGTCCATTGCGTTTCCACCTTTTCCCTGGGTGTAGACTTCATGGAAAGAAATCTGTCCAGTTTTTCCAGAGTCCATAATGGTTCTCATATCTCTATAAGAAAGTTTTGTGTACTTGGAAATAAAAAGGATGAAGGTATCATCCGGCTCTGCCTTTTTAAGGAATGAAATCCAGGCGTCTCCTACATTTTCTGTGTCAATAAAATATTTTCTTCTCATAAAAACCTCCTATTTTCGATTTTCTATAATATGGAGAAAAAAAGAAATGGATAATGCGAAACATTAACTATGAAAAAAAACAACATATTAGAGGAAGAAAAAGAAAAAAGGAGAAAAAAAGAATGAAAGCAGTAGAAATTAAGTGGGATGTGGACAATGAAGAAGATCTTAAGTTCCTGCCAACAGAAATTGACATTCCTGACGGGATGAATGATGAAGACGAAATCAGCGATTATCTGTCTGACTTCAGCGGTTTTTGTCATAAGGGTTTCAAGCTGGATCATGAAAAGTAGAAGAAAGGAAATCTGAAATGGAAAAACATGTTGAGTTTGTTTCATATGATGGGAAATGCCAAACCTTTGCAGCGGTGTATTGACATTAAAGATTAACGGAAAAGAGGAGAAGTTTGGATTCAGTTTTAAAGGAGAGCCGATGCATCCGAAGTTCTGGAACAGCGGCGGTTGCCTTTAAAAGCGGATTGCATCCGCTTTTTTTCATATTTTCATTAAAATCGAATTCATTCTATCATACTAAATATATCAAACGAAAAAAGGAGAACAAGCTTATGAGATATTACATTTCAGATTGCCATTTTTTCCACAAAAATTTAAACGAGAGAATGGACAATCGCGGCTTTCCTTCTATGGAAACCATGAATGAGTACATGATTGAAAAATGGAACAAAAAAGTAAGAAAAAATGATGAAATCGTCATCCTTGGCGATTTGTCAGTGGCAAGAACAGAAGAGACAGAAAAAGTAATCAAAAGACTAAATGGAAAAAAGACATTGATCATTGGAAATCATGATAAGTTTCTAAAGGATAAGGCATTTAACAGAAGTCTGTTCCAAAGGATTGTTCCTTATTTGGAACTGAATGATAACAAAAGGAAAGTGATTCTCAGCCACTACCCGGTATTTTGTTATAATGGGCAGAATCGTATCATGGAAGATGAAACACCGGCTGTTTATATGCTTTATGGGCATGTACATAATACACTGGATGAGGAACTGGTACGAAAATTCGTAGAAATTACGAAATCTCATACGCGGGAAATTTGTGGAAAAGAAAGAAACATTCCATGTGAGATGATCAACTGCTTCTGTATGAAGTCAGATTATGAACCTCTTACGCTTGACGAATGGATTGAACTGGAAAAGAAATTATCGGAGGAAAAATTATGTTAATTATGGCTCAGGATAGAAGAACAATTTTTGATACAACCGGTGGAAGTTTGCAGATTGTAGAAGTGGAATCAGCCGTTTTCATTCGTGGTTATCATGAAACTTCAGAGAATTCGTCTTATTGGATGACACTTGGAAAATATGCAACCGTAGCTCATGCCATGGAAGTGTTAGATAGAATCTGCAAAAGCTGCTATAACTCAAAAACAGCCTTCTATATGCCCAAGGAGTAGCAATGCTCGAACTCAAAACAGCAATTGAAGAGCTCAGAAACGGCGTAATTGAATTCATACCAACCGGCAGCGGCTGCCTGACAGAAGTAGAAGCAGTGTTGCTATTAGAAGAGCTGGAACAACTCAGAAAATTTTCCTGAAAACAGATTTGGGTGTAGCTCTTGGTGCCTGTGTAAGAATTTTGAAGGATTTCAGACGGGATTGTAAAGTCATTGCAGACTATTGACTTTAATGGAAAGAGCTATTATACTAAAATTAGAAGTAAAGAAATCAAGAAATCAAGAAAAAGAATATAAAGAAACATACTTGCATAAAATGAAAAGGAGGTAATAAGTATGTCCATAGCTGTAATGGAAAGAGGGAACACGAAAATGAATAGAAAAATTCTTAGCATTTCTTCCAAACGACAGATTACAATACCACAAAAGTTTTACCATTCTCTCGGTTTTGGAGATGAAGCAGAATGTATTGTGCGTGGTGATGAACTTATTATTCGTCCGGTCAAGACTGTTGCAGGCGGTGAATTTGCAGAACAAATCTTAACAGATTTGATTAAGGAAGGGCTGTCTGGAGAAGATCTGCTTACAGAATTTAAAAAACGCCAAGCGCAAATTCGGCCAGCAGCAGAAGCGATGCTTGCCAAAGCAGAAGATATCGCAGCTGGTAGAGCCGAATACGCAACTTATGATGATGTATTTGGAACGGAATAATTAGATAGTAATTTATTGAACGATTATTTATCAAAATTTCAAGCATAATAATATTGACAAATAGAATTGTTTGTTATATTATGATAATAGAATAGTAATATTCTAATGTGCAAGCATTCTAAGTTATAGACAATTGGAAGTCGGTAAAAATCCAAGTCCGGTATAGTATGTCTATAGGATATACAAGGTTGACAAGCAACAGAAAACTTGTAGACAATTGGAAGTCGGTAAAAATCCAAGTCCGGTATGGTATATCTATAGGATATACAAGGCTGATAACCAGCAGAAAACTTGCAGGGCAGGAGAAATTCTCCTGCCTTTTATTTTATAAACAAAGGATAATTAAACATGAAACATCATTTAACAGATGGAAATAAAAATAGAATACGTAAAAACATTATTAAAGGTGCGAAAAATTATGATACTTTCTTAAATGGAAAAGTGTTTAAAATTCTATGTCATGACGAAACAACAGTATGCATTCGATTTTTTTCAGATGATTTTAAACACTTGACGGGAATAGAAACTGACTTATCCGAAAATGACTTTTTCAGAATGTGTTTGGAAGAAAAAATTAATAACGGAAATATTTTATCTGAACAGAAATATGACTGGAGTACGTTGAAAAGTAAAGTGACACGAATTGCAAATTTACAAGAACTATTGTATTCAAAATCAGACAAAATATTATTGTTGAAAAATTTAAATACGCACACAAAAATTTTTCCAACTGCGATAAGAAATGATAGCATGAAGACCTGTGTAGCCTTTGTCGGTTCCATTAATAAAGCCAGAAGTTTGAGAAAAGCTGGAACGTCAAAAGATGCAGATGAGGAAAAGAAAATTATAATGATAGTAGCAAAAAAAGAAACATTGGATATCTATGACGAATTAGTTTATCTTAAAGATGAGAAAAAACTAAAAGATTGTTCAAAAAGGATATTCACGGATAT
>ERZ832522.5746-NODE-5746-length-11017-cov-7.118409_pt1 | contig 11017 bp, 9 predicted proteins | sample MGYA00519951_ERZ832522 | MGnify/ENA primary metagenome ERZ832522 (study PRJEB31850, sample SAMEA3708728) | human gut metagenome | biome: human gut; feature: human-associated habitat; material: faeces | place: China | collected 2014 ... | reverse complement strand
AGACATTATCCATGTTGATACTTTCTGCTGTCGGTTATCAATGTGCGGACGGCGTGGCCCCGTTATGTGTCCGGCTTCTGGGTGAACCTCAGTCAGGGCGTCTGCACGTTCCTGACCATGGTGATTTTCGGGAATCCTTTGCTGGAAAAGCTGGATCGGGTGAAGGTGCAGTACGGGATGATGGAGGACGAAGATGGGCTTTGAAAGCTGCCATCCGGCGGTGAACTTCCTGTTTTTTGCCGCCGTCATTTACGGAAGCGTGGCCTTCCAGCACCCGGTGTTTCTCGCCATCTCCTGCCTGTGCGCCTTCGCGTTCAGCATGAAGCGGAACGGAAAACGGGCGGTTATCTTCAACCTGTGCCTGCTGCCGCTGGTGGTTTGCTTCGCCCTGTATTACAGCAGCTATCACCATTTCGGCGTGACGGTGCTGAAACAGAACTTCATCGGCAACAACCTGACGGTGGAAAGCTTCGTGTACGGCATGGTGACGGGACTGCGGGCGGCGGCAGTGTGCATGTGGCTGAGCTGCCTGTTCCGGGTGGTGTCCAGCGACAAGGTGCTGTACCTGTTCGGCAGGGTCAGCCCACGGCTGTCACTGTTTCTCACAATTTTGCTGCGCTTTATTCCGAGAATCGGCCGGGAGGCAAGAAAAATCAACCTGGCTCAGAAGGGCATCGGCCGGGGAAGCAATCAGGGAAATGTTTTTCGACGACTTGTCAACTGCCTGCGGATTTTCTCCATGCTGATCACGTGGATGATCTCCGCACTGGCGCTGGAATCCGACTCCATGCGTTCCCGGGGCAGTCTGCTTCGGGGGCGGACGGCGTTCTCCATCTACCGCTTCGACAACCGGGACAGGGCGTTCGTGATCGCGCTGTTTTCCGGCATCACCCTGACTGCCATGGGGGCGATTCTTGGGGCGACGACGATGTTTTACAATCCCAGAATCATCTGGAAGCCATTGGAAAACGTAAGCGCAGTGACCGCCGCCGGCTACGCCGCGCTGTGTCTGCTGCCCATGGGACTGGAATTCTGGACGGAATACCGGTTCCATAGAGCAAGACGCGAAGTATGAAATTCGGGAGCCATCACACGAAAACGTGATGGCTCCCGTTTGTTATTTCTCGTCGCAGACCTGAAAAATGTAGAATTTCAGGTAGTAGGAATCCTCGGCGTCCCACAAAATGGGGTGATCCGGCGCCTGCGTGCGGTATTCCACCTGCCGCAGGCGCTTGTGGACGTTCCGCGCCGCCTGACCGATGGTCTGGGTGAACAGCTCATAGTCCATGAAGTGGGAGCAGGAGCAGGTGGCCAGAAAGCCCCCGTCCCGGACCAGCTTCATGGCCCGCAGGTTGATCTCCCGGTATCCCTTGACCGCCTTTTTCACCGAGCTGCGGGACTTTGTGAACGCAGGCGGGTCCAGGATCACCACATCGAATTGCTCCCCCTGCTGCTCCAGCTGGGGGAGCAGGTCGAACACATCCGCGCAGAGGAACTCCACCCGGTCCTCCAGCCCGTTGAGGGCCGCGTTCTCCCTGGCCTGGGCCACCCCAAGCTCGGAGGCGTCCACCCCAATGACGTGCTCCGCCCCGCAGATACCGGCGTTGAGGGCGAAGGAGCCCGTATGGGTGAAGCAGTCCAGCACCCGGGCGCCCCGGCAGAGCCGCCCCACCGCCTGGCGGTTATACTTCTGGTCCAGGAAGAAGCCGGTCTTCTGGCCGTCCTTCACATCCACGAAGTAGCGGACCCCGTTCTCCACGATCTCCACCTTGGTGTCAAAGGGAGCCCCCAGGAAGCCCTTGTACCGTTCCATCCCCTCCTGGAGGCGGACCTTGGCGTCGCTGCGCTCATAGACGCCCCGGATGGCGATGCCGTCCTGGGCCAGCAGCTCCTTCAGCAGCTCCACGATGGTGACCTTGAAGCGGTCGATGCCCAGAGCTAGGGACTCTACCACCAGCACGTCGGAGAACTTGTCCACCACCAGCCCCGGCAGGAAGTCCGCCTCCCCGAAAACCAGGCGGCAGCTGCTGGTGTCCACCACCTTTTTCCGGTACTCCCAGGCGTTTTTCAGCCGCATGAGGAAGAAATCCTCGTTGATCTCCGCGTCCGGGTCCCGGGTGAGCATCCGAACGGTAAGCTTGGAGCGCCGGTTCAGAAAGCCCTGGCCCAGCGGCCAGCCGTTCTCGCCGCAGACCCGGACCAGGCCGCCGTCCTCCGCCCCCGGCGAGATATCCGCGATCTCATTGTCATAGACCCAGGGGCCGCCTTTCTGCAGGTTCCGTCCCTCTCCCTTTTTCAGTGTCACAACAGCGTCTGTCATAAAAGTTCCTCCTGCCCAGAGGGGGCATTTTCTGTTTTAAGGCATTGCTTCCGAGGCGCGCCGGTGTCCATCATTTCATTTTCCCGCGCAAAAGGTCTTTGCCTTTTACCACTCAAAATAGTCGCTCACTTGTGTTAAATGAAATACAAATACCCGGCGTAGCATACCATTTTCATCTGGCTGTACATTTTGGTGCATCTCTGTTAGGCGGTACTCTCCCACAAAATACATTGCTTTATCTTTCTTTTCAAAAACAAGAAGATGCTTTTTGTTGGTTCTATGGGACAAAACCTCGATATTTAGATGGTACATATGTTTATTTTCGTCAGGACTATCCTGATGTCCTCTCCGACCTATCCCGGTGTACATACAGTGGGAATAAGAACCGGTGGGATAAAAATAATGTCCCTTTTCAAGATAAGTGTTGCTATGCATAATCGTGAATAAAATTCGAAATACGTGAATAAATAGTCGCATCTGCACAAGTATACCCTTTGAAACAGGATATACTCTTTTCATTTGGCTTTGTGGTCAGAAGAAATATAAATTTCAAATCAAAGGATTGGGAGGTGCAGATACATTGCCACTAATTCGCTAAATATGATATACTTTCACAAAGAGCTATTGTGCATGGAGGAGTTCAAATGGATAATTTATTTGACTTGAACATTGAAAAAGTTCTTGAGCATTGGGGTGTTGAGCATGCAATTCGAGAAATAATTGCCAATGCTTTGGACGAAATGACTTTAACAGGGACGAAAGAAATCGAGATTTCTTATTCTGATGGTGTGTGTCATATTAGAGACTACGGACGCGGGTTGCAATACATACATTTTACTCAGAATGAAAACAAAGAAAAACTTGTTGCAACTAATTTGATTGGTAAATTTGGCGTGGGATTGAAAGACGCACTTGGCGTATTTTACAGAAACCATATCGGAGTTACAATTCATTCCAAATACTCAACTATATCTCTTACTATGGCTGAAAAGGCAGGATTTGACATACAAACTTTGCACGCAGTCTTTTCTGAACCCAAGTATCCTACAATGGTAGGCACAGATGTAGTGCTTACTGGTGTAAAACAAGCTGACCTGCAAAAAGCGAAATCTATGTTTTTGGTATTTAATAGTGATTTGGAACTTTTGGAAAAAACAAATTATGGCGAAGTATATACAAATAAAGGTGATGGTAAGTCTTTCATATATGCCAACGGTGTCCAAATAGCTTCAGAAGATAATTTCCTATTTAGCTACAATATTACAAGCATGAATGCGCAAATGAAGAAAGCTCTAAACCGTGAAAGATCAAATGTGGGGCGTACTGCTTATTCGGAAACAATAAAAAATATTTTGAAGAACTGCGTTTCTACCAAAGTCATGCGACCGCTCGTTGCCGACATAGGGAATGTAATGACTGGGGCAAATAAAGACGAAACAGGATGGGTTGATATTGCAGCCTATGCAGCAAAGACTCTAAATCAATCCGGAAATGTAGTTTTTATGACACCATCTGAGCGGGCACAACTTACAAATGATCAAGTCGAGATATTAGCGCACAGCGGAAGAGAACTCATCATGGTAACTGATGCAGTATTCGGGAAAATATCAGATGTTGTTAATACATTTAAGACTGTATCCGATGAATATAGGCAGGGATACAAATACAGATTTATTGAGTACAAAAACTTAACAGGTGATGAAAAAGAAACTTTTGACCTTGTCACACCAATTACTGAACTCGTTAATAAGAAATACAGGAGAAAGATACCAAGCATTAAAATTTCCGAGACTATTCGTATGGATGAATTTGGCTTTGTAACTCATGGCGTATGGGATCCGGCAGAGAATGCTATAATCATCAAGAGAAGTATTTTGAAGTCTAAAGAAACATTTGCTGGCGTGCTTATGCACGAATTTGCACATTATGTATCTGGTTATGCAGATAACACACGAGATTTTGAAAATGTGCTTACAGAGATGCTTGGCTTTGTCTATAGCGAGTTAAGTATTAAGGGGGAGAAACCAAAGAAGGTTGGTTTGTTCAAAAGATGGTAAATAGTGGGTGCAGGAACCATTATGGTTCCTGCCTCTTATTATGTCTTCTGATGAATAAATCTACATTGAAGTTGGCTACCCAAGCAGTAGCAACAATTAACTTAAAAGGGAGAAAATAATCTGTATAGATCTCGCCATCGTTCATAAATAGAAGAATAGTATCTGTTTGAGCAGATACTGCGATCCCCTTTTGAGTATCACCGCCCAAAAGGACGCTGATTTCCTGACGAGTGTTGAACTTCTGTTTAAAAGAGAGCTTCATGCTTGTCCTCCCTACAAGTGTTAGCGATTCCTTCGTTCCATCCGCAGCACCGTCTCCACATGGGCGGTCCTGGGAAACAGATCCACCGGCTGGGCCTGGACGGCCCGGTAGCCCAGCTCCTCCAGCCGTTTCACATCCCGGGCCAGGGTGGCCGGGTCGCAGGAGACGTAGACGATGCGGTCCGGCGCCATGGAGGACAGCACCGCCGGCACCTCCGGGGCGAGCCCTTTGCGGGGCGGGTCCACGCAGATGACCTGGGGACGCACGCCCTGGCCGGCCAGGCGGGCCGCCACCTCCCCCGCGTCCCCGCAGAAGAATTCCGCGTTGGTGACACCGTTGCGCAGGGCGTTGGCCCTGGCGTCCTCGATGGCCTGGGGGACCACCTCCGCCCCGATGACATGCCCGGCCCGGCGGGCCAGGCACAGGGAGATGGTGCCGATGCCGCAGTACAGGTCCAGCACCGTCTCCTCCCCGGTGAGCCCGGCGAATTCCAGCGCCAGCTGGTACAGCCGCTCCGTCTGATCCCGGTTGATCTGGAAGAAGGAGGGAACGGACAGGCGGAAAGTGAGCCCGCACAGCTCCTCCTCCAGCCAGTCCCGGCCCCAGAGGGTGCGGTACGCATCGCCCAGGATCACATTGGTGTCCCGGAGATTCACATTGAGGACCAGCCCGGCCAGCTTGGGGACAGCGGCGCGCAGGGCACCGGACAGCTCTCCGGTGTGGGGCAGCTCCTTCCCGTTGGCCACTACGCAGCACAGGGCTTCCCCCGCCCGGTTGGTACGGATATACAGGTGCCGGATCAGCCCCCGGCCGGTGCACTCATCATAGGCGGGGATCTGAAAGTCCTCCATCCAGCCCTTGAAGGCCAGACGCAGGGCCGTATCCGCCTCCGGCTGGAGCAGGCAGTCCTCCACGTTGACCACGTCGTGGCTCCGGGCACGGAAGAAGCCGATCCTGGGGCCTGGGGCCACGGGAAGCTGGACCTTGTTCCGGTAGCGGAGCGTATTTTCCGCGCCCAATATTTCGGAAACCGGGAGGTCTACGCCTCCGATGCGCCGGAGCGCGTCCTCCCCCCGCCGGCGTTTGGCCTCCAGCTCGGCGGAGTAGCGCATGTGGCGGAACTGGCAGCCGCCGCACTTGGTGTAGGCGCAGTTGGGGCAGCGATGGCAGCCTTCCTGAAAAACGAGCTCGCCGCCGCAGTCGGGGCAAAGCTGACGGTCGAAGGCCGAAACGGTGTGCGTGGGTACGGGGTTCCTGCCCTTGAGATAACGGTTTTCGAGTACCCACGCGATGGCGTCGGGAATCGAGAGCAGGAGGCCCTTCTTTTGGAATATGGGATGCTCGCCGCCAATGCCCTTGAGCTGACCCACCACGTCGGCAACGTCGATGCCGGATCGGAAGGCCAGAGAAACGAGCCTCCCGATGGCCTCGGCCTTGGCGGTCACGGAATGCCCGGACTTGCCGATGGTCGCGAAAATCTCGAAAGGCTTGCCGTCCACCTCGTTCACCGTAAGATACATGCCGCCGAGGCCGGTCTGCACCTTTTGCGTGAACCCGGTTACGAAGTCGGGGCGCTTGCGCACGCGCACTTGCGACTCTTCGGACGGTTTCGCGGCGGGGGCGCTCGTGGTCAGCACCTGCGTGGATTTGCTGCCGTCGCGGTAAACGGTGACGCCCTTGCAGCCTTCCTCGTAGGCCATCCAGTAAATGGCGAAAATGTCGTCGCGCGTGGCCGAGTTGGGCAGATTTACGGTTTTGGACACGGCGTTGTCCGTGTGGCGCTGGAAAGCCGCCTGCATACGGAGATGCCACTCGGGCGCGATGTCCATCGCGGTCACGAACACCCGGCGCAGATCTTCGGGAAGCTGGTCGAGGCTCTGGATGGACCCGAGCTCCGCCACGCCTTCCAGAAGCGGCTGGCTGTAGCAGTCGATTTCGCGCAAGGCTTCCTCGAAATGCGGGTTCACTTCCATAAGGCGTTCGCCGTCCATGACGTTGCGGGCGAAGCTCAGGGCGAACAGCGGTTCCACGCCGGACGAACAGCCCGCGAGGATCGACAGCGTGCCCGTGGGCGCGATGGTCGTGATGGTCGCATTGCGCAGGGGCGGGATGCCTTTGGTGGGATAGACGGACGTTTCGTAGGCCGGGAAGGGCCCGCGTTCCGCCGCGAGCTGGATGGAAGCCGCCCGGCCGCGCGTTTCGATGAAGTCCATAATCCGTTCGGCCAGCGTGATGGCGTCCGCCGAGTCGTAGGGGATGCGGAGCTGGTACAGAAGATCGGCCCAGCCCATAACCCCAAGGCCGATCTTGCGGTTGCGGCGCACCTGTTCGGCAATGCGTTCGAGGGGGAATTGCGAGGCGTCCACCACGTTGTCGAGGAAGCGGACGGCCAGCGCGATGGTCCGTTCGAGCCCCGCCCAGTCGATGCCCCGGTCGGCGGGGTTGGTTTCGTCGAGGTGCCCCGGCACGAAGAAGCTGGAAAGGTTCAGCGAGCCGAGGTTGCAGGCTTCATAGGGCAGCAGGGGCTGTTCGCCGCAGGGGTTGGTGCTTTCGATCTCGCCTTGCGCCGGAGTGGGGTTGTCGCGGTTGATGCGGTCAAGGAAGATGATGCCGGGATCGCCGCTTTGCCACGCCTTGTCCACCAGCAGGTTGAACACTTCGCGGGCGTTGAGGCGCCCCTGCTCCTTGCCGCTGGCGGGGTTGACGAGGGCGTAGTCCCGATCCTGTTCCACGGCCTGCATGAAGGCTTCGGTAATGCCTACGGAGAGGTTGAAGTTGTTGAATTCGCCTTCCTGCTCTTTGGCCCGGATGAATTCGAGGATGTCCGGGTGATCGATGCGCAGGATGCCCATGTTCGCGCCGCGCCGGGTGCCGCCCTGCTTGATCTGCTCGGTGGCGGTGTTGAAGATGCGCAGGAAGGACACCGGGCCGGAGGCCACGCCGCCGGTCGTGCCCACGCGGGAGTTCTTGGGCCGCAGACGGGAAAAGGAGAAGCCCGTGCCGCCGCCGGACTTGTGGATCATGGCGGCGAATTTTACGGCGTCGAAAATTTCTTCGATGGAGTCGCCGACGGGGAGCACGAAGCAGGCCGAAAGCTGGCCGAGCTCGGAGCCCGCGTTCATCAGCGTGGGCGAATTGGGCAGGAAGCGCCAATCGGTCATCATGTCGTAGAAGGCGCGGGCCAGCGCGTCGGGTTTCCACGGGGACTGTTCGTATTTGGCTTCCTCGGCGGCTACGGAGGACGCTACGCGCCAGAAGAGCCCGGTCGCGTCCTCGACGCATTGGCCGTTCTCGTCCTTGCGGTAATAGCGCTTGGAAAGGACTTTTTCCGCATTGGGATTGATGGCGGGGGGAGTGAGATTGAGAGGCATATTCATCATGGTGGCACCAGCGTTGTTTGGGGTCTTAACGGGTTCTCCACGATACGCGGTCGGGAAGGAAAAGGCTATCTCGGGAAATGGGGCCGGAACGGGAACCACCGCGCATTTTTGGAAAAATCGGCAGGAGAAAAATTTTTATGGAAAAACGCCATGTTAGATTCTCGTCTTCCACAACGCCAAAAGCCCCCTGAGGCGACCCTCAGGGGGTGGAAGCGAGAAGTTGTTGACGGGGAGGGCTACTCGGCCGGAGCGTAGTAGCAACGCTTCGGGGACATGATCTTGCCTGATTTCTTCAGTTCGTCGATGGCCTTGGACACTTCTTTGGAATCGGCATCAAGGGCTTTGGCGACGTCGCCGGGACGGACGGGCTTGCCCGCATCCTGCATGGCCTTGAGAACCTGTTCAGCTGTAACTGCCATAATGGACCTCCGTGAAGCGGCTCTGCCGCCGGTATTTTTTAGGAACAATTCCTGATAATCAAATTCCTCTGTTCCTGTCAAGGATTTTATGTGCCGAACGCCGGAGAAGTGGGGCGGCAATCGTCTGGATTTTTGCGGGAAAAGGCGCTACGTTCCGAGGAAAAGGATAGCGGTATGAAATATCTCATCATGGAAGATTTTGCGGGGCAGCCGGTCAGCTTCGTGTTCCCCCGCCGCGTGGACCACGGCGACATGCGCGAACAGCTCCCCTACGGGCGGGTGCTCGGGGCCGGTTATGTGGAATTGCGCGACGGCGCGTTTCGTTGCCACGGCGGATATGCCGAACTGGATATTGTGGCCCGTCCCGAGGATGAGGCCATTTTGATGGAAGCCTTCCAGAAAGCCGAGTAGGGCTTGCCGCTGGCCGGACCGTGCGCCTCGGAATTTCCCTGACAAGGCTTTTCCGTTGGCGAACGAGTGGATGCGGCCTGTTTCAGCCCTCGGAGATCCCATGCCTGAATTGCCCGAAGTCGAAACCATCGCCCGCACCCTCGCTCCGCAAGTCGAGGGGCGGCGCATTGTGGCTTGCGAGCTGCTCAACCCTTCCACTTTTGAGGGGACGATTCCGCTCGGCAAGGTTGTGGGCGGCGTCATCGGCCGTCCGGGACGCCGCGGCAAGCTGTTGCTGTTGCCTCTTGCATTCGGATCGGATCCGCTGCCTCCTGTGGACGAGGCTTGTCCATCCGGTTCGCTGGCCCGGTGCCTTGCCTGCGGGGATGAGCGCATTACCGGGCTTGGGTTCCATCTCAAAATGACGGGCCGCCTGTTCGTGTATCCTGCGGGCACACCTCCGGAAAAACATACCCGGCTCCTCTTCGACCTTGACGACGGTTCGCGCCTCTTTTTCGACGATACGCGCAAATTCGGCTATGTGCGGGTTCTGTCGCCTTCCTCCGTTTCCTGCTGGCCGTTCTGGAACAGCCTTGGCCCGGAGCCGCTGGAGATGGACGCCGATGCCTTCGCGGCTTGTTTTGCCGGGCGGCGGGGCAAGATCAAGGCGCTGCTCCTTGATCAGTCCGTGTTGGCGGGGTGCGGGAATATTTACGCGGACGAAAGCCTGTTCCGCGCGGGCATCCGGCCCGACGCGCAGCTCGTGTCCGCCGACCGCCTGAAACGGCTTCACGCGGCCTTGCGGGAAGTCCTGCTCGAATCCATTGACGCGTGCGGCAGTTCCATCCGGGACTACCGTACGGCGCGGGGCGACGCCGGGGCTTTTCAGAACGCCTTCCGGGTGTACGGCCGTTCCGGCGAGACCTGCCTTGAGTGTGGGACCCCGCTGGAAAGCTGCCGCATCGCGGGGCGGGCCACCGTTTTTTGCCCGAACTGTCAGCTGGCCTGACATTCGTTCATACAACCCTTTTACTAGACCGCAAGGATTGAAGAATGCAGAAGACGATCTGCCTGTTGCCGGGTGACGGCATTGGCCCCGAGATTGTTGCCGAAGCCGTGAAAGTGCTTCGCGCCGTGGAAAAGAAATTCGGTCACTCGTTCACCATGACGGAAGCCCTGCTCGGCGGCGCCGCCATCGACGCCGTGGGCGTGCCGCTGCCCGACGCCACCGTGGAGGCCTGCAAGGCCGCCGATGCGGTGTTCCTCGGCGCGGTGGGCGGCCCCAAGTGGGACACCATCGATCCCGCCATCCGTCCCGAACGTGGCTTGCTCGGCATCCGTAAGGCCCTCGGCCTGTTCGCCAACCTGCGTCCCGCGACCCTGTTCCCCGAACTTGCCGGCGCGTGCCTGCTGCGTCCCGACATTTCCGCCAAGGGCCTTGATCTCATCGTCGTGCGCGAACTGACGGGCGGGATCTATTTCGGCCAGCCCGCCGGCACCGAAGTGCGCGACGGCCTGCGTACCGGATTCAACACCATGATTTACAACGAAGAGGAAATCGCCCGCATCGGCCGGGTGGCCTTCTCCACGGCCCGCAAGCGCCGCAAGAAGGTGTGCTCCGTGGATAAGGCCAACGTGCTTGCCGTGTCCCGCGTTTGGCGCGAAGTGATGATCGAAGTGGGCAAGGAATTCCCTGATGTGGAACTGACCCATCTCTATGTGGACAATGCCGCCATGCAGTTGGTGCGCGATCCTTCGCAGTTCGACGTCATCGTGACCGGCAACCTCTTCGGTGACATCCTCTCCGACGAAGCTTCCGTCATCACCGGTTCCATCGGTATGCTGCCTTCCGCCTCCCTCGGCACGGGCAATCCCGGCCTGTTCGAGCCCATCCACGGCTCCGCGCCCGACATCGCCGGGCAGGGCAAGGCCAATCCGCTGGCGACGATCCTGTCCGCCGCGATGATGCTCCGCCTTGCCTTCGATATGGATGCCGAAGCCGCCGCCATTGAAGGTGCCGTACACAAGGTGCTCAGCGACGGTTTCCGCACCGGCGACATCATGGAAGCCGGGAAGACGCAGCTTTCCACCACCGCCATGGGCGATAAGGTTATTGAAACTATGTAGAATATTGGGGGAGGGGAGAGGGAACCTTTCTTCAGAAAGGTTCCCTCTCCCCTCCCCCAAGC
>ERZ832522.5743-NODE-5743-length-11023-cov-3.413020_pt1 | contig 11023 bp, 11 predicted proteins | sample MGYA00519951_ERZ832522 | MGnify/ENA primary metagenome ERZ832522 (study PRJEB31850, sample SAMEA3708728) | human gut metagenome | biome: human gut; feature: human-associated habitat; material: faeces | place: China | collected 2014 ... | reverse complement strand
CAATTTCACCATTTGCACCTCACCTTTATAAATCACTTTCTCCGGAGATACTATTCTTAAAATCATGACCTTAATTATTTTAAATTTTAGATTCTCTAATTCCTTTTCTTCGCTTGTTCAATCATCTCTTTCCCTTTCTTGATCACATCATCAATGGTTCCGGCATTCATAAATGCCTGCTCCGGATATTCATCCATATCTCCATCGAGAATCATTTTGAAACCTCGAATCGTTTCTTCCAATGGAACCATAACCCCAGGAATTCCGGTGAACTGTTCAGCCACGTGGAAAGGTTGCGATAAGAAACGTTGCGCCCGACGAGCCCGTGCTACCACGATTTTATCCGAATCAGATAATTCATCAACACCCAAAATTGCAATAATATCCTGCAACTCGTTGTAATGTTGTAATAATTCGACCACTCTTTGCGCGGTTTGATAATGTTCTTCTCCAACAATTGCCGGATCAAGAATACGCGAAGAAGATTCCAATGGATCTACCGCCGGATAAATACCCAATTCGGTGATCTTACGACTCAACACCGTCGTGGCATCCAAGAAACTGAACGTTGTGGCCGGTGCGGGGTCTGTCAAGTCATCTGCCGGAACATAAATGGCCTGAATAGAAGTAATTGAACCATTCTTCGTGGAAGTAATACGTTCTTGTAACTTACCCATCTCCGATGCCAATGTCGGCTGATAACCTACTGCTGACGGCATACGTCCCAACAGGGCCGATACCTCCGACCCGGCTTGCGTGAAACGGAAAATATTATCAATAAAGAACAAAATTTCTTTTCCACCAGCATTCGAATCCCGAAACATTTCCGCAACTGTCAACCCGGACAAAGCCACTCGTAAACGAGCCCCGGGAGGTTCATTCATCTGTCCGAAAACCAATGTTGCCTGCGACTGGCTCACCTTCTCCATGTCCACGCTCTCCAAATCCCACTTCCCCTTTGCCATCTCCTCCTTGAACTTGTCACCATAGTTGATAACCCCCGATTCTATCATCTCCCGCAACAAATCGTTCCCTTCCCGGGTACGCTCTCCGACCCCCGCAAACACGGAATATCCATTATGTCCTTTGGCAATATTATTAATCATCTCCATGATTAACACGGTTTTACCAACTCCGGCACCCCCAAACAGACCGATCTTTCCTCCTTTAGAATAAGGCTCCAACAGATCGATCACCTTAATTCCCGTAAGCAGCAATTCCTCCTTAATAGACAAATCTTCAAATTTCGGTGCCTCCCGGTGTATAGAACTTGTTTCTTTGTAATCCAATGGGGCCAGGTAGTCGATAGCATCACCTGTCACGTTCAACAAACGTCCCTTAATCTGGTCCCCCATGGGCATCGTCAAGGTTCGCCCTAAATCCAAAACCTTCATACTGCGATATAAACCGTCGGTTGTATCCATTGCTACACAACGCACTGTATCTTCTCCCACATGTTGTTCCACCTCGACAATCAACTTCGAGCCATTCTCCCTCTCAATCTCCAAAGCCTCGTAAATAGGAGGTAAGTCAACCCCTCCACCTTCAAAAATGACGTCCACGACAGGACCAATCACTTGTGTCACGTATCCGACTTTCTGTGTCATAATATATGATTTAAACGTTCTTTAAATACTAACTTATAACTTTAACGTATATTCACTCAGAATAGTTTCTTCCCGGCCATACTATATTTAGGCCATGTACTAGATTCCAATGATACGTTTATATGATTATTACAAATTAAATAATCATCTTATTCATCCAGTAAATATAAAATCCCTGGATATGTTTCATAGACAAGTAATCAAAGATTTCATCACGCCACGCGTCATGACTATTCTTTCCATCAATATCTTTTTTAAGAATCTCTTTCGCAGAACTCACCCGTTTGTCTTTTTGAATTTCTACGTCCTCGGGTAAATCCACAATATCCGTCAACATAAATGACTTCTCCAGAAAATCATACACGGCCGTCAGATCAATTGCCGAAAAAGTAGCTGTAATCTCTGAACTATTCATCGATTCTCCGGTAGTCTCCACTCTTCTTTCTCTTGGCATGTCCTCCGGCATAGCTTGCCCTCCAAAACAAACCATCAAAAGTAAAATTGGTATCGCCCGCAAAATCCACTTCATAATTCAATCTATTTAAATATTCAATAAACAACTCTTCCGCTATAAAACAATTTCCGTACCAAAACTTAATCTCTTACGAATACTAAATTTTCATTTTATTAAAATTGAGGATATTCTAATACAAGAATCCCCCCACAACCGACACATTTTTACCGATTCACAGCTTAATACTCTCAAGAGCTTTTAATGCCACTTCATCCTTGGCATCCAACGTTAATACTTTAGAGAAAAATGACTTTGCCTCCCCGTATTCTTCTTTTGCCAGATCAGGATTCCCATTGTTTTTTGTGGTAATAGCATCAGCAATCACGTAATGATAATATCCCAAGTATTTATAACTTTCTATCAGTTCCCGTTTATAACGTTCCGGTTGTACTAATCCTATTTCTATTACTTTCTCGTAATATGGTTTTGCCAACCCCTTCGTGGTTTCCGGGTCAAGCATGGAATTTACCCGAGCCCGCCAAAAATAACTCACGTAACTATTAGGAACTTGAAAACTTAACTCTTTGAATAAAGAATCTGCTTTTATCAGCTCTTCCTTTTGCAATTCCGGAACTGAATCCTGACAAGCCAGATTATAGTAACATTTCCCCAGTTTCAACAAATCTTCCGCAGCCGGTTTCTCCTCAAAATCAAAATATTGCTGATAATAAACCACGGCCGAATCCAAATCTCTATTTTTCACGAAAAGATCCGCAATATCTTTCAATAACTCCTGACGCTTACAATCCGCATTCAACGCCTTTTTATAATAAGTAATTGCCTCGTTATATTCTTTTTTCACGGTCAACTGTTCCGCATAACAAAGATAATCCTGACAAATCTGACTCTCTTCGGGAGTAGATTCTATAAAATGCTTTATAGCCTCCAGACATTCTTCCCCATTCTCCCGTTTAGAAAGACAATAAGCATATAAACGTTTTGCCACGAGATCTTCCGGCTTTTCTTTCAACACGGACTGAAGTACAGGCAACATCTTTTCATACTGTTTATCGAAATACAATATACCGGCATACCGCAACAAATGATCCTGATCATAATACCCTGACTGAATAAATTTAGAATAAGTATCAGCAGCAGCCTTTCTATCTCCGGCCATTTCATACAACTCCCCCAATATACAATAGATACCACAAAATTCCGGGGATTCTTCCCGGGCCTTATCCAACTTTTCCAATGATAAGGAACGATTGGCCGACATATACAAGCGAGCCTGTTTTAAGTATGCCCCCACACAATCCGGACTAAAATAAGCTGCCATTTCGTATTTAGCACAAGCCTCCCCGACTTTCCCCTGGGCTGCCAGAATATCTCCTTCCACCAAGTACGGCAACCCACTTTTAGCATCCAACTCTCTCGCCAGTCACCTCTTTGAACAACTCTTCACCGTTCACATCTTTCCCCAATTTCAATCCAACTAACCCAATCCGGTTGTAAGAATAGTCAGGCATAAACTCTATCCCTTTCTGGTAGTATATCCCTGCAGAATCACGAAGTCCCAACACCAGATAACATTCCCCCAGATAGTAACAGGTTTCTGCTTGCAAAACTCCCTCTTGTTGTTGTTTCAGATTATCCAGAAAAAAAGCCTTGGCAGCCCCGATCATTCCCGATTCATAAAGATCTATTCCGACCTTATTGTCTGCTGCTTTCACGCTCGTCGCTGCCAACAAGCAAAATAATCCGCATATAATTAATTTCGTTTTCATGATCTTAAAATTATTCGTTAAAGTTGATCCCTCACGTTCACGATATTCACGGGCATTGTGGCAGGTAACAATCCGGCCTTCAAAATGATTCGCTGCCCTCTTGCTCCTGCAAAAAAAGAGGTTAACCCGGTTGGGAGAGCGCTCCGGGGGTCATTCAGTAAAATGTATATATCACGAGACAATGGATATTGCCCCGTGTAGAGGTAATACTGGTAAGGCTGGTAACTATTCCCATAAGTAGGTAACTCCGCACGACTGATCCGTGCCACCTGTATCTCTTTTCGAAAATCCCGGCATAAAGAATCCTGTTCGTCACTAATCCAGTTGACCCCGATTACCCCCATAGCACCCGGAGTTCGAGTAACATACTCTATAACATCCCGATTCGTTCCGGCGGCATGACATCGATCAGACAAGTTACCCCGCCCGCATATCGAATCCAGCACGTAACGTACTGTGCTGGAATTCCGGTGATCAAACACAACTTGTATTTCTCCCAATTTCGAGTCCGCCGACAATTGGTTCCAACGTGTTATCTCACCGGAAAATATTTTCTTTAAAGTACTCACGTTAAATATCGAATCGGCATTTTGTCTGTTTACAATCAAAGCAACACCATCAGTAGCTATCTTGATGGACTCCGGAAAAAACTTATTGCTGTGGAATGACTCTAATTCGTCCCCCGATAAAGGGCGTGTGGCCAACACCCAGCGTACGCTGTCGCGTAACAACAGGGTTATTGCATCCACTTCACTCGTATATATCGGGACGATACCTGTCTGATTATATTGCGCTTCAAAAACTGCAATCTCTTCCTCGGCCAAGGGAGACAGCGTTTCGTCGACTGCAACTCGAATTACCCCGCTAAACAAGGTATCTTGTACTCCTGAAGTTTTCCCTTTACAAGCCACAAGGGAGATCAGGCATAACAGCCAAAAGCCGATTCGAATATTCATAACCTTTTTAATTTTTGATTTACGATTTCAACCATACAAATCAACGTCTTTTTCAATCTAAAATCATCAATCGTAAATTCTTTGTTTTATTATTGTAATTTAAACGTGATCGGTAAAGTGAACCGCACGGAAACCGGTTCACCACGCTGTCTTCCGGGAATCCATTTACGCATGGCCTTTACCACGCGAACGGCTTCTTTATCCAGCGTCGGGTCGACCGTACGCAACACTTGTACATCACGTACCGCCCCGTCCCGTCCGATCACGAATTGTACGATTACTTTTCCCTCTATATTCATTTCTTGGGCAATAGAAGGATACTTGATCTCTTTACCAATCCATTTCATCAAAGCAGCCATACCTCCCGGATATTCGGGAGCTTGTTCCACCACTTGAAAGACCTCATCTTCACTTGCCACGATCAATTTATGGTCTTCCAGATCAGCAATATCCTTACCGTTTTCCTCGTCATTACCCTTCACGTCCGCCACGGAAATCGCCGCTTTCGCCTGGTTCACCTCATCCTGTGTTTTAATCTCGTCTTCCTCACGCACCTCTTCATCTTTCTTAATCACGGGAGCCGTAAACTTAATCGTCGTCTTCAACGTCGGTGGCGGCGGAACATTCACCGCCACGATCTTGTTCTCTTCCTTTACCTCCGGCAAATCCATCTTCAAATCAGACAATTCCGTCACCGTAACCATCTTTTCCTGCGCCTTAACGGGCTTCAGGAAACGAACAAAAGCCGGAAGAACCATTGCCAGAACCACACAACCTATAATCACGACATAGGCCGTCAAGTGACGCCGGGGTGAGTGTTTACGCAACTCGTAAGCCCCATAATCCTTATTCTTTCCTTCGAATATCAGATCACACCACTCTACCGAATTTACATTTATATCCTTTGCCATGGTCTTATTGTTTTAACTCCCGGTACTCGATGACTTCTTTCAAATCATCGGCATACCCGTCGTGTGTCTTATCCTGTAACAATCGTAAATCCCCCGGAGTTATATCCATGATCGCATACCGTCCGATATTACATATCTGCATCTCATCGAGAACATCAATCAAATTTTTGTAATTCGCAAAATCGGTAGCCTTAATCAATATAACGGGTGAATCCTTATCTTTTCTGATCTCGGCAGCCTCTTTCAGATACTCCTCGTTCGAGATCTCCAAGTTTGCTTTCTTTTGTTTCAATTCCCGGATCTTCTGCATCACCACCTGATTACGTCCTAACAGGATGGCACGCAAGCCGTTCGGGGAAAAATCGGTTTCCTGCACCATATCAGGATTCTCGTAGTCCGGCTCTCCCATATAATAATACACACTCCCCTCCTTACCCAACAAAATAGTCATTGCCTTGGAAGCCTTCACCTTGTTCTGCTCCTGCTCATTCAACAAATCTTTCCTCGGCATACTGATTTCCATTGTCTGGGGTTTACTCATGGACGTGCAGAGCATAAAGAAAGTAATCAACAACATATTCATATCCACCATAGGCGTAAAATCCACCCGGATACTGAATTTCTTCTGTTTCCCTTTCTTGCGTTCCCCGCTATCCTTTTGTTGTATTTCTGCCATAATAAATAAATTACAAGTTATAAGGTTCTATCATACCTCCGGCATATTACGCAACGAAGTAATCAAGTTATAACGATTCTCTCGCAGATCCTGCAACGTTGCCATAATATCCTTAATCAACGGGTAAGGAGTTTTCTGATCCGCCTTGATAGCGATCACCAAGTCCTTGTTCACCTCCCGGGCAAATTGCATCCACGATTTAAACTGGTTATTCGTGCTATCACAAGGAATTCCATAATTCATGATCACTTTATCCTGTTCTTCCGATGATAATGCCAAGAACTGTTTCATTCCCTGAATAGGCACCCCGAATGAATTACACAGACTGAATTTTTTCAATTCCTGATCCGAAAATTCAATCTGATAACTCTCCCCCATCTTTTTCAACACCTCGATACGATCCTGTGGTTTATCCAGTCCCATGAACACCTTTCCCGTTGGCTCGACTAAAATAGAGACGATATTTGATTCGGGAATCTTGATCTCAGAAACCGACTGCGGCGGGTTCACCTGCACCGGTTCTTTCTGGATAAACGTGGAAGTCAGCATGAAAAACGTCAACAACAGTACCGTCACGTCGCTCATGGCCGTCATGTCGATGAACGTTGATTTCTTTTTAATTTTCTGACTCATAACGTATATATTAACAAGTGTATACTAGCGTTGTTTAATCGTGAAACTCTGTACCAAGTAAGCCCCGATCTCGTCAATACTATGCGTGATCCCGTCTATCTTACTAGTGAAAAAATTGTAAGCAATCACAGCACACGCCCCGGTTGCAATACCGAAAGCCGTGTTCACAAGAGCCTCCGAAATACCGGTAGAAAGGGCAATAGAATCCGTTCCCCCGGCAGAAGATAATGCCGCAAAAGACTTGATCATCCCGATTACAGTTCCGAGCAATCCCATCAAAGTCCCCAAAGTCGTGATCGTGGCTATTACCCCCAGATTCTGTTCCATTGTCGGCAACTCAAGCATGGTCGCCTCTTCCAGATCTTTCCGTACTGCCAACTGTTTCTCTTCTTTCGACAACGTGTCACAAACTGACACCTGTGAATAAGTAGAAAGCGATGCTTTAATCACGTTTGCCACGGTTCCTTTCTGTTCGTCACAAGCTTGGCGAACAGCCTCAATATTCCCCTCCTCAAGATCACTCTTCACCTTCGTCACGAATTGTTGCAAATTCTTCTTTCCTTTTGCTCTTTTTAAGGCAATCAACCGCTCCACGCTTAAAGTCAATACCGTAAATAACAAGGTCTGGATAACCGGAACGATGATCCCCCCTTTATAAATCGTACCTAGCAAATTTCCCTGAATAGGATGATTATTCGGGTCATTATTAATAAAATTAGCCGGATTACCATACACGAAATGATAAATAACCATTGCCAGTATAAAACACAGAATGATTATCGGAAATGCAGAAATACCTAAACTTCTTCATAGGAGTATTTTTATATTTTAAATGCTTTAATATTATAATGCCACGTATAATGCCAAGAAAACCAAACCAAATATGACTAACATGATCACGATCGGGTACAATGTCTGAAATAATGCCGAGTTGGTAAAACCCTTGGTATCTTCTTTACTATTCTCCATAGGTCTACTATTATTATTCGTTTATGAATAAATTCAATTTTATAATACACTGAAAAATAAGGATATAATTCGTCCGTCCGTATCCGAAGAAAGATACCATAATTACATTAGTCACCTCTATACCAGCATGTCATACCAAAACACGCTTTCAATGAGCGAGTACAACTCACCGGTATCACCATTCGTGACACTGGACAAAACGAACCTAGGAATAGCTAAATAATGATTTTACACAAATCGAACACGTAGAAACCTTGAAGATGTCGAAGTCCCAGCAAATAGGAAAAATACCCGTAAGTCTTTTCTTCCATCATCCGGAATTCACTTCTACGTGACGCAAGTTCTGTTTTCCGATAGAACGAGAGGGAGAATTGTTCCCGACTTCCATTATTAACAATTTGCCGACTTGAAAACTCTAAAGTTCGTTCAAAAACTCCATGCTGATCAAACGGGGTTGTGGAAATCTGAAATTCTTCCGACGCTTTTTCTATGTTCTCCTTATCAGAAACAAGAATATTCCCCTTGGAATCTTCACTTCCAAAGAGATTTACCCCGATGACCAAGAAGAGGAGTAACAACGAAAAATATCGAAATATCAATCCTTTCATTTCTCTCTATTTACAATACCAAAAATACACATATTTTCCAATTCTCGCAATTTTTTGACTTAATATATAGTTAAATTTCTCAAATTTTTGCGTTTCATTTATCCATTATACGGAAACCATGATTAACTTAGTTGCATTTCCCATAAAAAGATTTTAACATTTTTATTTGTGACAATAAATGTACATCTTTGCCCCCGTTTTTAAAATTCAAGTCATGAGAATTAACTCACTGTATTACAAACAGAACATCAACATCGCCTTCCCGATCATGCTATCATTAGCCGGTCAGGCGATCGTACAAATGGCAGATAACATCATGGTAGGACAACTTGGAGCCCCGGAATTGGCAGCAGTGTCACTAGCGGGAGCAATTATCATGAACACGATGGTTGTCGGCATGGGTATTGCCACCGGCCTAACCCCACTTGTGGGCCAAGCTCATGCGCTTGATGATAAAGAACGTATAGCCGGATTTTTCCAAAATTCACTTCTACTGAACACAACCGTGTCACTCATACTCACCCTTTTCTTGTTCATGCTCATGCCCTACCTTTCCATGATGGGACAACCTGCGGAAGTTGTAGAATTATGCAAAGGATATTATATCCTGACCTCATTCTCGGTCATCCCGTTCATCCTGTTCATGACATTCAAACAATACATGGAAGGAATTGGAAACACGAAGGTAGCCATGGTGATCACGATTTCATGCAATTTAATGAATATTTTCCTAAACTACATATTTATATATGGTAAATTCGGTGCGCCATTCCTTGGAGTAGCGGGCGCGGGACTAGCAACATTAATCTCCCGCTTGATGATGCCCATTGCTTTTTTTCTCTACATCCATCGTTCCCCAATATACAGCCCCGTATTTCGTTTTTTTCAATTTAGCAACACAAGCCGTCGGAAAATCAAACAATTATTACAAGTCGGTTATCCCATAGCCGGACAAATGGTCGTGGAATTTCTATCCCTCAGCCTCATCACCGTAATGATGGGATGGTTAGGCACCATCGCCCTTGCGGCAAATCAAATTGTCATGTCCATGATTTCACTTACATTCATGATCTCCAGCGGAATCGCCGGAGCCTCTACCATACTCGTCAGTCATGAATTCGGACGGGGAAATATCGGGAAAATGCGTCGTTACGCCCATGCCTCTCTCCGCCTCGCCGTTATTTTCATGGCCGGAGCAGCCGTGATCTACGCCCTTTTCGGGGCCCCCATCGCGTCCATTTTCACCCCTGATCCCGACGTGATAAAAGTAGCTCGCAACCTATTCTTCGTGGTCGCCCTGTTTGAAATCTTCGATGGATTACAAGTAACCGCACTCGGAGCTTTACGAGGCATCACCGACGTGCAACGTCCCATGATCTATGCCCTCGTTTCCTATTTATTTGTCGCCGTACCGCTAGCATATATTGCCGGAATTCTGCTCGACTTCGGAGCTCCCGGACTACTCTCTGGATTCTGTGGCGGCCTCATGTTCGCTGCCACCCTCTTCATCCGTAGATTCAATAAATCAGTGAGGAACATTCATCTACGGCGAGTTACAAGCTTATAAATTTTAGATTTATGATTTATGATTTTAGATTAAAGGATATACAATTGCCTTGTGCAGTTGGACTCTAAAATCTAAAATTTAAAATCACAAATTAATAAGGGTTTTTAACTTTTTTTCTTGTTTATATCATGAATAAACCGTAACTTGCATCGTATAAACAGGTACGAATTAGATCCATATAATCATGAAAATAGAAGTATATAAAACTGCCGAAGAAACATTGCGTTCAATGACCGAAACTTTGATAACGGTGATTAAAAAAAGTAAATCGAAACCTTTTCATATCGCCCTGTCTGGAGGTTCCACGGCACAACAACTATTCAAATTATGGGTAAAAGAATACCGGAATAATATCCCTTGGGACATTCTTCGCTTTTACTGGGTAGACGAACGATGCGTGTCGCCGGAAGACGACGAGAGCAATTTCAAACATGCCGAACGCCTTCTTTTCATGCCTCTGGATATTCCTCAAAATCACATTCATCGCATTTGGGGAGAACAAGAACCTAAAGTTGAAGCTGAACGATATTCGGAAATGGTAAAATGGGAACTCCCCGGCTACTCGAATATGCCCCGTTTCGACTGCACGATACTGGGTATTGGGGCTGATGGACACGTGGCCTCCATATTCAGTGATTCGATGAATCTACTGACCGACCAACGAATTTACGCAGTTTCACACCACCCGAAGACCGGACAACAAAGAATTACAATGACAGGGACCGTAATTTTAAAAAGTTCGGCTATATTAATCCCCGTCATCGGACCTGATAAACAGGAAATCATGGAACATCTTGTTCAGAAACAAGGAGCATACCCAGCGTCCTATATCTTCTCTCATGCATTGACAGCAAC
>ERZ832522.5713-NODE-5713-length-11081-cov-26.315436_pt1 | contig 11081 bp, 10 predicted proteins | sample MGYA00519951_ERZ832522 | MGnify/ENA primary metagenome ERZ832522 (study PRJEB31850, sample SAMEA3708728) | human gut metagenome | biome: human gut; feature: human-associated habitat; material: faeces | place: China | collected 2014 ... | reverse complement strand
GTGTGCGGGAAACCCGGAAGGGTGTCCTGCACGATGATGATCCCCATTTTTCAGAGCTTTTTGAAGCTCTGAAAAATGCTACAGCGTGGCGAAAAGACTTTTTCGACACGCTGAAGCCCCCGGAGGCCCTTCCTCCGGGGCTTGTAAATTTCTTAACGGCCGATTTTTCCCCGGATGACTTAAAATATACGGAATATCTTGCATAAATCAGTTGTAAATTCGGCGGAAGTATGATAATATATTGAATCACTGAACAGCGGCGCAGTATCCTAGTCAGATCTGCCGTCTTCTAAGAAGGGCCTAAAAATCCTTTTAAGGGCACAACTGTGAAACTCCTGGTGCCTGCTGCTTACGCCCAGTTTGGGGTGGGTGCTGGGAGGAGATGCGGGAGCCCCCGCATCTGCGGTGGTGGGGCGCCCTCCAATGGCATGGAGGACCCGACCCTGCCTCTGTGGAGACCTGCTGTTGTGCACAGGCGTACTCCCTTTGTGGTCAAGCGACTTGTGTACGAGGCAGATTATGAACCTGCAATGCGGTGCTACCCGGCCTTGTGCCGTGAACGCTGTGTGCAGAGTAGCCTGCCTTGCGTGGGTAGGGTAGATAGGGAAGTGGAAGCACCACTGCCCCTGGCCAGGGGCAGCGTGTTGATTCTCTCGAAACCCTGCCTGCAAAAGAGGCTAAGAGACGGTTTGACTGCTGTGGAAATCACCTAGGCTGTCCCACAGGGGCGCAGGGGGGATTGCAGTGCGGACTAAGTGGCAGTCGGGTTTCATGACCGGTAACATCATGGCGCAGCACCGAACGGGAAACCGCCTGATCGGCAACGAGAGGTGTGCTGTGGGGAAATCCTACCCGTACCTAAGCCGCAAGATTAACCCTCGGCGCTGCCCTGTTCAGTATTTTCTTATGAAGCATCTATATTTTTGCAAAGCAAAGAGAGGGATATTCCTTTGAGCGAAAGCGATAAAACCGATAGAAATAAGGGAAAGAGCAAGAGTAAGAACAAGAAGAAAAGCGGCTGCAGCTGGGCGCTGCGGGTCTTTCTGCTGGCGGTGGCGCTGTCGGCGCTGCTGAGCTTTTTCTCCTCCACTGCGCTGGAGGGGACCGGCTACGCCGTGGCCATCATCGTGCTGGCGGTGTTCATCGCCCTCGGCATCGTGTTTGATATGATCGGCGTGGCCGTCACCGCCGCCGACCCCAAGCCCTTCCACTCCATGGCGGCCCACAAGGAAAAGGGCGCCAAGGAGGCCATCCGTCTGCTGAAAAACGCCAATCAGGTCAGTTCCTTCTGCAACGACGTGGTGGGCGACATCTGCGGCATCGTCAGCGGCTCCACGGCGGCTGTCATCGTGGTGGAGCTGCAGAGGGACCTGAGCACCACCTCCATCCTCATCTCCATCGCCGTGACGGCGCTGATCTCCGGTATCACCATCGGCGGCAAGGCGCTGGGAAAGACGGTGGCCATCAACGAGTGTACCGGTGTGGTGTACCGGGTGGCCCGGCTCATGCATACCCTGCATCTTTACCGATGAAATGGAGCGATCAACTTGCTGTTGGAACAGATACATGACCCCTCCGATGTGAGGAAACTGAATGATGAACAGGCCCGCCTGCTGTGCCGTGAGCTGCGCACCTTCCTGCTGGAGCAGGTGTCACGGACAGGCGGGCATCTGGCGTCCAATCTGGGCGTAGTGGAGTTGACGGCGGCCATCCACCGGGTGTTCGACACGTCGCAGGACCGTCTGGTGTTCGACGTGGGCCACCAGTGCTACGTCCACAAGGCCCTCACCGGGCGGCGGGAGCTGTTTGGCACCCTGCGCCAGCTGGGCGGCCTCTCCGGATTCCCCAAGCCGTGGGAAAGCCCCCACGATGCCTTCATCGCCGGCCACGCCTCCAACTCCGTGTCCGTGGCTCTGGGCATGGCACGGGCCCGGACGCTGCTGCACCAGCACTATCAGGTGCTGGCACTGATCGGTGACGGAGCCTTGGGCGGCGGTCTGAGCTTCGAGGGACTGAATGACGCCGGGGCCTCTCACGAGCCTATGATCGTGATTTTGAACGATAACGGGATGTCCATCGACCCCAACGTGGGCGGGATGTCCCGGCATTTGTCACGCCTGCGCAGCAAGCCCGGCTACTACGCCTTCAAAAAGCGCTACCGTCAGGTGTTGGAGTCCTCCCAGACGGGGCAGAAGCTCTATTCCGTCAGCCACGACGTGAAAACGGCATTGAAAAAGTCCCTGCTTCCCGGCAGCACCCTGTTTGAGAACATGGGCTTTACGTATATGGGGCCGGTGGACGGCCACGATGTGGTCCAGCTGACCCGGATGCTGCGGGAGGCTAAAGATCTCCGCTGTCCGGTGCTGCTTCATGTCCACACGGTGAAGGGGCAGGGCTACGGCCCCGCCGAGGCGGATCCCGGCCGGTTCCACGGCATCGGACCCTTCGATGTCCGTACCGGCAGCGGCAAGCCCGCCGCACCCAGTTTTTCCTCCGTCTTCGGTGAGACACTGACTCGACTGGCGGGGGAGGACCGCCGCATCTGCGCCCTGACTGCCGCCATGGTGGACGGTACGGGGCTGACGAAATTCTCCAAGACCTACCCCAGCCGCTTTTTCGATGTGGGCATTGCCGAGGGCCACGCCGTGGCCACGGCGGCGGGTATGGCCAAGCAGGGCCTTGTGCCGGTGCTGGCGGTGTACTCCAGCTTTCTGCAGCGTGGCTATGATATGCTGCTGCACGACGTGGCCCTCAGTGGGCTTCATGTGGTGCTGGGGGTGGACCGAGCCGGACTGGTGGGGGCCGACGGCGAGACCCACCACGGCTGCTTCGACGTGATGTACCTGTCGCAGGTGCCGGGCATGAAGGTGTTCTGCCCCGCCAGCTTTGCCGAACTGCGGACCATGCTGCGCCGTGCGGTGCAGGAGGAGACCGGTCCCGTGGCGGTGCGCTATCCCCGTGGCGGGGAGGGGGCCTATCAGGAGGATCGCAGCGATGAGGCCATCGCCTGCCTGCGTCCGGGGACGGATATCACCCTCCTGACCTACGGCATCCTCATCAACGAAGCCCTGTCCGCCGCCGATCTGCTGGCACAGCGGGACATCTCCGCTCAGGTGCTGAAGCTCAGCACCATTGCCCCTTTGTCCCCGGAGACCATCCGCACGACCCTGACCGGCACGAAGCGCCTGCTGGTGCTGGAGGACTGCGTGGAGACCGGCTGCGTGGGCCAGCGGGTGGCAGCCATGATGGCCCAGCTGGGCATGGCCCCCCGGCGGCTGGTGCTGAAAAATACAGGCGACCGCTTTATCCCACAGGGCAGTGTAGCGGAGCTGCGTCATCTCTGCGGACTGGACGCTGAGGGCGTCGCCGCTGCGGCAGAGGAGGCTGTGCATGAGCAATAAAACAAGGTTGGACATACTCCTGACGGAGCGTGGCCTGGCGGAGAGCCGCCAGAAGGCACAGGCCGTCATCATGGCGGGCCACGTGTTCGTGGCGGGCCAGCGGGTGGATAAGCCCGGCACGGCGGTGCTGAGCGACGCCCCTATCGAGGTCCGAGGCCACGCTCTGCCTTATGTGAGCCGGGGCGGATTAAAGCTGGAAAAGGCCATGAAAACCTTTCCCATTACCCTGACCGATAAGATCTGCGCCGACATCGGCGCCTCCACCGGGGGCTTTACGGACTGTATGCTGCAAAATGGCGCCCGGAAGGTCTATTCCGTGGACGTGGGCTACGGCCAGCTGGACTGGAAGCTCCGCAGCGACCCCCGTGTGGTGTGCATGGAGCGCACCAACGCCCGGTATCTGACCCCGGAGCAGATCCCCGATCCTCTGGACTTTGCCAGTATCGACGTGTCCTTCATCTCCCTGAAGCTGATCTTCCCGGCACTGTACGGCCTGCTGCGGCAGGGGGGTGAGATCGCCTGCCTCATCAAGCCCCAGTTCGAGGCCGGTCGGGAAAAGGTGGGCAAAAAAGGTGTGGTACGGGACCCTGCTGTACATCTCGAAGTGCTGGAGCACTTCCTGACCCATGCCAAGGAGAGTCACTTTACAGTGCTTGGAATCACTTATTCTCCCATCCGTGGACCGGAGGGGAACAACGAATATCTTGGCTATTTGAAAAAGTGCGATGAGCCGGACGGCAGCTTTGACCTACCGACACTGGTGGCGGAGTCGCATAGTCAGCTGAAGGACTGAGGAGGAGTAGATATGAAAAAAGTGATCCTCTGCCCCAATCCCTATCGGGATAGCGAGCTGCGGGTGTGCAAGGAGGCCAAAAAGCTGCTGGATGCCCTGCATTTTCAGACGGTGGTGTGCCTGCCCTTCCAGCGGGAGGGCTATGGTGCGGAGCTGGGCCTGCGTATCACCCCGCTGCATCAGGAGATCCGCTCGGCGGATCTGCTCATCGCCTTCGGCGGCGACGGCACCATTCTGCATCTGGCCCGGACGGTGGCGCTGCACAGCGTCCCGGTGCTGGGAGTGAATCTGGGAAGCCTCGGATTCATGTCGGAGCTGGAGGTGGACGAGCTGGACCGCCTGCGGGATCTGGCGGACTGGAGCTTCGACGTGGAGTCCCGGATGATGCTGGACGTGTCCGTCCTCCGGGGCGGCAAGTCCGTGTATAACAACATCGCCCTCAACGACGCTGTCATCTCCAAGGGCTCCATTGCAAGGGTTGTAAGGCTGAATATCTTTACAGAGGAGGGCCAGCTCACCAAGGTCGGCGGCGACGGCATTATCGCCAGCACCCCCACCGGATCCACCGGCTACTCCATGGCCGCCGGCGGCCCCATCGTGGAGCCCACGGCCCGGAACCTGCTGCTGACCCCCATCTGCCCCCACTCCACCCGCTCCAGCAGCTACGTCCTTTCGCCGGAGCACGTCATCACCGTGGAGGCCCCGGACGCCAACCGCAAGTTCGTCTACCTGTCCGTGGACGGCGGCAAGGCGTTCTCTCTGAAAAACAACGATCAGGTGCGTGTCAGCACCTCCAGATACACCACCAAGCTGGTGCGGCTGTCCAAGAAGAGCTTCTGCGAGATTTTGGATAAGAAAATGGGCGGGGAGGTCACAAAAGCATGAAAAATCAGCGTCAGGAGTATCTGCTGCAGATCATTGCCGAGGAGACGGTGGAGACACAAGAACAGCTGCTGGAACGGCTTCAGGAGCGGGGCATCCGCAGCACCCAGGCCACCATTTCACGGGATATCAAGGAGCTGCACCTCATCAAGGAGCCGGTAGGGCAGGGCCGCTACCGCTATGCCGTGTCCGCCCATCGGACGAAGCTGAACTTTGCCGACCGTCTGCGTACCATCTTCCGGGAGGGTGTCCTCAGCGTGGACTACGCCCAGAATCTGGTGGTCATCAAGACCATGCCGGGTCTGGCCAACGGCGCCGCCGCTGCGCTGGACGGCATGGAGGTTCCCTATCTGGTGGGCTCTCTGGCGGGGGACGACACCGTTCTGCTGGTGCTGCGTGACAACGCCGCAGCGGCGGAGTTTGCCGACGAGATCAAGGAGATGCTGCGCTGAAACAGCGCCTGTACGGAGGGATGACAGATGCTGGAATTGCTCCATATCGAAAATATCGCCATCATCGACCGGGCGGATATCACCTTTGAGCCGGGCTTCAACGCCCTCACCGGTGAGACCGGCGCCGGTAAATCCATCGTCATTGACTCGCTGAGTGCTGTGCTGGGTCAGCGCACCTCCCGTGACCTGATCCGCACCGGGGCCGACAAGGCCTACGTCAGCGCCTGCTTCACCGGCATCCCGCCGGAGGTAGGGGAGGACTTGGGCATCACATGGGACGAGGAGCTGCTGCTGCAGCGGGAGATCCACGCCGATGGTAAAAACGTCTGCCGGGTGGGCAGCCGCCCCGTCACGGTGACGCAGCTGCGCACCTTGGGCAGCCGTCTGCTGAACATCCACGGTCAGCACGACGGCCAGCAGCTGCTGGACGAGGAGCAGCACCTGCTGTATCTGGACAGCTTCGGCCGCACCGAGCCGCTTCTGACCGCCTATCGGGAGAAATACGCCAAGCTGACGGATATCCGTCGCCAGATGCACACCCTGCAAATGGACGAGGCGGAGAAGGCCCGCCGCATGGATACTCTGCGCTACCAGATCCAGGAGCTTCAGCGGGCCAAGCTGAGGCCCGGTGAGGAGGAGGAGCTGACCTCCCGCCGCAACCTGCTGCGCAACGGCGAAAAATTCATGTCCGCCGTCTCCGAGGCGGACTTCTGCCTCAGCGGCGACGACAGCACCAGCGGCGCACTGGCCCTGCTGCGGCAGGCCCAGAGCGCTCTGGAGCCCATCCGCCGTCTGGACGACAGCTTCGAGGAGCTGTACCAGCGGCTGGAGGCGGTGTACAGCGAGGTTTACGATCTGGCCTACACCGTGCAGGACAAGCGGGACGCCTTCGACTTCTCCCCGCAGGAGCTGGACGAGGTGGAGGGCCGTCTGGATCAGCTGTACCGGCTGAAAAAGAAGTATGGCCCGGATGTAGAGAGTATGCTGGCCTATCTGGACCGCAGCACCAAGGAGCTGGACGCCATCGAGGACGCCGGCGACACCCTGCTGCACCTGCAGCAGCTGGAGAAGAAGGCCCTGTCTGCTGCCCAGTCTGCGGCGGAGGAGCTGTCCAAGGCCCGCCATCAGGCGGCAGAGCGGCTGGAGGAGCAGATCCTCACGGAGCTTCGCCAGCTGGATATGGGTCGCATCCGCTTCGCCATCGACTTCCAGCCCCAGCCCCTGTCTGAGTCCGGAATGGACGCCGTGCGCTTCCTTATGTCTGCCAACGTGGGCGAGGAGCTGCGCCCCATCCAGAAGATCGCCTCCGGCGGTGAGCTGGCCCGCATCATGCTGGCCATGAAGAACGTTCTGTCGGAGCAGGACCGGGTAGGCACCATGGTCTTTGACGAGGTGGATACCGGCGTCTCCGGCCGGGCCGCTCAGAAGGTGGCGGAGAAGATGGCTCGCATCAGCCGCACCAAGCAGGTGCTGTGCGTCACCCATCTGCCCCAGCTGGCCGCCATGGCCGATACCCATTTCTCCGTGGAGAAGGGCGTCACCGATGGCCGCACCTTTACCCATGTGCGGCGGCTGGATCGGGCCCAGCGGCGGCAGGAGCTGGCCCGTCTCACCGGCGGCGCCCATATCACCCCCACCATGCTGGAGGGGGCGGAGGAGCTGCTGTCTGCGGCGGAAGATTTCAAGCGTACGCTGGAATAGGGCTTGACAAACCCGCCGATACCCCCTATAATGTCCTCACAGCAACTACAAAAGCTACTGCAAGGAAGGGAACAAGTAACAGCGCCTGCTGCCTGCCCAGAGAGCCTCTGTCCGGTGAAAAGAGGAGAGGAGCGTCGCTGTGAATACATCCCGGAGCAGCCGCCCCAACGCCCTTCAGGGGCCAGTAGGCACGGTCGGGTCCGCCCGTTACAGCGGCGGAGTGTGATGGCACTCCATGAGGCCGCCTTCCGTGAGGGAGCGGCGAAGCTGAGGTGGTACAGCGATGATTCATCGCCCTCTGTCTGCGGACAGGGGGCGTTTTCTTTTCCCCCTGCGCCCGATCACATCCCACATAAAGGAGAAAGGAAAGAACAACTATGGGAATTTATGAAGAGCTGGTGGCCCGTGGCCTGATCGCACAGGTCACCAACGAGGAAGAGATCCGTGAAATGATCAACAACGGCAAAGCCACCTTCTACATCGGCTTTGACTGCACGGCGGACTCTCTGACGGCGGGTCATTTCATGGCCCTGACCCTGATGAAGCGCCTGCAGATGGCGGGCAACAAGCCCATCGCCCTCATCGGCGGCGGCACCACCATGATCGGTGACCCCTCCGGCCGCACCGATATGCGGAAGATGCTCACCAAGGAGGATATCGACCACAACGCCGAGTGCTTCAAGCGCCAGATGGAGCGCTTTATCGAGTTCGGCGAGGGCAAGGCCGTCATGCTCAACAACGCCGACTGGCTGCTGAAGCTGAACTATGTGGATCTGCTGCGTGAGGTAGGTGCCTGCTTCTCCGTCAACAATATGCTGCGGGCCGAGTGCTATAAGCAGCGCATGGAGAAGGGCCTGAGCTTCCTGGAGTTCAACTACATGATCATGCAGAGCTACGACTTCTACTATATGTTCCAGCACAACGGCTGCAATATGCAGTTCGGCGGCAACGACCAGTGGAGCAATATGCTGGGCGGCACGGAGCTGATTCGCCGCAAACTGGGCAAGGATGCCCACGCCATGACCATCACCCTGCTGACGGACTCTCAGGGCAACAAGATGGGCAAGACCGCCGGCAACGCCGTGTGGCTGGATCCCAACAAGACCAGTCCCTTTGAGTTCTATCAGTACTGGCGCAACGTGGCGGATGCCGATGTGCTCAAGTGCATCCGGATGCTGACCTTCCTGCCCCTGGAGCAGATCAACGAGATGGCCGGCTGGGAGGGTGCAAAGCTCAACGAGGCCAAGGACATTCTGGCCTATGAGCTGACGAAGCTGGTCCACGGCGACGAGGAGGCCGACAAGGCCCGTCAGGCCTCCAAGGCCCTGTTCTCCGGTGCCGGCGACGCCGCCCATATGCCCACCACGGAGCTGACCAACGACGATCTGGGAGGCGGGCAGATCAATATTCTGAACCTGATGGTCCGCTGCGGCCTGTGCGCCAGCAAGGGCGAGGCCCGCCGTCTGGTGCAGCAGGGCGGCGTCAGCGTCAACGACCGGAAGGTGGAGTCCATTGACGAAGCCTTGGGCTGTGAGCAGTTCACCGGCGATGGCGTCATCATCCGCAAGGGTAAGAAGGTGTTCCACAGGGTCGTACTGGTCTGATCTCCCAGAGAGCGAAATACCGTAAACCGGGGGCCAGCGTCCTGAAAGACACCGGTCTGCCCGCTGCCGAAGGGCGGCAATGTGTGCGCCATCCCACAAAAAGCGGGGAACCATAAGGGGAATGCCCTCACCTCCGGAAGCGGGAAAGGCGAAGACTTTTAAGAAAGGCCCGGCATTTCGACGGTCATACCACAAGACTCCGACCCTTTTGGATCGGAGTCTTGACCATTTTTCACGAATTTCCTTCTCACTATGGAATTTCCGCATGACCTGTGATATAATCCTCGGGAGAACAAGGAGAGTGAGGGAGCGGCATGAAGCGGCAAGAATTGGCGCCCGCCAAGGTGAACCTGACGCTGGATGTGGGGGCCAGACGCCCCGACGGCTATCACGAGGTAGTCTCGGTGATGCAGAGCGTGGCGCTGTACGATACGGTGACGATGGAGAGCGGCATGGGGGAGGGAATCTCCCTGACCTGCGACGATGCGGCGATCCCCGCCGACGGGAGCAATCTGGCGTGGCGGGCGGCGGAGGTGTTCTTCCGCACCACAGGCGTGGCCTGCGATGGCCTGCATATTACCTTGGAAAAGAGTATCCCCTCTCAGGCGGGGTTGGGCGGCGGCAGCAGCGACGCTGCCGCTGTGCTGCGTGGCCTGCGGAAGCTGTACGCCCCGGAGCTGCCTGTGGAGGCACTGGAGCATATGGGCATGGAGTTGGGCAGTGACGTCCCCTACTGTGTCCGGGGCGGCACGGTGCTGGTGCAGGGGAAGGGAGAGCAGCTGCTGTCGCTGCGGGCGCTGCCGGAGTGCTGGTTCGTTGTGTGCAAGCCGCAGGTATCCTTCTCCACGGCGGAGATGTATCGGCGACTGGATGAGGCGGGAATGGCGGTCCACCCGGACACCCGCCGGATGATGGATGCCTTACAGCGCCGGGATCTGGCGGAGATCTTCTCCCAGATCGGCAACGTCTTTGAACAGGTGCTGTCACCGGAGAGTGAAATTTTTGTCATCCGGGACAGACTTCTGACCTTGGGGGCGGGGGCGGCCTGCATGAGCGGCTCCGGCTCCGCCGTGGTGGGAATTTTTTCTCAGGAGGAAGCTGCCCGGTCATCCGCAGCGGCTATGACCGAGGTCCCCTTTGTCCGCTGCGTGGGACGGGGGTAATTTGCCCGACGGCGGCCTGATATCCTTTTAGGCATTTCTCTGGACATTTCTCTGGACATTTATCGGACGTCCAGCGGACAAAAAGGAAGAAAAAAGAGGTCGTGATTTTGTCCCGGCTTTGTCCTGTGATCGTCCAAAATTTTTCCGTACCGGTATAAAACGCAAAAGCACCGTCCACAATGCAGATAAGCTGCATGGGACGGTGCTTTCATCCTTCCGTGCAAAAATCAACGACACGGAGAGGTGTTTCCTATGCGGAAGAAAACTGGAAATAAATTACATACATGGGAGGCGGCGCTGCTGCTGGCGGTGGCAGCGGCTTTGCTGTGGGGGGCCTGCACCCTCCAGCGGCAGGATGCGCTGGAGCAGAAGGTCATCCGACTCCACGTCATCGCCAATTCCGACAGCGAAGCGGATCAGGCACTGAAGCTGCGGGTGCGGGATCGGGTGCTGGTGCTGGCGGAGGACATCCTGCGCCAGTCGGGAGACATGGAGGAGGCCCGGCAGCGTCTCGCCGAGGCGCTGCCCCGGCTGCAGCAGACGGCGGCGGAGGAGATCGCCGCTCAGGGCAGCCGATACACCGTCAGCGCCAGGTTGGAGGAGACGGAGTTTCCTACACGGGAGTATGACGGCTTTGCATTACCCTCCGGGGAGTATCTGGCTCTGCGGGTGGTCATCGGGGAGGGAGCCGGGAAAAACTGGTGGTGCGTGGTGTTCCCGCCCCTGTGTACCACTGCCGCCTGCGACTTTCAGGAGACGGCCGTCTCCGGCGGCTTGGGGGAGGAGGATCTGTCCCTCATCACCGAGGAGGACGGCGGCTACGTCCTGCGGTTCCGGGCGGTGGAGCTTTGGGAGGGCCTGCGCCAGTGGCTGGGAAAGCACTGAGCGGAGAGGGCGGCCGGTCGGAGGGGTTGGTGAGAAGATTCCATATGGAATGTTGAATCTGTACAGCTCTGAGATATACGATACATGACCCTCTCCGGTAAACACCGGGGAGGGTCATGTGAGCCTGTCAAAAGAGCGGAAACCTTTCGTCAACGGGGCGGAAGGGTGTGTGCGGGAAACCCGGGAAGGGTGTCCTGCAC
>ERZ832522.5703-NODE-5703-length-11099-cov-4.323977_pt1 | contig 11099 bp, 11 predicted proteins | sample MGYA00519951_ERZ832522 | MGnify/ENA primary metagenome ERZ832522 (study PRJEB31850, sample SAMEA3708728) | human gut metagenome | biome: human gut; feature: human-associated habitat; material: faeces | place: China | collected 2014 ... | reverse complement strand
GTTTCCGGTATTAGGAGAAGTTCATCATGATCTTACTTTGCCGGAAGCTTTAGAAGCGTATGAGAAGATACCGGCAGAACGGATGAATGGGATCAAGTCTGTTGGATTTAACCTGCAGGAAGGAAGCGATTATGACGGAATGATGGATCTGATGGTTGCCGGAAGATCACAAAGAGAGATCTTAGATTCCATACCATTCTATAAAGAAAATAAGTTGGTGCAGGAAGCTTTGAAACGTGTAGAACAATATATCGAAGAAAAGTCTCTGAATGTAGAGAAAACCAGACCAAAAGAAGAAAAAGGAGAGATACAGAAAACCAAATCTCAAAAAAGAAGGGAGGATATGAGCTTATGAGTAAAGTAACATTTGAAGAAGATGAATTGGCGGTTGTGGCTCTTTTCCAGGAAAACACTAGAAAAGATACGATAGATATTTTGAAAGACACTTTAGAGGTATTGGAAGAAACGAAAGAAGATCCATTGGAAGACGATCTGCTGGAAACCATTGCATCTGCGATCAGTAAGTTACAGATGATAGAAGATAAATATTATTATTCCTTGGATTTGAATCGTTATCTGAATAACCTGGAGGATGATGCTTATGAAGAATGATCAATTTGCAGTTTACCGAGTAGACCGTAATTCGGAAGGGAGAGACCTTTGGCACCTTTCCTATCAGGAAGCGGTAAGCAGGAAACTTGCGATACGGATTGAACATTACCGACAGATAAATCTCAGACCATTATTGCCGGGGGAGAGTGCAATTGCTTTATGGAAACGCATGAAAGAGTCCTGTGAAGTCAGTGATGTGCTTGTACTGAATCAGAATGGGGAAATTCATTGTTATTATGTCAATGAAGACTATCCACAGCTTTTATCAGGGTTCATCCGATTAAACCCGTCAGGTACATTGGTCACGTTGGATACGGAAAATTATCGCATTAGTGGCAAGCCGGGAAACTGGATGGCTACGGATGATATCATTATTGATGGAAAACAGTTTTATCTCATGGAGCATCAGGAATATCACAGACAGGTTGCCTATATCATCCTAGACAGTTATGGAAAGATGATCATGGAGGAATGTCAGAATGGATTTGATGAAAAAACCAAACAGAAACTCCATGAGCTTATGAAAACACCGGAACAAAGGGAACAGGAATATCAAAAATATAAAGAAAGGCTGGAACATTATCAGAAGTTTTTTGAGAATGGGACTTATGAGAGAAGCTGGGAATCCGGAACAGAAGAAAATTACAATATGGTAGATGGTCAGGTAAATAATCTAAAAAGTACAGAAGGGAAAAGAGTGGAAAGAAAGCCGGCACAAAGCCCAGAACAATCCTCAAAAAAGAAACCAATAGTTCATATTTTTCAAGGTCACAAAGAACGATGAATGAGTGGAATGGAACGTAGGTTTTAATTCCTCTGTATATCCGGGCAGTTTTGCAGTTTCATCCAAAATCTTCTTGATGCCACTTCTACGGCGTTCCATGAACTTCATACGGTGGAACAAATCAGCGATTACAGGATTACGGCGCACGGAATCAATTTCATCCAAGCTGCACTCTTGAATCGGCTTTCCACGATACATACCACCGGGGGAATAAATTTCCAAGCGATCTGACAAAGCAGGAAGAAAAATATGCTGCCGAGTTGGAAGATGCCTTAAAGCAGTATGTCGAGCTGAAAGAACAGGCTGTCAGTATAGATGCCGCTGAGCTGATAGAAGCATGGCTTGCTGTCCGTGAGAAAAAGGAACACTCTGTCGTTGAAAAAGTGAAATCTGCCTATGGCGAGAAATACGATCTGATGCTGATGCACGACAGCAAGCGTGATGTGGCAAACCTACTCCATGAGGAGGCGGAAGTACGATCTGTGGGAGTTCGTTCGTCAGAAGCAGCAACAGCAAGCACAGCAAAAGCAGAACAAAAAGAAACGTCGAGACAGTTGGGAACAATAAAATTTCAGCGGGAGTGCATTTGGAACGATGTACTCCCTTTCCAAAAAACAATCTGCTAATTATGTGAATACAATTTTATTTCTTCTTAATTTCAATCAAAGATTCCTTTCCCTGTTTTAATTCCTTCTATGCTACTCTTGTAAGCACAAAAGGAGGAGTTGACTATGACAACCTTAATAAAATCCATTCATAAATACGAAGATAAATTTGAGAAGAAGGCGGAACGCTTTACTTTTCATCATCCATATTTTGCATTTTTTGCTCTGTTTATTGGGATGCCCATTTTTACTTTGATTGCTGTTGCGGCAAGCACCACAGTGATTGCCTTGCCACTTTCCCTTATTTTCGGTTGGGTCTAACATCTTTATGGCAAGTAAAAAAGACTTTTACCGACTTCATGGAAAAGAGATTAAGATAATGGGAAAATCGCATTAAAGGAGGAAATAAAAATGCTTGATATTTGGATGCTGCTTCTTTTAGGTGCTTGCTGTGGAACGATTGCATTGTTGATTCATTGGTGTCAGAAACAGGTCGATCAAAACGAATAGGAAGGAGATTGTTTTTATGATGTATGTACTTGGAGGTATTCTCCTCTTAATGGGTGGCTATTTGGTGTACGCATTGGTTCATCCGGAAAAATTCTAATATGTAAAGGAGGAAAAAACGATGCTTCAACTTGTGTTGACGATTCTCATTTATTTGATTATGGTCATTCCGGTAGGTAGCTATTTATATCATATTGCCGCCGGAAAACATACCTTTGCCGATCCGGTATTGAATCGTGTGGATGATGTGATTTATAAGATAAGCGGCATTGACCCACACAAAAAGATGGATTGGAAAAAATATGCCCTGGCTTTGCTTGGTACAAACGCAGTTATGATTTTACTGGGGTATATGATTTTGAGGATTCAAAGTATTCCCATTTTCAATCCCAACGGTGTAGGAGCTATGGAGGAATCCTTATCGTTTAATACGATTATCAGTTTTATGACGAACACCAACCTTCAACATTATTCAGGGGAATCCGGTCTGAGTTATCTTTCCCAGATGCTGGTCATTACCTTTATGATGTTTGTTTCCGCAGCCAGCGGATATGCTGCCTGTGTTGCTTTTATCCGTGGGTTGGCTGGAAAAAGTAAAAATAATGTAGGAAACTTTTATTCGGATCTGGTCCGGATCACCACTCGTGTACTGCTTCCGTTTTCCATCATTGGCGGTTTGCTTCTTGTCTGGCAGGGTGTTCCGCAGAACTTCAGCGGCAATGTGATTGTAGATACCATTGAGGGTGCCAAACAGATCATCGCACAGGGTCCGGTCGCTGCTCTGGAAATTATCAAACATTTGGGAACCAATGGCGGCGGATTTATCGGTGCAAACTCTGCCACACCTATAGAAAATCCTACGATTCTTACCAACCTGATTGAGTTGTATTCCATGATGCTGCTTCCCGGCGCTTGTGTAATCACATTCGGTAAAATGGTTCGTGACCGCAAATGTGAGGCACAGGCAGGCAGTACAGCTCTTACAGTTCGCAGCGGCGTAGATTCCCGCAGTTTTACTGCCCGTTTCTTTGGTAGGGAGGGCAGAACCATTTTTGCTGCGATGGGTATTCTTTTTGTGATTGGTCTGGGCATTTGCTTCTGGGCAGAATCTCAAGGAAATCCAGCATTGGCAGAAGCTGGATTGTCTCAGTCGATGGGAAGTATGGAAGGCAAGGAGGTTCGGTTTGGCGTTGCACAATCAGCAATGTTTACAACCACGACTACCTCTTTTACTACCGGTACAGTCAATAATATGCATGATACCCTAACACCACTGGGCGGTATGATCCCACTCTTGCACATGATGCTCAATGTGGTGTTCGGCGGTAAAGGTGTCGGTTTAATGAACATGATCATGTATGCAATTTTAGCAGTCTTTATCTGTGGCTTGATGATCGGACGGACACCGGAATATCTGGGTAAAAAAATTGAAGGCCGTGAAATGAAGCTCACTGCCCTTTGTATCATTATCCATCCGTTTTTGATTTTGGCATTTTCCGCTTTAGCGGTAGGGACACAGGCTGGTTTGGAAGGCATTACGAATCCTGGCTTTCATGGACTGTCCCAGGTGCTTTATGAATTTTCTTCATCAGCAGCCAATAATGGCTCCGGCTTTGAAGGACTGGCAGACAACACCATATTCTGGAATATTACAACCGGTCTTGCCATGTTCTTTGGACGATATTTGTCCATTGTGATCCAGCTTGCGATTGCAGGTTCGTTTATGAAGAAAAAATTTGTAAATGACTCCGTCGGTTCCCTGCATACAGATACGGCTGCATTTCCGATTATTCTTGTCGTTGTCGTTTATATTTTTGCGGCGCTGACATTTTTTCCGGTGCTGGCTCTCGGTCCGATTGCAGAGCATCTGACACTATGGGCGTAAGGAGGCAAAACGAATATGAGTAAAAAACAAACAAAAAAATTGATGACGCCGGAAATCTTCCATCAGGCGGTCATCGGTTCCTTTGTAAAGCTGAATCCACGATATATGATGAAAAATCCGGTGATGTTCGTGGTGGAAGTAGGCTGCTTTATCACCCTGCTGCTTTCTTTCCTTCCTGGTTTGTTTGGCGATATAGCAACCAGCAATCTCAGGGTATATAACATCATTGTCTGCGTGGTGTTGTTCGTGACCGTATTGTTCGCCAACTTCGCCGAATCTGTGGCTGAAGGCCGAGGCAAGGCACAGGCGGCAAGCCTGAAAAAGACGCAAAAAGATACCACGGCGCATCTGCTCGGTTCGGACGGTTCTACAACAGACATCCAATCCAGCGAGCTGAAAAAGAATGATGTCGTTCTGGTTTCTGCCGGTGAAGTTATCCCCGGTGATGGCGAGGTAATCGAAGGAGTCGCTTCTGTGGATGAATCCGCTATTACAGGTGAATCGGCTCCGGTTGTCAGAGAGTCCGGCGGAGATTTTTGCTCCGTTACCGGAGGTACAACCGTGGTTTCAGACTGGTTGAAAATCCGCATTACTTCTGATCCCGGCAATAGCTTTCTAGATCGTATGATTGCACTGGTAGAAGGCGCTTCCCGTAAAAAAACGCCCAATGAGATTGCGCTCAATACCTTACTGGTTTCTTTGACGATTATCTTTTTAATTGTGATCGTTACCCTTTATCCGATGGCAGTATATTCCGGCGTTCAGCTTCAGATTTCGACGCTGATTGCCCTGGCTGTTTGCCTGATCCCTACGACCATTGGCGGTTTGCTTTCAGCTATTGGGATTGCAGGTATGGATCGAGTGACCCGCTTCAATGTAATCGCCATGTCCGGTAAAGCAGTAGAAGCCTGTGGTGATGTGGATACCATGATTCTTGATAAAACTGGTACGATTACCTACGGAAACCGTCTGGCGGCCGATTTCTTCCCAGTGGAAGGTGCAGACCGCAGCGAGCTGATTCGCTGTGCGGCGCTGACCTGCCTTCATGATGACACGCCGGAGGGAAAATCTACGCTGGAACTTGCTCGCCGTATGGGTGACAACAGCACGGAAACACCCGGTTCTAACTTTATCGAGTTTACCGCACAAACCCGTATGAGCGGTGTGGATCTTCCTAACGGAACAAAAATCCGAAAAGGTGCGGCAGAAGCAATAGAGAATTATGTAAAAGAACAGGGTGGGCATATTCCCAAAAATTTACGAGAAGAAGTGGAAAAAATTTCTTCTCTTGGAGGAACGCCCCTGACAGTCTGTGAAAATAATCGTATTTTAGGAGTTATTTATCTGAAAGATACGGTAAAAGCGGGAATGGCGGAACGATTTGAACGGCTGAGAGCCATTGGTATCAAGACAATTATGTGTACCGGAGATAATCCGCTGACTGCCGCCACTATTGCAAAGGAAGCCGGTGTTGATGGTTTTATCGCAGAATGTAAGCCGGAGGATAAGATAGAAGTTATTAAGAAAGAGCAGGCTGAAGGAAAAATCGTGGCTATGACCGGAGATGGTACAAACGATGCCCCTGCACTGGCACAGGCGAATGTAGGACTCGCCATGAACAGTGGTACAACAGCGGCAAAAGAGGCTGCCAATATGGTGGATTTGGATTCCGATCCTACAAAAATTCTGGAAGTCGTGGAGATTGGTAAGCAGCTTCTGATTACAAGGGGAAGCTTAACTACCTTTTCCATTGCCAATGATATAGCAAAGTATTTTGCTATTATTCCGGCGATGTTTATGATGGCGATCCCTGAATTAGGGGTTCTTAATATCATGCATTTAGCTACGCCATACAGCGCCATCCTCTCTGCTTTGATTTTCAATGCGATTATCATACCGTGTCTGATCCCACTGGCAATGAAAGGTGTAAAATATCGTCCCATGTCTTCGGGGAAAATGCTGTTGCGGAATATGATGATTTTTGGTGTTGGCGGTGTCATTACACCTTTTGTGGGTATTAAGTTGATTGATATGATCATTCACCCATTGCTGGCACTGCTGGGACTGTAATAGGACGGAGGTTGATTATTCATGAAAGAGAATATAAAAGGAATGTTACATTATACAAGGCAAGCCTTTGGCGTATCTCTGGTGCTGATGTTGGTTTGCGGACTGCTGTTTCCGCTTTTACTTTCCGGTCTTTCTGCGGTTCTTTTCCCGCATCAGGCTGAAGGCAGTTTGATAGAAATAAACGGTAAGGCAGTGGCAGCAGAGAATGTAGGGCAGGAATTTACAGAAGATTATTATTTGTGGAGCCGACCGTCTGCTTACCATTACAATGTATACATAGAAAATGCGGACGGAACTCAAACTTATCAGGACGGAACGGAATTTTCCGGAATTGGTTCCGGCTCTAATAACTATGCGCCGTCTAATCCTGAGCTTGTAGAACGAGTGGAGGCAGATATGGCACTTTTTCTGGAAAAAAATCCGGATGTAAAGCCGGAGGATATTCCTACTGACTTGCTGACGGCTTCCGGCTCCGGTCTTGACCCTCATATTTCTCCAAAGGCAGCTGAAATCCAGATTCCTCGTATTGTAGCTGCTTCTGGGTTGGAGGAAGATCAGGTGCGTAAAATCATAGAGAATCATACTACCAGTAAGCTGTTAGGAGTATTTGGAGAGGAGACTGTGAATGTAGTAAAAGTGAACATTGAACTTGGTACAGCAATGGGATTGCTTCAAAACTGAAAAGGAGGCAGGATGAGATGTTAAAAGACAGGAAAAATCTTTTCCTGCCTTTTATACAATCTTAATGCATTTCAATGTTTACTCATACACATTTTATAAAAATAAAGATAAAATAAAAGAAATACAGGTGGCTTTGAGGTCTTTGCAGCTGCGAAAGAAGGAAAGAAATGAAAGAAATTATTTTAATAGGTGCAGTCATGGCAATGTTTGTCTTTGGTTTTTATATCATGGATAAGGTAGATCATTTCTTAAACGATAATTACAGTCGGCTGGAAGTGATGGAACACACCTCTGCCCTTCGTATAGCTATGGAGGATTCCTTCATAGCTGCTTCTTTATCCGATTTGCTGGAAGAATTTTCTAAAAGAAATCCGGATTGCGATATATATTTCATGACTGGAAATATACATGAGATACAGGAAGGCTTGACAGAAAATAATTTTGATTTAGGATTTGTTGCAGCGGATTGTCAGGAAATTCAAAAGGAAGAATACTCGTCTGCACTTATTATGTTGAAGCGCAATTCTTTAAGTACATTCGTAATTGACATTCCTATTAATCCGATTGATACAACTCCGATTATGATAAAAGTATTATGGAAAAGAGAACTATATAAACGGGAATTAAATCAGTTTGTCGAACTGTTAAAGCAATATGATAAATTCTGTGATGCAATCGCTTAGAATTTAGCTGGTTTGAAAAAAAGACCGTTATATTGTATAATCTTTATGCAATCTTAATGTCTGTATTCAGATCCTTTTTGCAACTTAATGGGATATAGGTCAAACTAATGTAATGATAAGAGGTGAGAACTTTTGAGTGAGAATAATTTTATAGCTGATAAACTTTTGAAAGCAATTCAGGAAGAAGAACGAGATAAAACCAGAGGACGTTTGAAAATATTTTTCGGATACGCCGCTGGAGTCGGAAAAACCTATGCTATGCTGAAATCAGCTCATGAGGCAAAGCAACGTGGAATTGATGTGGTTGCCGGATATATCGAACCTCATGCACGACCAAAAACGGCTGCTCTTTTGCATGGTCTGGAAGTGCTTCCGAGTAAAAGTGTTCCATACAATGGGATTACCCTCCGGGAATTTGATATTGATGCGGCCCTTCAAAGAAAGCCACAGTTGATTCTTGTAGATGAGCTGGCTCATACAAATGCCGACGGCAGCCGCCATGCAAAACGCTATCAGGATATAAAAGAGCTGTTATATGCCGGAATTGATGTGTATACTACAGTTAATGTACAACATATCGAAAGTCTGAATGATATGGTTGCTTCTATTACTGGCGTTTTTGTGCGTGAACGCATCCCTGACTCCATTTTCGATCAGGCTGACCAGGTAGAGCTTGTGGATATTGAACCTCAGGAGCTGATCGAACGGTTGAAAGAGGGAAATGTTTATCAGGAATCCCAGGCAAAGCGGGCAGTAAATAACTTTTTTACTGTAGAAAATTTAACAGCTCTTCGGGAAATTGCACTGCGCCGCTGTGCAGATCGGGTAAATATCCTGACCGAAAACAGCAGAATCAAAAGTCATGGTGATTATCATACCGATGAGCATATTCTTGTGTGTCTTTCTTCCTCTCCCTCCAACGCAAAATTAATTCGAACTGCCGCAAGAATGGCAAATGCTTTCCGCAGTGATTTTACGGCATTATTTGTAGAAACACCAGCTTTTTCTGCTATGAAAGCGGAAGATAAAAAAAGACTTCGGGACAATGTGCATCTTGCCAGACAATTAGGGGCAAAGATAGAAACTGTATATGGCGATGATATTCCCTTACAAATTGCAGAATTTGCGAGACTTTCCGGTGTATCAAAAATTGTGATCGGACGAAGTGCCGCTGCGAAAAAGCATTTATTCAGCAAACCTACACTGATAGAAAAGTTGATTGCCCATGCCCCCAATTTAGATGTGCATATTATTCCCGATACAACTTTTGCCCCTGTTCCCTACTATGCAAAAAAATCAAAAAGAATCAGGCGTCTGGTATTTTCTCCAGCCGATCTTGCAAAAAGTATCGGTATTTTGCTTGCTGCAAGTGGCATCGGGTTTCTATTTCAGAAATTAGGGTTTGCCGAAGCTAATATCATTACGGTGTATGTCTTGGGAGTGCTGCTTACTTCGGCTATCACAACACACTGGATTTACAGCCTCATTTCTTCCATCGTGAGCGTTTTGCTATTTAATTTTTTATTTACCGTTCCGAGATTTTCATTGGAAGCATACGATCAGGGATATCCAGTTACCTTTATTATCATGTTTCTTGCGGCACTCCTGACAGGTTCTCTTGCCACACAACTCAAGAATCATGCCAAACAATCCGCACAGGCTGCATATCGCACCAAGGTTTTATTTGACACGAATCAGATTTTGCAACAGGAAAAAAATCAAGAGGATATTATTTCTGCCACATCAAGGCAGCTTGTCAAGTTGCTTGGGAGGGGGATCGTGTTTTATCCTGTAGAAAATGGCTTGCTTGGAGAAGCACGTACTTTTTCACCGGACGGGAATGTTTTGGATAACAGCTGCCTATCTGTAAATGAAAAAGGGGTGGCAAAGTGGGTTTTGAAAAACAACAAACATGCAGGCGCTACCACAGATACACTTTCTGATGCAAAATGCCTTTATCTTGCTGTCCGGATTATGGACAGAGTGTACGGTGTGGTGGGAATCGTCATTGGCGAACAGCCTCTGGATGCTTTTGAGAACAGCATTTTGCTTTCGATTCTTGGTGAGTGTGCAATGTCATTGGAAAATGAGAAAAACGCCAGAGAGAAAGAGGAAGCGGCAATTCTTGCCCAAAATGAACAGCTTCGGGCAAATCTTCTACGGGCGATTTCCCATGACCTTCGCACTCCCCTGACTTCTATTTCCGGCAATGCCAGCAATCTTTTGTCAAACGGAAAATCCTTTGACGAAGATACCAAGCTCCAGCTATACACCGATATTTACGACGATTCCATGTGGTTGATTAATCTTGTGGAAAATCTTCTCGCCGTTACTCGGATAGAGGAAGGGCGGCTGAATATTCGTGCGTCTGCAAATTTGATAGATGAAGTAATTGCGGAGGCATTGCACCATGTAAATCGTAAAAGTGTAGAGCATTGCATTACGGTAAAACATGAAGAAGATTTTATCCTTGCTAAAATAGACGCCAGACTGATCGTTCAGGTCATTATCAATATTGTAGACAATGCCATTAAGTATACTCCAAAAGGCTCGCATATTCAGATAAAAACAAGGAAGCAAGACGAGCATGTAATTGTTACTGTAGCAGATGATGGGGAAGGAATTCCAGATGAGCTGAAACCGAAAGTGTTCGATATGTTTTATAGTGGTGCGAATAAGATTGCAGACAGCCGGCGTAGCTTAGGATTGGGACTGTCGTTGTGCAAATCGATTATCCATGCACATGGCGGTACGATTTCTGTTTCCGATAACATACCACATGGAACAGTGTTTACATTCACATTACCTGCTGAGGAGGCGCAAATACATGAATAAACCACTTATTTTAGTTGTGGAAGATGATTCTTCCGTAAAAAATTTGATTACAACCACATTGAAGGCACATGATTACCGGCATCTAACGGCTCCCAATGGGAAGGCTGCAATTTTAGAAGCATCTTCCCACAATCCGGATATTGTACTTTTGGATTTGGGCTTGCCGGACATAGAAGGCGTGGATGTGATCAAAAAAATCAGGACATGGTCTAATGTGCCAATTATTGTTATCAGCGCAAGAAGCGAAGATACCGATAAGATAGACGCTCTGGATGCTGGTGCAGATGATTATATTACAAAACCATTTTCTGTGGAGGAGCTATTGGCTCGCCTTCGTGTTACCCAGCGGAGAATTGTAATGATGGAAAGCGAATCTTCGGCAGGTGCAGCAGTCTTTTCCATTTGATTTGGAGAGTCGTAGATATATTGGAAATAAA
>ERZ832522.5700-NODE-5700-length-11103-cov-14.741673_pt1 | contig 11103 bp, 15 predicted proteins | sample MGYA00519951_ERZ832522 | MGnify/ENA primary metagenome ERZ832522 (study PRJEB31850, sample SAMEA3708728) | human gut metagenome | biome: human gut; feature: human-associated habitat; material: faeces | place: China | collected 2014 ... | reverse complement strand
ACTCTCCTGAAATAAACGGTGTCATTTCCTCAATAATACGTGCTTCTGCTTCCGTAAAGCTGAGCGCGTCCACCAGATAAGGCTCCGTCACTTTCTTATTCATTCCGTTCTCCATTACTTTTTCGTAACGAATCTTACATATAAACCATGTGTGCATTGACATGACTATTTCTTTTTATTGTTCAACTTCTTTATAAACTTCTTGCACCGACGACATAAGTCCTGATCAGGAGATGTCTTAGGTGCATACTTCTCAATCCTTTCTGAGCATTGGCGGAGAAGGCGCTCTAATCCTTGTATGTCCGTTTTGCATAGCTCCATGTTATTTGATTTGTTTTTCTGTCTTTAGGCGCTTAACCTCTTTCCGATAATGATCTATCATTGTCTGATATTCAAAGTCGGAGATCTTATTAATTTGAGTCTTCATCGCTTCAAGCATCGATACAGTAGCTTCTCCGTACTTGGCAATCAATCCACGTCGATACCCCTGAATGTTGCCTTCATCAAATCGGTTACATTTCCGGCATTGGGCATTGCAATTTTTTTCGCTGAATCTTGTAGCCATGTGCTGGCGGTTGATGTAATGCCCGCAATCGGATTCGTCAAAAGGCAGGATATTACCACAGGAGATACACCTGAACATTCCGTTCGGCATCACATCCCGAAGGCGGATATACTTGGCAAATACCACATCGAGGCGATTTTTCAATTTACTTTTTGCCATAAGAAATACCTGTTATTTGCCGATATTGATCTTCGCTACGGAAACGTATGGCATTCTGATACCAAACACTGTTGGCCGCCTGATAAGGATGCTCGTCAGTTAAATCACTTGAGTTTTCGTCTGACAGGCGAGCGATGATAGCACATTTACGTTCTTCGTCATTCCATAAGATGGCGGTATCTCCAATACGAGGAACTTCTTCTACATGATCCGTCAGGTCGCAGTGAAAATCGCCATAATGTTCAGGCTCAAATATGATAAGCAACTTGTTATCAATAGCTTCAATTGACACACGGCTACATTCTGCCGGTATCTTGTAATCTATCAGTTTCATTTTCATGGCTAATATATTTTTGAATCATAAAATTCTTGATGCCTCATATACTCCCGAGCTACTTCGTACCGGGAAGCCGGTGCGATACGATCATGGATGTATTGGTACTTTTCAAAGCTCATACCGGAAAGAATATCATCGGTATATTCAACCCTGCCGGAATAAATACATCCTACAACTACAATGGCAATAAGAATTGCATGAATGATATATTTGCTGGTCTTGTTCATGCCTGATTCTCTTTGTTAACTGTAAATCGTAATACATCCGAACCCCTACATTCCCAACGTCCGAAGCGTCCATCTTCAATTCTTACATAACTGATTTTTCCCTCTCCAGCAAGACGTTCTAATCGTCTCCGGCCACCAACGAGAATAGAAGCCTGGTTTTTGTTAAATGTTACCTTTTCGGCAGCTTTCATTATTTCTTGTAGTCTATCCATGATTAGTCCTCCTTTCCAATGAATTTATTTACAAAGTATATTTGGCCTTTCCCAGTAACTTTGCTTGTAGTAGTTACAATGATGTCACCGTCAGGTTTAGTTATTGTTGTCTTTTTGATTTCGAACAGTCCTAATTCCATAGCTTTCTGTGTGGGCTGGTTGTAGCACTGTCCTTTATTGCAGAGATAGCCATTCTTGCGCATCCATGCGAACAATCGATTCTGTCCTATGGTTACCCCATTTTGAGGGATGATTTTTGCAAGTTCAGACACCAGGCAACAACGCTGGGAAGTCGAGACAGCCTCAGCGAACAGAACCTTAGGTTTATTTGCTTCAATCTGCTTTTGCTGATTTTCTATTTCCTCTTGTTGGTGGGCAGCAAGAAGAAGTGCTTCTTTGAAGGAGCTGGGAACCTGAAAATTTCCATTCCGCCTTTCTTTTTCTAATTGTTCCCAACGAAGAATCAATTTTGCCCGGGCCTCGTCATTAAACTTAGTAGCAACATAGAGGCATTCGGTCTTTGTAAGTTCGTAATAAGGCTCTTCTTTATGCCCACCGTTAGGTAACTCTCTGATTTTGAACATTAGGGAAAATTTTCCCTGTTGTACTTTCTCCCATGCAGGTTCCATTACTCGAATAGCCTTCATTATATCATTGTGAGGCTTGCCTGTGAGTTCTGCAATTTCAATTGAACTCATCGTTTCTTTAATCAATTCAAGATTTCCCATATCCTTTTTCTCCTCCTAAGAGAAAAGCTCATCCTTTTCATAGACCGATTGTAGGAGTTTGTCTATTACTGGGGATGAGCTTTCTAAATGTTTTCTGTACCGCGGAAACTCCTACATAACCGCTAATTGTGTCGTAAAACATTCAGCTTTGATTGGATAATTGAAAAGGACTGCCTATCTTTGCAAGCGATCAAACATACGACGATAGGAATTAGGGACGCTTCTCTAACAGCCCTTTTTATATCCGTCTGTGAGCTTAGTGACGTTTTACGAATGCAAATATAGTTCAATATTGAACCATTCAATGAATACAGTTCAATATTGAACTATATTTAACTTTTTATAATACATATTACTAAATGGATACATTTTCATCACGTCTAATGAGGGTACTAATGGAACTAAATTGGACCAACTACCGATTAGCAAAAGAATGCGGTTTTTCTAAATCAAGTGTATCAAATTGGCTAAAGGACAAAGTTAAACCAGACGATTCTAAACTTGAGGTAATAGCAAGAGTTACTGGCGTTAATAAGAAATGGTTAAAAGAGGGCGGAGAGCCAATCATCTGGGATAGAAATGAAGACTTTGATATTTCTATGGAAGTTAGCCTTGAACAAGAATTAAGGTATGATATAGAACAACTATACAACAGTCTTGAAGGTACCAATTATGAAAAGGCAGAAATTATTTCTAAACAATTAGGGTGCTCTATTGAAAAGGTAAAAAGTGTATTAAGAGAGCAAACAGATTTATTATCAGTAAATACAAAAATAAAAACAGAGACTCGCCCACGTATTCCCTATACTGCCGCAGCCGGCTCCCTGACTAATGCGATGAATGGTATTACAGCAGATCAGTGTGAACATATACCCCGAATCAATATTTTCCCTGAATATGACTTTACCATTATCATAAAAGGAGATAGCATGGAACCAAAATACGAAGGAGGGGATGAAGTTGCCTGCAAACGTATAGATAGTACATCTTTTATCCAATGGGGTAAGGTACATGTACTTGATACCGCACAAGGTATCCTGATTAAAAGAGCATATGAGGATGGTGAGAAGATACGTTGTGTATCATACAATCCGGAATATCCGGATTTCTCGATAGATAAGAGTGAGATTTATTCAATGAGTTTAGTTGTTGGTTTAGTAAGATTATAATGCAGAAAACACTACTAATATTAATCATAGCTATTCAAGCAACCCTCAGTGAGGCACAAGAATTTCGTTTCGGCTTATACACCCGAAATAGTTCTAGGATATTCGAACAAATCTCACCATCTCTGATAGCTGATAAAAATATGAATCTCAGTTATTTATTTAATTTTGAAAAGCCCATAATAACTGTTTATATAGAGAAAGACACTGCTGATATTGCACTACATACAGATAAACCTGAATTCTTTTTCTATCTACCAAGCGATAGGGATAGTACGACTCTATCTGTAAAAAGCATGGTGGCCTTGATAAAGAATTACCCATTCATATATGCAGAATCACCAGAAGATTTCATACTAGTACCCATCTTCAATATGAGACGTGGAAGAGCAATAAGACTTGCAAAGGAAAAGTATTTTTATGGCACAAATTTTAAGCCATTTAAAGACGATATAATAGATTACAACATCATTTCTATGCCAGAGGATAATGCCTATAAAATAGAACTAACTAATCCTTTACCTAAAGGAGAATACGGTTTCATTTATAACAGACCTACTCCATATGATATGGTGATTTACGATTTCAGAATAGAATAACTAATGTGATTATTAACCCTATTTGGATATGACAGAAATAAATTCATTTTCTTTCTCCGGGTTATGGTTAATGAAATCTTTAGCCATCTCAATGATGAAACCCTGCTCAAGTTCTTTCTCCTCTGGAGTTTTCTCATGCAAAGATGGATTCCCAAAGATTACTCCACCAGGAATATAATCACTCCAGCCTGTTTCAAGTAAAATTTTCATAATCTAATAATGTTTTTTACAAAAGTACAATTTATATATGGAAAATAAAACAGTTATATTGAGCAAATTCCAAATAGATTCTTGGAAACAAATATACGGCATAAAAGACGCACAATATGGAGGACTAGTATTAGGGAATAGACACATAGAAGGCAGCATCGAAAGCGGTGTCAAAATAGTAAATCCAATCGATTCAGATAGATACAGTTTGTTTGAGATGGAAGGAGGAGAATATCTTATGTACGCTGGGGCTACTAAGAAATACAGAAAACGGTTAGATGAGATAAATCGATATGCAGGAAAATATGATGAAATATCAGAAGAAAGAATCAGTAAACTTTATAGTGTCATAAAACCTACAACGGCGATGGAAATGCTTATGTTATCAGGTAGTAACCATTACATAATCAGGAGAAGTGCCACTTCTAAATTTTTAGAAGAACTGGATAAGATTAACAGAGAGTGTATAATAGAATCTTTGACTAAATAAACATAATTATTAACCCAAGGCACTCCCACAACGGTGGAACAGTGGAAATAACAGTATCTTGATAAAATAGACAAAAAGACAAAGGAATATAATCAATTAAGCCTCAACCGCCTACAAGCAAGATTTTTGCAAATAAACAAAAATTCGTAACGCGTAGGTCGCCAGTTCAAGTCTGGCTAGCGGCTCAGAAAGAGAGAGATGCTTATGCATCTCTTTTTTTATTTCATAGATTCTTCTTACCTTTGCCAGACTAAAACAACTTCAGAAACAGATGAAAAAGAAGACAAAAAAAATTCTCATAGGAGGATTGGTAACCCTGTTCCTTATAGGCGTAGCTTGTGCCGGAACATTCTATTATTATATATTCTACCCACAATTTCATCCCCCAAAGACTACTTATATTTATATCGACAAAGACGATACAATAGACTCCATATATAATAAAGTAAAAATACAGGGACACCCGAAAAGTTTCACAGGTTTTCTCTGGATGACCCGATGGCGTAATTATGATTCGACTATCCACACCGGACGCTATGCCATCCGCCCGGGAGAAAATGTGTATCATGTCTTCAGCCGTTTATACCGAGGATATCAGGAACCTATCAATCTTACTGTCAGCAACGTACGCACTTTAGACAGACTTGCCCGCAGTATTGGTAAGCAGTTAATGATCGACTCTACAGAAATTGCTACTGTAATGAATGACACTATATTCCAGAAGCGAATGGGATATAAAAAAGAAACAATGTCCAGTCTATTCATTCCGGAAACATACCAAGTTTACTGGGATATGAGTGTAGACGAATTTTTCGAGCGTATGCAGAAAGAACATGAAAAATTCTGGAACCAGCAACGATTGGCTAAAGCTGAATCTATCGGAATGACACCGGAAGAAGTTTCTACCCTGGCCTCTATTGTCGAAGAGGAAACCAACAACAACGAGGAAAAACCAATGGTTGCCGGACTCTATATTAACCGTTTACACAAAGGTATGCCATTACAAGCAGATCCAACAATAAAGTTTGCCCTCCAGGACTTTGGTTTAAGAAGAATAACCAATGAACATTTGAATGTCAACTCACCCTACAATACATATTTAAATGCAGGCCTGCCTCCGGGTCCCATACGTATACCTTCACCTATAGGTATCGATGCAGTACTAAACTATGCCAAGCACGACTACATTTACATGTGTGCAAAAGAAGATTTCTCAGGTACTCACAATTTTGCTTCCAATTATGCTGATCACATGAAAAATGCCAGAAAATATTGGAATGCTTTAAACGAAAGAAAGATTTTCAAGTAAAATCATGATAAAATAAAAGCAAAAGCCTATATTTGCGAGTGAAAAACGCAGATTATTTCCTTTTTTAATAATCATGACTAACATTAAAATAATCAGATATGAGCAAGCAACTCTTACTTGGCGATGAAGCCATTGCACAAGCTGCATTAGATGCCGGACTCTCAGGTGTTTACGCCTACCCCGGTACTCCTTCCACAGAAATTACAGAATACATTCAAATGGCGCCTATTACGACTGAACAGAATATCCATAGCCGTTGGGCCTCCAATGAGAAGACAGCCATGGAAGCTGCACTAGGTATGTCATTTGTCGGTAAACGAGCATTAGTCTGCATGAAACATGTAGGCATGAACGTAGCTGCCGACTGTTTTATCAATTCAGCTGTTACAGGTGTAAAAGGTGGATTAATTGTAGTAGCTGCGGATGACCCCAGCATGCACTCCTCACAGAACGAACAAGATAGCCGTTTTTATGGTGATTTCTCATTGATCCCCATGTACGAACCAAGCAATCAGCAGGAAGCATATGATATGGTTTACAATGGATTCGCATTTTCTGAAAAGATTGGCGAACCGGTATTGATGCGTATGGTCACCCGCCTGGCACACTCCCGTTCCGGTGTAGAACAAAAACCGCAACAACCCCAAAACCAAATGTCATTCAGTGAAGACCCTCGCCAGTTCATCTTGTTGCCAGGTAACGCCCGCAAGCGCTATAAGGTTTTATTAGAACGTCAAGCCGAATTTATTGAAGCATCTGAAAACTCTTCTTATAATAAGTATACCGATGGTCCTAATAAGAAGTTAGGTATCATAGCGTGTGGAATCGGCTACAATTATCTGATGGAAAACTATCCTGATGGTTGCGAATACCCCGTATTGAAAATTGGCCAATACCCATTACCTAAGAAACAGCTCCTACAATTGGTAGAAACCTGTGATGAGATTCTGGTATTGGAAGACGGACAACCTTTCGTAGAAAAACAACTTAAAGGTTATCTTGGTATCGGCGTAAAAGTAAAAGGACGCTTAGATGGCACATTATCACAAGACGGTGAATTAAATCCGGATAAGGTGGCACGTGCTGTGGGAAAAGAAAACAAGTCAGAGTTTGGTATTCCTTCGCTCGTAGAAATGCGTCCACCCGCACTATGTGAAGGTTGTGGCCATCGTGATATGTACACTACACTCACCCAGGTTCTGAAAGAAGAATATCCGACACATAAAGTATTCAGCGATATCGGCTGTTATACTTTAGGAGCCAATGCACCATTTAATGCTATCAATTCATGTGTAGATATGGGTGCATCTATTACCATGGCTAAAGGAGCCTCGGATGGCGGACTTCATCCGGCAGTAGCAGTGATTGGCGACTCCACCTTCACACATTCCGGCATGACAGGACTTTTGGATTGCGTCAATGAGAATGCAAATGTTACCATTGTCATTTCAGACAATGAAACGACTGCAATGACAGGCGGCCAGGATTCGGCCGGAACAGGACGTATTGAGGCTATCTGTGCCGGCATTGGCGTAGCCCCCGAACATATCCGTGTAGTAGTTCCCTTGAAAAAGAATTATGAAGAGATGAAGCAGATTATCCGTGAAGAAATCGAATATCGCGGTGTATCCGTTATCATTCCACGCAGAGAATGTATTCAAACCTTAGCACGTAAAAAACGAAACAAGTAAAACCATGAAAAAAGATATTATACTTTCCGGCGTAGGCGGACAAGGTATCCTCTCTATCGCCACTGTAATCGGTAAAGCCGCCCTTAAAGACGGACTATATATGAAACAGGCGGAAGTACATGGCATGAGCCAACGTGGCGGCGATGTACAATCCAATTTGCGCATAAGCGATCAGCCTATCGCTTCCGATCTTATTCCTTCCGGTAAATGCGATCTGATTATTTCACTTGAACCGATGGAAGGATTACGTTATCTTCCTTTCTTAAGTCCTGAGGGCTGGCTGGTGACCAACGAAACACCGTTTATTAATATCCCCAACTATCCGGCAGAAGCTGACGTAAGAGCGGAATTAGATAAACTACCTCACAAGATCATTCTTAATGTAGACAAAGTAGCCAAAGAAATAGGTTCCATCCGTGTAGCAAATATTGTTTTACTGGGAGCCACCACCCCATTCCTCGGCATCGATTATGAGAAAATACAGACCAGTATCTGCGAAATCTTCGAACGTAAAGGTGAAGCTATAGTGGAAATGAATCTTAAAGCACTCGCAGCCGGAAAGGAAATTGCTGAGAAATTAATGTAAGATCCCTCAAAAATACACCGCCATGAATAACAAATACTGGGAAGAAGAAATAGAAACCATGAGTCGTGAGAAGTTGCAAGAATTGCAACTTCAACGACTCAAAAAAACGATAAAGATTGCGGCTAACTCACCGTACTATAAAAAAGTATTTCAAGAACATAACATCACAGCTGACGACATCCAAAATCTGGATGATATACGGAAAATACCTTTTACCACGAAATCCGATATGCGTGCCTGCTATCCATTCGGCATGGTATCAGGTAATATGCAAGAAGATGGTGTGCGTATTCATTCATCAAGCGGAACCACCGGTACTCCTACCGTCATCGTCCACTCGCAACACGACTTGGATTCTTGGGCCAATCTGGTAGCACGCTGCTTGTACACTGTAGGTATACGCAAAACAGATGTTTTCCAGAACAGTTCGGGCTATGGCATGTTTACCGGAGGATTAGGCTTCCAATACGGTGCTGAACGCTTGGGCGCGCTGACTGTTCCTGCAGCAGCCGGAAACAGTAAGCGCCAGATCAAGTTTATCACAGATTTCAAGACTACCGCACTCCATGCCATCCCAAGTTATGCCATTCGCCTGGCAGAAGTTATTCAGGAAGAAGGAATTGATCCGACAAGTACCAGTTTAAAAACACTTGTTATCGGAGCAGAACCCCATACAGACGAACAGCGCAAGAAAATCGAACGCATGTTAGGTGTTAAAGCCTATAACAGCTTCGGTATGACAGAAATGAATGGCCCCGGCGTTGCTTTTGAATGTCAGGAACAAAACGGCATGCATTTCTGGGAAGATTGTTACCTCGTCGAAATAATCGATCCTGAAACAGGAGAACCCGTTCCGGATGGAGAAATCGGCGAGTTGGTATTAACCACTCTTGATCGCGAAATGATGCCGCTTATACGCTATCGTACCCGTGACCTTACCCGTATTCTTCCCGGAGAATGTCCTTGCGGACGTACGCACCTCCGCATCGACCGTATCAAGGGACGCAGCGATGATATGTTTATCATTAAGGGAGTAAATATCTTCCCAATGCAAGTTGAAAAAGTATTGGTACAATTCCCACAATTAGGTAGCAACTATCTTATTACCTTAGAGACCGTAAACAACCAGGACGAAATGATTGTAGAGGTAGAACTCAGCGATCTTTCTACTGATAATTACATTGAACTGGAGAAGGTACGTAAAGATATTACCCGTCAACTGAAAGACGAAATACTTGTTACTCCCAGATTGAAACTCGTGAAGAAAGGTTCATTACCTCAAAGCGAAGGAAAAGCCGTCAGAGTGAAAGATCTGCGGCAAAACCAATAAAAATAGCCTTTTTTCAAAATAATCAGTGGAATACTTGACATCGCCTTTTTGATACAGTATCTTTGTACTATCCATTTATAGATACTATTTCACTGAATTATATTTCGCACCATATAGAAACGGGGAAGCTTTTGCTTCTCCGTTTTTTTAGCCCCTCATGCAGCAGGCTCCAAAAGCTTACGCTTATATAACCGTCAGCTTACACTTGCACAACTGCAAACCCACACTTATACAAGCACAATGCCACAGTCCATCATCTTTAACTCCACACTTCACTGTCTGCAACCTGTGGCATTTGTCCTGTTAAGGTGTGGCATTGAGAGCACTGAGATGTAGCATTTGACCTAACAAACACTGGCAAAAGAAACGAAAGTCCTTTTATTGCATATCACTACCTCAAAGCAGCCTCCTAACCTACTTCCGTTAATATTATATAAATCTGCTATTGACAATATTTGAGTTACGACATCGCTTAATAGAGGTTAAGCGGAAATCTTTGGATTGTAGAAAGTACAAAGAAAAAGGAACGGTAACCAACCAAGATTACCGTTCCCCTTTATAAAAAAGCCGCACCGATGATGTGATGAAACTCCGAATGACATGATTTGAGCGCTCGTCCTCTTTGTAATCCACCGACTCAAAGTTACCCCGAAGGGCGTGGCCCGCCATCGAGAAGCGAAGCTTGTCTCGGTATTTCATAATAGTTTGATGAGTTTCCCGATCCAATCAATGCGGCTATATTTTCTACAACAAATGTAGTAAGTTTCTGTCAAAGAAACAAGGAAAAACATGATTTTGTTTCCTCCATACAGGACATTTTATATTATATCCTCCCTATTATAAGCAAAAAGTGCCGATTACTCCTTCGTAATCAGCACTTTGTAAACTATTTGCTAAATAAACTTAAGCAGCCTTTGCTTTAGCTACGATAGCCTTGAAAGCTTCCGGATGGTTCATCGCTAAATCAGCCAAAACTTTACGGTTGATTTCGATACCTGCTTTGTGCAAAGCACCCATCAGCTTAGAATAAGACATACCTTCCAAACGAGCTGCAGCGTTGATACGCTGAATCCACAAAGCGCGGAAGTTTCTTTTCTTGTTCTTACGGTCGCGGAACGCATAAGTCAAACCTTTCTCCCAAGTATTCTTGGCAACGGTCCATACGTTCTTTCTTGCACCAAAGTAACCTCTGGTTAATTTCAAAATTTTCTTTCTTCTTGCTCTTGAAGCAACGTGATTTACTGATCTTGGCATAGTTTTACTAATTTTTGAATGTTAGCGCCATTACTTCACGCAACGGACTTAAAGCTAATGCATTCGGTTAATACTTTAAAATACTTTGTACGCTTTTTTACTTCATTGCTAAGAGTTCCTTAACTTGGCTTACGTTCGTCACGTCAACTGTAGTTGAATGGCACAAGTTTCTTTTTTGCTTCTTAGTTTTCTTAGTCAAAATGTGACTGTGAAAAGCGTGCTTTCTTTTGATTTTACCTG
>ERZ832522.5699-NODE-5699-length-11107-cov-10.172729_pt1 | contig 11107 bp, 7 predicted proteins | sample MGYA00519951_ERZ832522 | MGnify/ENA primary metagenome ERZ832522 (study PRJEB31850, sample SAMEA3708728) | human gut metagenome | biome: human gut; feature: human-associated habitat; material: faeces | place: China | collected 2014 ... | reverse complement strand
CAGGTTCTCTTTCACTCCCCTCCCGGGGTCCTTTTCACCTTTCCTTCACAGTACTGCTTCACTATCGGTCACTAGGGAGTATTTAGGCTTGGGGGGTGGTCCCCCCGGCTTCCCACAAGGTTTCTCGTGTCTCGTGGTACTCTGGATCCTGCTCGCTGCTTCAAGATTTCGTCTACCGGGCTTTCACCGTCTACGGCTGGCTTTCCCAAAACCATTCGTCTATCTCTCAGCAATGCTAATTGCAGTCCGCAACCCCGAAGAACCAGGTCCTTCGGTTTGGCCTCTTTCCCGTTCGCTCGCCGCTACTTAGGAAATCGAGTTTTCTTTCTCCTCCTACTGCTACTTAGATGTTTCAGTTCACAGCGTTCCCTTCCATACGCTATGGATTCACGTATGGATACTTGAGGTTTGCTCAAGTAGGTTTCCCCATTCAGATATCTCCGGATCGATGGCTGTTTGCGCCTCCCCGAAGCTTTTCGCAGCTTACCACGTCTTTCATCGGCTCCTAGTGCCAAGGCATTCTCCTTGTGCTCTTTCTTGCTTGACCAGTTTAATATAATAGCTATTTCTCTGGAATGTTTCGTTGTAGCGATACAACTTTTGTTACATTTGAAAATAGAAAATTTTTGTTTTCTCGATTGACTCTATTTTTGCTTTACTTGTATTCAGTTTTCAAGGTGCAAGTTGTTTTATTTTCGGCCGTTCTCGCGACCGCTTAAATATATTATCATGGGGATACTTCTTTGTCAACAACTTTTTTCGTTTTTTGCAAAAATTCTTTCAAAACAGCAAAAGCCCGTAAAACCGGGCTTTCAGGTAAATATCGTCAGAATCAGCTGCAATAATATGTTGTTTTCGTAAAAATATCCTGCAAAAAGCGTCCGTTCCATGGCAGAAAAAAGTTCTGCAAACGCCCCCCTGCACTGAAAAAATGTCAGCACAATGCCTGCCAGCCAGACGCAGACAATCCCCTTCGCGCCGCCCACCAGAAATCCGCTGAATCGATTCAGAAAATTCAGTCCCGGCAGCTTACTGAACAGGTGCAGTGCATTGATTACCACCTTCACTACAATATAAATCAGCACAAACGCCGCCGCAACACTCAATACATTGATGCAGACATTCGCCAGATACCCTGCGATATATTCCTTCAGGCTTTCCGCGTGGAGCAGCTGATAAATCACAGGATTATTATTTTCCAGAAGCGCCTCCTTCAGAAATTCCGGAAGGGGCATTGCCTCAATCAGCGCGTTCTGCGTCTGCATTGCGCCCTCCTGCAAAGCCGTATCCAGTCCCATGGAGGTCTGAATTGCCGCGGACATTTTATCAAACAGGATTGTTTCCCTTAAAAATCTTCCGATAAAAGGGCTTACTGCTTTCGTTCCGAGCAGCGCCAGTGCCATCGGCAAAAAGCCGAGTACCGCGCGAATCAGACCCTTTCGCCATGCCGCAACGGCGCAGCCCAGAATGACCACCGCCACAGCCCCATCCAATATCCAATTCATCCGTTTTCCTCCTTTTTCTTCTATATATAATAGAACCGCATGCAGAGAAAATTTTCACAAAAGAAAGGCGGCCTGGCATTCTCTTGCCCATTCTGCCGCCCTTCCCTATTTTTACTGCTTTTGTGTCGCTTCATTTTGTGTTTTTTCATTCTGCGTTGTTTCATTTCTCGCAGAAACACTTGCATTTTCCGTATCCGCCGTTTTTGTCGCATTCGTCTGCTTTTTCCCCTTTGTCATGGCATAAACAGAAATCTCATTCTTCCCAACTGCCATCACGCGGTTCAGCTTTTCCATCGGAATCAGGTCATTCAAATCGGTGATTGCCGTATAATTCCAGCTTTCATTGCCGCTGTAGGTCACGCCGGTATAATCGCGATCATTGCCGACCACAATGCCTTTTTCTGCCGCATGCAGATACGTCACACTCTCGCCGGAGGCAAAGGAGCCCTTCTCATTGCCGTTGCCATCCAGCCAACAAACCGTTCCCTTCTCTCTGCCATCCTTATTTGCCACACCGTCCCCCAGCGCAAGCACAATATATTCCTTATTCCCTAATGCCGCTTGATCAACGGTATTTTCCAGAGGATAATTCCAAAGCTCGCCGCCGTCACTGCCAACACCATAGACTGCCTGATCGGAAATCACCGCCAACGCGCCATTTTTGCAATAGCTGATAACCGGAATGATTTCATCCGTTTTTTCCACTGCCGCAAACATGCTGTCCGTAAAGTTTTCTCCATCCTCCGCATTGATATAGAACAGCAGAACGCGCCCCATCGGGGAAATATCCGTTGTGTCCAGATAGCTGATCGCAAACACCCTGCTGTCATCCGATACATCCGAGGAAAGGGGATAAATGCCCTTGCTCTCCTCCACACGCTCCTTCAAAAGCTTCCCCTTTCGGTTATAAACACAGATGCGGTAGCTGCTGTCATTCTTCGTAATCAGGGAAAGATAGCCGGTTTCATTCAGCGCGAACTGCACAGGAGAGCCTCCCGCCTGCAAATCATAAACCATTCCTTCCTTATTATAAACCCGTACCGTTTTACCGCCCATGTCGCCAACAGCAACAAAATCGCCTTCCTGCACAATGGTTGGCGAGGTCATACTGAAGGTATCACTCCACTTCTGCGCCCCTACGGCGGTATAATATTTCACGCCATCCTTCGTGCAAAGCAGAAATTCCTTTCCAAATGCAGCGACAGCCGCCTTACTGCCGGCATCCACCGCCACACTTTCCTTCGGTGTATCCTCCTGCACGGCTGTGTCCTCCTCCTGCGCCTGCGTTCGGTTCGTTTTTCCGATAAGGGCGAGAAAACGCCCCTGTCCATGGAAGGTATCAATATAAATCCCACCTGCTACCAGACAGACCACCGCCAGAATACAGACCAACGCAGTCAGCATCTTATTACTGTTATTCAAAAATTTTTTCGGTCTTCTTTTCATTGCCGCTTATTCCTTCAAATTTCTCTGTACCAAAAACATGGCTCTGTCATAGTCTTCCTTCCTGACATAAATCAGGTATTCCGTCTGATGGTCGATATCTGCATCCGTCGAAGTTGTTCTTCCGCTCACAAAAAAATCTGCCCGATCAGAAACGCGCATCTCATAAGAAATATCAAATTTCCAGAGAATATCTCGCACCTCCGCCTGTTTTTTCATATCAAATGTGCAAAACAGCTCTTTCCTGTTCCATACTGTAATCATGGCAATCCCTCCTGACGCTTGATTGCAATTCTTTTTCTCTATCATACTATATTCATACCGTTTTTGCAAATCAACACAGCTTTCTTTTTTCAAAAAAACGCCCGAGAAATTTTATAACAATTTTTTCTCAGGCGTTCTCTTTTCTTAATTTTCTTTCAGCTTTTCATACAGTGCAATATACTGTACCGCGGAGCTTTCCCACGAATAATCACAAAGCATTGCATTTTTCACAACGTGCGCCCATTCTTCCCTGCCCATGTGGTAGGTACGCAGGGCTTCATCCAATGCCCAAAGCAGTCCGCCGCAGTCATAGGTTTCAAATAAAAACCCATTGCCCTCCTTCGTCTCAGGGTTATACTGCCGAATCGTATCCGCCAGACCGCCTGTTTTTCTCGCAATCGGCACAGTGCCAAAGCGCAGGCTGAACATCTGCCCTAAGCCGCAGGGTTCAAACTTGGAAGGCATCAGAAATAAATCCGCAGATGCGTAAATCTGCTGTGCCAGTGCCTCATCAAAGAAGATATTCGCAGAAACCCTGCCGGGGTAACGGCTCTGCAGGCTGCGGAAGGTATATTCATACGAAGGCTCACCCGTGCCAAGCAGCACAAACTGCACATCTCGGCGCATCATTTCATCCAAAACAGGTGCCAGAATATCCACACCCTTTTGGTCTGCCAAGCGTGTAATCATGGCAATCAACGGAACCTCACGTTCCTCCAGACCCAAGCGCTTTTGCAGGGCATGCTTATTCTCTGCCTTTCCTTCGGGATGCGCCGCGCTGAAATGCTTCACGATAAAACCATCTGTTTCGGGGTTATTCGCCGTAAAATCAATGCCGTTCAGAATCCCGCAAAGACGGTCGCTTCTGCTGCGCAAAATGCCATCCATGCCATACCCATATTCGGGTGTCTGAATTTCCTGTGCATAGGTTCCGCTGACGGTACTGATATAATCGGCATACACCAGACCCATTTTCATATAGCAGACCGTATTATAAAATTCCATATTGGCGTATGCCCAGTCGGATACCCCCAGAAGCTCCATGGTATCGAGCGAAAAACGTCCCTGATACTGCAAATTATGAATCGTAAACAGTGTTTTGATTTTGGAATATTCCGTTACCTTATTGTACATTTCCTTCAGATACATACAGACCGGCCCTGTCTGCCAGTCGTTGCAATGAATCACATCAGGATAAAAATCAAGCATTGCCAGCATATCCAGAACAGCCTTGCCGAAAAAGGCAAAGCGTTCGTTATCGTCATCAAAGCCGTATAACGCACCACGGCTGAAATAATAATCGTTTTCAATAAAATAAACAGGCACCTCTCCGGGCTTTACCAGAACCTTGGCTCTCTGTTTTCTCCATTGTAAATAAACGTCAAATTCTCCTAAAAATTCCACGCCGTACATTGTCTCGTTTTTAATTACTCTATGACGAGGAATGACCACACGGACATCCACGTTCTTTTTCTGCAATGCCTTCGGCAAAGAGCCGACAACATCACCCAAGCCGCCGCTTTTGACAAAAGGCGCTGATTCGGAGGCAACTAAAAGTACCTTCAAACCCTTTTCCATAAAATATCACCTCTTTTTTATCATACAATGAAAACGTCTCGACAGCAAGAAAAACCCGCAGAACATCTGATAAAATTTACGGATTTCCGAAAAAAATACACGTTTTCATCCCCTTTATAAATTCCCAAAGAAATGGTATGCTATAGATTGAAATAAAAAAAATCAAAAAATAAAATCTAAAATAGAAAAGAGGCTACGATTATGAATCATACCATTCCCGAACGAAAGGATACCGACCCTCGTTTTCATTGGCACATCGAGGATTATTTCAAAACCGATGCTGATTGGGAGGCTGCCTATGTCTCTCTGGAGGAGAGCCTGCCCGAGCTGACCGCCTTTGCCGGCAAGCTGGCGGACTCCGCAGAAACACTGCTTTCCTGCCTGAAAAAGAATGATACACTTTCCCTGAAATTAGACCATATCTATACCTACGCCTCCATGCGGATGCACGAGGATAGTGCAAATGCCTTCTATCAGGGGCTGGCTTCCCGTGCAGAGCTGCTGCTGATTCGCTATTCTGCGGCAGTTTCCTTCCTCACCCCTGAAATTATTGCCATTCCGGAGGAAAAACTTACTGTCTTCCGTGCAGAAAAAGCAGCGGATTTCGCTGTCTATGACCATTTCTTTCATACCCTTCTGCGCCAGAAGGCACACACCCTTTCCCCCGCGGAGGAGCATCTACTTGCCAGAACCGCAGAGCTGGGCGGCGCACCACAGCAGATTTTCACCATGCTGAATGACGCGGATATCACTTTCCCGCCTATCCGCACTGCCGCAGGAGAAGAATTGGAGCTGACAAAGGGCAGATATGTCACCTTTCTGGAAAGCCCCGACCGCTCTGTTCGCGAGCAGGCGTTCAAAAATCTCTATTCTGTCTATTCCGCACAGAAAAACACCATCGCCGCAACCTATGCCGCATCTGTAAAAAGCGATGTCTTTTTCGCACAGGCAAGAAAGTACGGCTCTGCGATGGAAATGGCGCTTTCCGACGACAATATTCCGCTTTCTGTATATGATACGCTGATTGAAACCGTCAACAAAAGCCTTCCCCTGCTGCACCGCTATGTTTCCCTGCGCAAAAAGGAGCTGGGCGTAGATGAACTGCACATGTATGATTTATATGTTCCGCTTGTACCCGATGCAGATGTCAAGATTCCTTATGAGCAGGCAAAAGTAACCGTAAAAGAGGCATTGCAGGTAATGGGCGAGGAATACTGCAAGGCTCTGGCGCACGGTATGGAAAGCGGCTGGATTGATGTTTACGAAAACAAGGGCAAGCGCGGCGGTGCGTATTCCTGGGGCAGCTATGGCGTACATCCCTTTGTTCTGCTCAACCATAACGATACCATCAACAGCATGTTTACTCTTGCGCATGAAATGGGGCATGCCCTGCACAGCTTCTTCACATGGAAAAAGCAGCCCTATCTTTATGCCGACCATAAGATTTTCGTTGCAGAGGTGGCTTCTACCTGCAATGAAGCCCTGCTGATGGAGCATCTTCTGAAAACAACTGAGGATAAAACCATGCGGAAATATCTCATCAACTATTTCCTGGAGCAGTTCCGCGGTACACTCTTCCGCCAGACCATGTTTGCCGAATTTGAAAAAATCACACACGCCATGGCAGAAAAGGGCGAACCCCTTACATGGGAAGGCATGAACCAAATCTATCGTGATTTGAACATAAAATATTTTGGCGAGGATATCGTGATTGATTCGGAAATTGATATTGAATGGGCGCGTATCCCCCATTTCTATAATGCGTTCTATGTATATCAGTATGCAACCGGCTACAGTGCTGCGATTGCCCTTTCCAGAAAAATTCTGAACGAGGGACAGCCTGCGGTAGCTGCGTATCTGGATTTTCTCTCTAAAGGAGACAGCGAATATTCCATCGACCTGCTCAAGGGTGCCGGCGTAGATATGACTACTGCCGCTCCCATTGAAAATGCCATGCAGCTTTTCAAGGAGCTGTTGGATGAATTTGAAACCTTATAATCGACAAAAGCAACAAAAAACAGCGGTATCTTTCGATACCGCTGTTTTTTTCGCCGAAGGATAGCCCTTTCGGATTATCCTTTTTCCCTGCGGATAACAGGACTTGAACCTGCACGAGTTGCCTCACTGGAACCTAAATCCAGCGCGTCTGCCAATTCCGCCATACCCGCGCGACTACGTCTATCATAAAGGATTGTAGGAAAAAAGTCAATGGGCATTGCGGAGAAGGGGACGCCCCGGAAAAGGGCGCCCCCAGGCAGAAGATTTTGGAATGGGGAAGATGGCTCACTCTCCAGGGGAATGGCGGTGCAGGGCGGCGGTCAGCAGGACCACGCCCGCAGCCAGGAGCCCGGATTGGACCAGGCACATGCCCCCGGGCAGGGAAAAGGCCGGGTCCAGTGTCCCCAGGGACAGGGGGTACTGGGAGAAGAACCGGCCGTTCCACAGGGAGAGCAGCTCGGGAAGGGGGAGGAGCTGGAGCAGGAAGGGCAGGGGCATCCACAGGTAGACGAGCCAGGGGCGCAGGCGGCCCAGCAGCCAGCCGCTGCCCAGGGCAAAGACCAGAGCTGGTATCAAGGATATGGCGGCGGGAAGGAACAGATTGCCCCAGCTGTACCACCGAAACATGCGGGCATAAAAGACAGCGGACAGCAACAGGACGGCGAGGGACTGGAGGACGGTGCCGGTCAGTGCCGCCCCCAGCCGGGCCAGAGCGTATTGCCAGGGCCGCACAGGGGTGGCGGCGGTGAGGACTGCGGCCCGCCGCTCCGCCCCTGAAGTGAAAAAGGTGAGAAAGAACAGCACACCGATCCACAGCAGGGGGAGCAGGCGGCTGAGGTAATCCCCGAAGGTCCAGGGGGAGAAGGGGGCAGTGTGGGACACCCCCAGAATGGAGGCGCCGGTGAGTACCTGCCAGCCGTAGAACAGGGTCACGGCCAGAATGCCGAAAAAGAACTTGTTCCACAGCAAGCGCTTACACTCATATCGAAATATCTTGACCAAGGTCCAGCTCCTCCTCTGTCAGCCCGCAGGCGTCTAAAAATTCTTGATAGGTGAGATAGGGATAGCTCCAATCGAGCTCACGGTTGAACAGGCCGCGCAGGATCTCATCCATGGCCGCCTCACCCCCTACCAGCTTCTCTGCCCTCAAAATTTTCAGGGGCATCTCACAGTACTGCCGCATGCCGGTCAGGCTGTTGGTGATGGCCAGCTGCTCCTCCTCGGGCAGCATGGCCAGGTACTCTGGGTTTCGGACGTAGAAATCCAGGTAGTAGTCCTCCACCTCCCGCTTCCACTGGTCCACGTAGTATTCCTGTGCGTGATCCGCCCCGTAGAGCTCCTTGACGATGCGGTAGGTGGTGTAGCACGTCAGGCCCTCCGCCGACCAGGGGCTGTCGGGGCCGGCGGTGTCGAACATGTTGCCCAGGCCCCACCACTGGTGGACCAGCTCGTGGATCATCACCTCGGCGGCCCCGCCGCCCTTGCCCGCGTCGCCCAGGTTGTGGGCGGTGAAGTCGGCCTCGTCCAGCAGGCTGGCCCCGTCCCCGGCGTAGCCGCCGCCGGCCACCCGGCTCTGGATCAGCTTCAGAGAGCCGCCAGCGCTGAAGGACAGGGGACCGTAGTGCTCTGTGCAGTAGTCCACCACGGCCCGCACCGCATCCGCCGCCCCGGCCTGCTCCATCACCGCCTGATGCTTCCGGCCATAGTAGAGCTGGATGGTGGCGCCGCCGGCCTGGATATCCTGTCGGATGTAGTCCCCGGCGTAGACGATGCCGCCAGCGCTGTCATCCTCATAGCGCCAGGTGGCGGTGCCGTTGCCGTGGGTCTCCACCACCTCTGCCTCGCTGGTACCGAAGGGGATGACGGTCATGGAGCCGGGCACGGTGAGCTCCACGGTGGTGGGATAGCCCTGCCCCTCTGGCAGAACATTGAGCAGATAGGGCATCAGGTTCTGATTCTCCAGGCACAGATAGGCTCCGCTGATCTCGGGGGAGCCCTGGGTGGTCTCCGCAATGTTCCAGTCCCTGGGGAAGCCGCCGTACTCCAGCACCAGCTCCACCGCGCCGTCCGCCGGGAGGGCGATCTCCCACAGAGCCATGTTGGACTCCTCGTAGCCGATGCGGACGGGGGAGATCTCCGCCCCATTGGCACGGGCAGAAGTGATGTCGTACCCCGGGTCCACACCGAAGCAGACCGTCCACCCCTGGCCGGAGGTGTTCTGGAACTGATAGGCGGCTCGGCCCTCCACCGTGCCAGCGGCGGTGTCTGGGAATACCTGGGCGGTGCGCCTGGAACAGGTGACTCCCTCGGCATACTCCAGTTCGAAGAGCCGGGAGGCGGTGAGGTCCGGATTGCTGTTGTCAAAGAAGGGCTGAGCTGCATAGGCCGCACCGGAACAGGCCAGGAGCAGCAGGGCGATCAACGGCCGACAGACCCGCCGGGCGCTCCGGGCCAGGGAGCCCAGAAGCCCCTTCCCATACTGCCGGATACACAGCCAGGAGAGGGTCCAAACCCCCGCCAGGGCTGCCAGCCAGGTCAGGCGCATATAGGCCACCGACCGGTAGAGTCGGAAGTTGGAGAAGTCATCGGACAGGGCCCATACGCAGGGGGTGAGCCAGCACAGCTGCCACTTCCCGGCCCACACCGTCAGACTCAAGGCGGCGAAGGCGGCAAAGAGGACCAGGGACAGGTCAGAGCGCCGGGTGAACTGATAGGCGGCGGCCGCCGCCAGAATGGCCAGCCACAGGGCCAGCCCCATGAACAGCAGATAGGAGAGCAGGTAGTCCGTGCCGCCAAAGACGGAGCCGATGAGCTCCCGGCTGATGGGGAGCCAAACCAGCATGGTGAGGCCCAGACCCAGGACAGCGGCAGCGGCCAGGGCGGGCAGGCGTACCAGGGCCATGGTCAGGGGGGAGACCGCAGCGTCCATCAGCATGCCCACCCGGCTGCGCTCCGTGCGGTCCAGCTCGTACACTGTCAGCAGGCCGAACAGGATGCCCCCCACCACGCCCCCGGCCAGGGCGGGATCAGCCAGATACATGGACAGCATGGTGTCGGCGGCGGTGGGCTTGTACAGCACCAGCCCAGCCAGTGGGGAGAGCACAGTCAGTAAAATGACCAGCCAGGTCAGGCGGCTTTGGAATAGACGTCCCAGCTCCAGACAAAACAGATGCAGAGCTTTCATTGGACCGCCTCCCGGGAGATGAGGTAGAGGTAGGCGTCCTCCAGGGTAGGTTCTGCGGGCTGAGCGAAGCGGGGGAGGACATCGGCCACCGCCCGGTAGCGGATGCCCTGGCTGGTGTTCACCCGGGCCGTAATGTGCAGCCCCGCCTCCTGGGCCGCCTCCCGTTCCCAGAACACCCCCACGTGTCCAGCGGCGGACTGGATCAGGGCTTCCGGAGTGCCGGTGAACAGGACCCTGCCCTGGTCCATAACGACCAGCTGGCCGCAGACCGACTGCACATCCTCAATGATATGGGTGGAGAGAAGGACGATTTTATCCTGGGCAATGCGGGAAAACAGGTTGCGGAAGTGAATGCGCTCCTCCGGGTCCAGGCCCACCGTGGGCTCGTCAAAGATCAAAAACGCCGGGTCGCCCAGCAGGGCCTGGGCAATGCCCACCCGCTGGCGCTGGCCGCCGGAGAGGGTGCGGATTCTGGCCCGCCGCTTCTCCCCCAGATGGACAGCCTCGATCACCGCCCGAATGCTCTCCCGGCCGCTCCGCAGCCCCTTCAGCGCCCCCATGTAGTCCAGAAACTGCTCCACCGTCAGCTCGTCAAACAGACCGAAGTCCTGAGGCAGATAGCCCAGGCGGGCCTTGTAGGCCCGCTCGCATTTGGTCAGAGGCTCGCCGTCCGCCCGTATGGCGCCGCCGGTGGGCAGCAGGCCCGCCACCAGCAGCTTCATCAGGGTGGATTTGCCCGCGCCGTTGGGGCCCAGCAGGCCGATCAGGCTGGGGCTGTCCAGGGAGGCGCTCACCCCCTGGAGGGCCTTCTTGCCGTTGGGATAGGTCATGTTCAGTTCTTGCAGGGTAATTTGCATGGCTCGGCATCCTTTCTTGTTTGGGTTCGTCCCAAGGATACCGGCCCCCCGTGGAGGAGAGAGGGAGAATTTATGTGTTTTCTGTGGAGAGGCGCGGAAGGAGGGCGGTGAAGCGCACCCCGTCGGCGCTGTTCTCGATGCGGCACGTCCCGCCGTGGCGCTCCACGATCATGCGCACCAGATAGAGCCCCAGGCCGCTGCCGCCGGTGGCCCGGCTGCGGGAGGGCTCGGCCCGGTAAAAGGCCTCAAACAGGTGGGGCAGGGCCTCGGCCGGGATG
>ERZ832522.5682-NODE-5682-length-11149-cov-5.630341_pt1 | contig 11149 bp, 10 predicted proteins | sample MGYA00519951_ERZ832522 | MGnify/ENA primary metagenome ERZ832522 (study PRJEB31850, sample SAMEA3708728) | human gut metagenome | biome: human gut; feature: human-associated habitat; material: faeces | place: China | collected 2014 ... | reverse complement strand
TATGGTATTCTTTACTCAATAGGAGAAGGATAGAGTCCTCAGTGCCGCCGGCTCGACTAAATAAAATGCGCATCGGAAAGCAGATTTCCGATGCGCTTCTGTGCAAAGGAGAGAGGAAGCTTTTCGGAAAGTACGGCGGATATAGGTAAGGAGGAAAGTCATGTGAAAACAATCGACCATTATTCGTTTCACTGCGGAGTCATTGACTGCTTCAATGAAATGGTCAGTGCGGGCGTGAAGCGGCTGGCATTCAGCGAACCGGTGGATTCTGCGGAGGAATGCCGCAGACTCAAAGGTCATGGCGCCTGTTTTCACGCAGAAGTTTTTGGTGTCTACGGTGATACCTGCCAGCAGGGCATCGGCTTCAATCTGATGCAGTTTTACTTTTTTGTCCATATGCTGAATCATTTCTGTAATGAGTTCAGATGTGGACGAAGCGTAAGGCTCATGATAAATGAGCACCGCCTGTTCGATGAAATCGGTACTCTTGCGGTGGTGGTCGAAAACGACGATTTTCTTCGCCGCCATAAGCACCTGTCTGCTGTCTACCATGGATTCTCTGTGGGTATCCACAATGACCAGCAGTGTTTTGTCATTGACCATGCGCATGGCGTCTACGCCGTCCACAATGACACCGCCGAATTTGCCGCTTTCATCCATTTTATCGCAAAGGCGTTTGACGCCTACGCTGACTTTGTCCATGACGATATTGCATTTCTTGCCAATGCTCTTTGCCATGGCACAAATACCGATACAAGCGCCTAAGCTGTCCAGATCGGCATTCTTATGCCCCATGACCAGAATGTCAGAAGCATCCCCCATGAGCTCCATAAGGGCGTCCGCTTTGACACGGGCACGGATACGGGCATTGCGGTGGATTTCGCCGCTCTTGCCACCGAAGAACAGGTATTTTTCCCCGTCTTTGATGAGCACCTGATCGCCGCCTCGCCCCAGAGCCAAGTCCATAGCCGCTTTTGCGTTTGCCATGGCATCCTCCAGAGAGCCGCCGCCAATACCGATACCCATGCTGAGGGTCACAGGAATGTGTTCCCCTACGGAGATTTCCTTGATCTCGTTAAAAGGCTCGAATTTCTTTTCTTTCAGCCGCTCCAGACTGCCCTTAGAGAGCAGAAAAATATAGCGGTCTTTCTCCAGTTTTTTGATAACGGCGTCTGCCGCCTGCGCCAGCTGATTGAACTTTCTGTCAATAAGCGCGGAAAGGATGGGCAGTCTGTTTTCGTCGATGCTGTCCAACACATCGTCGTAGTTATCCAGCAGGATCATACCCACAACGGTTTCCTGTTCCTCCAGTTCTTTTTCAAGCTGACAGGTTTTGGTGATGTCCACCATAATGAGGGTCAAAACTGCCCCCACAGCGCCGCTTTTGTCCACCACATCGCAGTGGTTCAGGGCGGCTTTGTAAGAACGGTCGCCTACGGTAACTCTCTGAGGTTCTCCGGCGCCGCTGGTTTTCCGCAGCACTTCAATGACGGGTTTTGCGTCCTCACTATTGGGGAACACTGCCGCGAAAGGCTCATTATACATCATGACCCTGCCACGAATATCCAGCACAGCGTAAGGAATGGGCAGATTTTGGGGAATGGAGAAATTTTCCCGAAGCACTGCCGTATCCAGAAAGCGGTTTTCCTCTGGCTCTTCCTGAGGCTCATCGGCAAAGAGGTCTTTGAGCATGGGGCGCAGGAAACTGCCTGCCACAATCCCCACCAATGCCCCTACGCCAAGGCGTACATCCAGCATCAGGCAAAGGATCACCACCAGCACAGCCACTGCCATGCCGACCACCAGCCGTCCTTCCGTTCCTTTCTTTGTTTCTTCTTTTCTTTCTTCCATATTGCAGCCTCCAAGCTGTTTGGCTTTTTCAAAAGCCTTTCTGTGACTGTTTATGTTTCTTCCAGTTCATGCAAAACGGTCAGCAGATCACTTTTCCATGCAGATACATCTTCCTGCACCAACGTCGCCTTCAGGGTCATAGCTGCCTTTCTGCTCAGTCCATCCTGAGAAATGCCCAGCCGTCCTGCCAAAAGGCGCAGACTAATTTCCAGCTTTGCCAGAAGCTCTGTCTGTTCCGCTTTTGAGGCATTGTTGTGCATGGCTGTAAACAGATCCGCCACCTGAGCGAGCATTTGACATTGCAGCTCCTGGGTCATGCGGATATTTCTTGCCACATCGAATGATTTTTCCGGCACAGTATCGCCTTCCTTTCTGCCTGTTTTCTGTTTATGCAGTAATATAGTATACCACAGAACCATGATTTTCTCAACTGTTATCTGCATTTGGCCCCCCTTGACAAAGGGAAAGACCCCTGCTAGAATAGTTAGGTAATCTTAATTATTAGGTAATCTTAACTATTTTTATCATAGGAGGCGGTAACAGATGGGCATTGGAGAAGCCATCACAAAATTTTTTCACGACATGGGCATTTTAGAGCTGCGTATCCGCAACGAACACCCAGCCTATGCCAAACTGAGCTACAACAGCAGTCTGTATCTGGACATCATATCCGCTCATCAGGGAGAATATACCCCTTCCAAACTGGCAGATATGCTCCACATCGCAAGACCTTCTGTCACCCAGAAGATCAATGTGCTGGAAAAGGCCGGATATGTGACCCGGAAACAAAATCCTGCCGACAAACGGGAATATTTCCTGTATTTCAATGCAGATTCTTTTGACGCGGATACCCAGTCTATTTACACAAAACTCACCAAACAGATCAGTGAATCTATGGAACAACGCTATTCGAAGGAGGAAATCGAGAAATTCTCCGAAATGCTTTCCTACATCGGGGAAATTTGTCTTGATGAACGCTTATGAACGAAGTACAATTTGCAACACTGCCTACAAGAAAGATATTTTTCCGCTGTGCTCTGCCAGGACTTTTAGCCATGGTGGTATCGTCCATCTATATGATGATCGACGGCATTTTCGTGGGACGATACATCGGCAGCCACGCACTGGCGGCGGTAAACTTAGCCTTTCCCGTCATTATGATTCTCTTTGCCGTAGGGGATATGGTGGCGGTAGGCTCCTCTGTCAAAATCGCCCTTTTATTGGGCCAAGGAAAAAATAAAGAAGCCAACGGACTATTTTCCGCGGCTTTCTGCATGATTCTGGGCATTGGTGTACTTTTCTCCCTTGTGGGATTTTTTGCAGCACCAAAGCTTATCACCCTTTTAATCAAAGATACGACTCTGGCGAACGTGGCATGGGACTACGCGCGGATATTCCTTTATTTCATGCCTGCCATCATGCCTCTGTTCGCCGTTGACAACTACCTGCGCATCTGCGGCAAAGCTAATTTCAGTATGTGGATGAACATTTCCGTGGCAGTGCTGAACATCTTTCTGGACTGGTTCTTTCTGGCGTATCTGCGGCTGGACATCCGTTTTGCCGCCCTTGCCACATCCGTCAGCATGACCTTAGGGGTACTCATTGCCATGACACCTATTTTTCTGAGAAAACTGACACTGCGTTTCACCCGCCCGCGGATTTCCCTTTCCACCACACTGGGCATTTTCCATAACGGCAGTTCGGAATTTTTCAACAACATTTCCGGCTCCTTCATGTCCACAGTGGTCAATGCTTTCCTGCTCCATCTGGGCGGCGGTACAGCCGTTGCCGCTTACGGTATCGTCATGTATCTAGACAGTCTGCTCCTTATGGCACTCTATGGGATTCTGGACTCCCTCCAGCCCCCTGTCAGCTACAACATCGGTGCAGGCAATCACCAGAAAGCACGGGAATTTTTCCGTTTGAGCTGTAAAGTCACAGCTGCCATTTCTCTGGCATGTCTGCTGGCCATGGTATGTTTTCCTCGGGAACTGGCATCCCTGTTCTTACAGGAAAATTCCGCGGAAGTGCTGGAAATGACCGTCACTGCCCTGCGGCTGTATGCACCAGCCTATCTATTCCTGTGGCTGAATATGGTCATCAGTTCCTTCCTCACCGCCATGGACAGAGCAAAGGATTCCCTGACCATCATGCTGTTTCGGGCATTGATTTTCCCCTCACTTTCTCTGGCAATCTTTCCCCAGATTTTGGATGTCACAGGGATTTTCATCACCCCTGCCATCTCCGGCGCGCTGACGGTAATCATTTCCACTACCATCTGGCGCAGGCTTGGCAAACAACAGCCTCAAGAAGCATAAAAAAGAGGAGATTCTTTGAAGAATCTCCTCTTTTTTGTTATCCAAATAATTCTGTCAGAACTTTGATGAAGAAAATCACCAATACCGCCAGTATAAAAGGTTTCACGAATTTTGTGCCTTTTTCCGTGAAAATCCGTGTGCCTACATAGTTTCCGGCAATGCTGAACACACCAGCTACAATGCCCAAAGGCAGCATCACTACCCCATTGAGCAGAAACACCACCAATGCGGAAATATTGGTGCTCAGGTTAATGACCTTTGTGGTGCCTGCCGCTTCTGTCAGACCGATATGCGCCAATCCCGTCAGCAGCAGCAAAAGGAATGTTCCTGTGCCGGGACCGTAAAAGCCATCATAAATACCGATGATCAGCGCGGATGCCAGCGCAATCAGGAATGATTTCCGCTCCGGCAGGGTGCCCGCCAGCGAATCATCGCCCATTTTCTTATTCCGCATAACATAAAATGCAACAATCGGAAGAATCACGATCATCATATACTGTAAAATCTTATCGCTGACTAACAAAGTCAGGTTCGAACCGATCGAAGAACCGATCAGCGCCGCCACGATAAACCAGACCACCTTCTTAAACTGTATGTAACCGTTTTTGGCAAACCGCCCGGTCGCGATTGCCGTTCCCATCATGGAACTCATTTTGTTGGTTCCGAGCGCCATATGGGTCGGAACCCCGGCGATCAGGTACGCCGGAAGTGAAATCAATCCGCCTCCCCCTGCGATCGCATCCACAAAGCCTGCCAGAAATACCATCGGGCAGACGATTATAAACTGCAGTATCGTGCAATCCATGCTACATCCTCCAAAATTTTCATGCACGCCCAAATTCCTCCTGCCGTCGCAAAACAGAAATCAAAAAGCACTCCGGGCATACATTTCTATTCTTATTGCAAAAACTCCGCCAGTGCATAGGTACTGACATCCAAGCCATATTCCGTCAGGCGGATATGGCTATCTGTTTGGGCTGACGCTTCCAGCAATCCTTCTTTCAAAAGCCTCTCGATCACCTCGCCGTACACCGCTTCCATCGTCACGCCAAACCGACGTTCAAACTCTGCCGTCCGGACGCCGCCGGTCAGCCGCAGCCCCAAAAACATAAATTCTTCCATCCGCTCCTGACGGCTCAGTTCGTGTATTTCCTCATACTGTGCGCCCGCTGCCAGCTCTTCTTTCGTAAACACCAGATAACGGTTCAAATCCGCCGTCACCTGAAAGCGTTTCCCGCCCACCAACGAGGATGCCCCCAGACCAAGCCCCAGATACTCCACACCGGTCCAGTAACCGATGTTGTGGCGGCAGGCATAGCCCGGTCTGGCATAATTGGAAATCTCATACCGCTCATAGCCCAGCTTCGCCAGCGTTGTTTTCGTGTGGTGGTACATATTCCGGTCTGTCTCCTCATCCGGCAGACATTTGCAGCCTTCATACTTCGTCTGTAAACGCTTTGGCATAGAGGCGTAATCGCCGTATTTCTCCAGATCCGCGCACATCTCCCCGTACTCTTCATATAACGGCGTGCCTTCTTCCACAATCAGGCTGTATGCGGAAATATGTTCCGGTTCAAGGTCGCAGACGAACCGCAGAGTCTCCTGCCAGCTCTCCTCCGACTGTCCCGGAAGCGCCGACATCAGATCGACATTGATATTGTCAAATCCTGCGTCCCGCGCAGCACGAAAACTCTGTAAAAACTGCTCCCGCGTATGAATCCGCCCTAAAAGCCGCAATTCCTCCTCCGAAGCCGACTGCAGCCCCAGACTCAGGCGGCTGACCCCTGCATTCCGGTAACCGGCTGCCGAATCCGGCGTCAATGTCCCCGGATTCGCCTCCATCGTGATCTCCGCATCCGGCTCTACCCGAAAGACCTGCCGGACGGCTGCCAGAATCCGCTCAACCGCCGATGGTGGAAGCAGGGACGGCGTTCCGCCGCCGATAAAGATCGTCTCCACCGTCCGCCCTGTCAGGTTTAGCCGCGGCGCCGCATTTTCAGGACACTGCCCTGCATCCTCTTCCGGAATGCTTTCAATCTCCCGGATCAGCTGATCCACATATTTCTCCCGCACGCACGCATCGGACGCAAACGAAAGAAAATCACAGTAACGGCATTTGCGGACGCAGAACGGGATGTGTATATATAATTCCATTATTCCTCGTCCAGCTTCAGGACGCTCATAAATGCCTTCTGCGGAATCTCTACGTTTCCGATCTGACGCATACGTTTCTTTCCTTCCTTCTGCTTCTCCAGAAGTTTTCTCTTTCGGGAAATATCGCCGCCGTAGCATTTTGCCAGAACGTCCTTCCGCATTGCCTTGACCGTCTCGCGGGCAATGATCTTTCCACCGACCGCCGCCTGGATTGGAATCTCAAATAAATGACGCGGAATCTCATCCTTGAGCTTCTCGCACATTTTTCTGCCGCGCTCATATGCCGAACCTTCGAATACGATGAAAGAGAGCGCGTCCACTTCCTCGCGGTTGACGAGAATATCCAGTTTTACCAGCTTGGATTCCTCGTAGCCCTTTAACTCATAATCAAACGACGCGTAACCGCGGGAGCGCGATTTCAATGCATCGAAGAAATCATAAATAATCTCATTTAACGGAAGTTCATATTTCAGCAGCGCACGGCTCGCCTCAATATACTCCATTCCCAGGTAAACGCCGCGGCGCTCCTGGCACAGCGTCATGATCGCACCGACAAACTCGGTCGTAACCATGATCTCCGCCGACACGATCGGCTCTTCCATATAGGCAATCTCGGACGGATCCGGCAGGTTTGACGGGTTCGTCAGCTCAATCATATCGCCGTTCGTCTTGTGCACCCGGTATACAACGCCCGGCGCCGTTGTCACAAGATCCAGATTGTACTCGCGTTCCAGGCGTTCCTGGATAATATCCAGATGGAGAAGCCCCAGGAAACCACACCGGAAACCAAAGCCCAGCGCTACCGATGTCTCTGGTTCAAAATAGAGCGCTGCATCGTTGAGCTGCAATTTTTCCAGCGCGTCCCGCAGATCCGGATATTTCGCACCATCCGCCGGATAAAGACCGCAGTATACCATCGGCGTTACCTTCTTGTAACCCGGAAGCGGCTCTGCACATGGGTTGTCCAGATCGGTGATCGTATCGCCCACGCGGGTATCCTGCACATTTTTAATACTGGCAGTCACATAGCCAACCATACCGGCTGAAAGCTCTTCGCACGGAATAAACTGACCTGCGCCAAAATATCCAACCTCCACAACCTCGGCAGCCGCTCCGGTCGCCATCATTTTCATGCGTGTGCCTTTTTTGATCGTACCGTTCTTCACACGGCAGAATACGATAACGCCCTTGTAAGAATCATACAGAGAGTCGAAAATAAGCGCCTGCAGCGATGCCTCCGGATCGCCCGCCGGTGCCGGGATCTTCTGCACGATCTCCTCCAGAACTGCCTCGACATTTAAGCCGGTCTTCGCAGAAATACGCGGTGCATCTGACGCCTCCAGACCGATCACATCCTCGATCTCCGCTGCCACGCGCTCCGGATCCGCACTCGGCAGATCGATCTTATTTAACACCGGAATGACCTCCAGATCATGATCCAGCGCCAGATATACATTCGCCAGCGTCTGCGCCTCGATTCCCTGTGCCGCATCCACAACCAGAATCGCACCGTCGCACGCCGCCAGGCTTCGGGAAACCTCGTAGTTAAAGTCCACATGTCCAGGCGTGTCGATTAGATTAAAAATGTACTCCTGACCGTCTTTCGCCTTATATACCGTGCGGACTGCCTGCGACTTGATGGTAATACCTCTCTCCCGCTCCAGATCCATGTTATCAAGCACCTGCGCCTGCATCTCACGGCTCGTTAAAAGTCCCGTCATCTCAATAATACGATCTGCCAGCGTTGATTTGCCGTGATCGATATGTGCAATGATGCAGAAATTTCTGATTTTGCTCTGATCTATAATTGCCATCCGTTCATTCCTCTCTCTGTATCACTTTGTTTGGCAGCAACATGTTTGCTGCGATATCTTATTTTTTATTTAAAATCATCTTTTATAATAAATAACACCTGATCTAAATGAATATACCATTTTTTCAGGTACGCCGCAAGTCCTGAAATAGAAAAAGCCTTGACTAAAAGCCTTGCCATTAGCCTGTCAGCACCTGATCCAGAAGCTGCGCCAGCGGATCCATCGCATTGACCGCCTCTTCATATGTATTCGTCTGTGCTCCGACTTCGATCAACGCCGAGCGCGGGCGTAGATGCAGATTGTAACGAAGCCCCTTTAAATAAATCGTCCGCGTAAACCCAGGATATATCTGATCGGCATTCCACTTCATCTGAAAACTGAACGCCAGATTTTCCTTCCGGCAGGGATTTGCCAGATACTCGATCGGTCCGTCCGGCGTCTCGCTGGTACCGTTGAAAAACATGATCTGTGCCGTTGGTTTCCCTTCTATCTGCGTGACTAGATGCGTCTGCTCGCTGACACCGTCCCGGTGCACATCTAAAATCACCTGAATCGACGGGTATTTCTGCAAAAGGTTCGTGACACCCTCGCAGGCATATGTATAGGCACGGCTCCGGTCTAGATGCCCCGACTTCATATCATAGGCAGTTGTATCGTGCCAGACCTGATATCCTTTCGCCCGCAGCCGTTTTGCCAGCTCTTCCCCCAGAGACACCACCGCTCCCTTTCCGTCGCTTCCCGCATAATCTCTATAATTTTCCTGCGAATGGGTATGATAAATCAAGATCTGTGGTCCGTCCGCCTCGTCCTTCCTGATTGTCAGATCCATCGATAAAAATGTCTCTGCGTTCATCAGGCTCCGGTCAATCGATGCCGTCGGGTGGATTGTAAAAAAATGCTGGATCAGATAATCATAATCTTCCAGCTTTTTCCGCAGACGCGGGCTGTCCACCAGTGCGGCAGGATTTGCCCTCTCTGTCTTTTCTCCATTCTTTCCAGCACTATACAGCCTCTCTTCGTCTGTCTCTCCGCCGCCCTGTCTCCCACTTCCATGAACAAGCCCGTTCCATTTTCCAAGTAAAGTTCCATCCACCAGCCTACTCCCGGAAAACTGTGCCAGGAAATCCATATACTCCTGCCGGACTTCCTGTTCTTCCAGATATTTATAATAGGACGGATCGGCTTCTCCCTGCGTCTGTTTCTTCCACCCGGCAAGTCTATGCCTTTTCCCCTCCTCCGAATCTGGTATATCCCGCAAATTAGTCCCCCAGACCGGATACCAGGACCTTACCACCGCATTCTGCACAGCTGTCCAGATGAATGCACGCATCTTCCAGCCGACTGTCAGCAAAAACAGAACCATCAGGAGCCCGGCTGCCCTCTGCCACCACCGCACCGCATTCATCTCCCTTCTTTCCTGTTCTATCCTATGCGATTAGCAAAGTGTAGTTTCCTGTTTGGTTCTGTTTTTCAATCTGGCATTTTTTTCAGTGTTATCTTTCTTCCTCCAGCCGTTCCACTGCCCGCCGGATCCCCTCGGCGATTGCTGCGCTCAGCTTGCAGATACGCTCGTCCATGTCCTGCGGGGTCACAAACATCGCTCCAAATTCAGGTTCCAGAAGTTCCCGGATCAGCTCATACTGGCTGTCCGAATCCAGTTCCCGGATGTATTCACCGAACCGGCTGCCCTCTTTTGAGGCGGTTAGTGTCCGCACTAACGCATTGACCGTCCCGTGAACGATCGCCGCCGCGCCCACAACCGTCGGAACGCCGATCGCGATTACCGGCACGCCGAGATTTTCCCGCGTCATTCCCCGGCGGTGGTTGCCGACGCCGGAACCCGGATGAATTCCTGTATCCGTCAGCTGAATGGTGCTTGCCAGACGGTGGACGTTTCGCGCCGCCAGCGCGTCGACCGCGATCACCAGATCCGGGCGGCTCTCCCGCACGACGCCGCGGACAATTTCTGCCGTCTCCATCCCTGTCTGTGCCATCACCCCCGGATGGATACCGCTGAGAACCGGATGCACCGTCCGCCCCGCTTTCTCAGCCGTATAGAGGTATGTGCCATTTCTTCTGCCTGGCTCCGTCCGCAGATGGCGGTTCATCGAAAGCCCATCCACCACGCGCGGTCCCAGCGAATCCGGCGTCACCTGCCGGTTTCCCAGTCCCGCTACCAGAATCGAAAGTCCGGCCATGGTTGAAGCACAGTTTTTCCGGATCAGGGACGCCAGCTGCCGTCCTAACTCCCCGGCAGCCGCCTCACAGTATACATCCTCTGTCTCCGACAGACCCGGATCTTCCATCGTCAGGTAGGTTCCCATCGGCTTTCCCATTGATTCCGCACCTTTTTCGTTCAAAATCGAGACTTCCGTCATCCGGATCGAACTGCCATGACAGCGCCATTCCCGCAGCGCCACACCGCCGATTTCGCCCCCATTCCCCTCAAAACTTTCTCTCTCCTCCAACGCCAGATCCGTCCGATTTTCAAACATGGCTGCTCCCTTCTATCTCACAACTCAATCACAACCCGCACCACCATAAGGCTTAAATTCCATCCTATCACTTTTTACTTCAAGATAGCCTTATTATTTTTCTCAATTCGTAACTGTTCAGTACCTTCACAGTCACGCGCAAAAATCCATTAAAACGCAGTAAATGCGCAGACCTACTGAACAGTTACCTCAATTTTTATATTTTCCAAAAATATATATTTTATTCTCTCAAAAAAACCTAACGCTTTTTTGTTTCATAGGACGCAATTTCCTGTGAAACAAAAAACTGCGCCACCCAGCCCAGATATTTGACATCGCCCGCAAGGATAGGCGCCGCCTGATATCCGGTCAGATACCGCAGTTTATACGTTTATTTTTCGAATTTTTCTAAAACTCTATTCTATTTCTCGCCGTCCGCACTCTCCACCGGCGTTACTGTTCACACACGTGTGCTCAGCAACGGGATTTTGCCGATGCTACGCATTCCAAATCGGCAAAATCTGCTGCCGGAACTGTA
>ERZ832522.5659-NODE-5659-length-11180-cov-3.039640_pt1 | contig 11180 bp, 9 predicted proteins | sample MGYA00519951_ERZ832522 | MGnify/ENA primary metagenome ERZ832522 (study PRJEB31850, sample SAMEA3708728) | human gut metagenome | biome: human gut; feature: human-associated habitat; material: faeces | place: China | collected 2014 ... | reverse complement strand
GCTTTGCCTCTCCGGAGGCGATTGCACATATTATGGTGCAGAAGTTTGTGATGGCCTCTCCGCTATACAGGCAGGAGCAGGAGCTGAACCGTTCCGGTATCCAGCTCTCACGGCAGACGATGAGCAACTGGATCCTGCGTGCCTCAGACGATTGGCTGATGCCGGTCTACGAGGAAATGCACCGCAGGCTGGTGCGGGAAGATGTGCTTCACGCGGATGAGACAACGCTCCAGGTATTGAAGGAGCCTGGGAAATCCGCCCAGTCCAAGAGCTATATGTGGCTTTACCGGGCGGGCGCCCATACCAGCTATCCGATGGTGCTCTACGAGTACCGACCGGACCGGAAAGCCGGCAACGCGGAGCGATTCTTGAAAGGGTTCTCTGGCTGGCTCCATGCGGACGGCTACCCAGGTTACCACAGCCTGCCGGAGCACATCCGAGTGGTGGGCTGCTGGGTGCACCTGCGGCGCAAGTTTGACGAGGCGGTGAAGTCTTTGCCGCAGAAAGACCAGCCAGGCTCTGCGGCACTGCAAGGGCAGGCATATTGCAGCAAGCTGTTCTTCATAGAACAGGAAATGCGGGACCTGCCGCCAAAAGAACGATATGAACAGCGTCTGCAACGGTCTAAACCCGTGATGGACGCTTTGTTGGCATGGGCATCTACAAACAGAGCCGCTCCAAAATCCGCATTGGGAAAGGCGCTGTACTATCTTGAAGAACAATGGCCCTACTTGATCCGTGCCCTGGAAGACGGACGGCTGGAGTTGAGCAACAATCTTGCGGAGCGTTCCATAAAGCCCTTTGTGATTGGGCGGAAAAACTTCCTGTTTGCTAACACGCCCCGCGGGGCACAGAGCAGCGCGGTGATATTCAGTATGATTGAAACCGCCAAGGCCAATGGCCTGGATCCGTACCGCTACCTGGTTTATATATTGACCAAAGCTCCGGTTCTGGCGGCCGCCCATGAGCCGGACTGGGCTGTGGGATTACTCCCGGAAAATGTTTCCAAGGCTTGTCTGGCACTCCAAAATTAAATACTGCCTGAGGGGCTGGAGAATTCCAGCCCTTTTTTATCCTCCCGAATGCCTCTGATTGAAAAGATGCAACCCGCATTTGTCTGCGGGGACAAATCACAAAATTTCAGATACACTTGGTACAGGAATATTTTTCCCTAAAATATGACAAGACCTGCTAAGTTTTGTCAAGAAGAAAAAGCAAACATTGTAAGTAGCTGAAAATCGGTGCACCTATTCAAGCCGCTTTGCATTTCAAAATGAAACGGCGGCCAGCCAACGCTATGCAACGCAATAAGGTCAGATCTGTTCTAATATTTCCAGATAGGCTTTCACTGTGGCGTAGTAGATCCGCAGGAATTTATTCGCGGATGCCATCATGTAGACGCGGTAGGGTTTGCCTTCGGCTCGTTTTCTGTTCATGAACTGGTAAATTGGTTCATTCGGCGGCGAGTTTTGCAAATAGACGCTCATGACAAGGAATAGCGTCCGGCGTAGCGACGATGCGCCTACCTTGCTCATGCTCTTGTGCCTACCGATCACATCACCAGAGTCATTCGGTGGGGCATCAATACCAGCATAGGCAACGAGTGCTTTCTTGGAGTAAAAACGGCGAACATCCCCAATTTCAGCTATGAGCTGCGGCCCAAGAGTCGGGCCAACGCCAAACATGTCCATGACAACAGGATATTCCGGCAGCTGAGAGGACAGAGATTGCATCTCCTGTTTGAGCACAGCAAGCGCAGCGGAAGTAGCGCTAAGCTGAGATACAGCCTGCTCCACAAGTAGCTTTGTGGTTTCAGATTTCGGCATGACACCAATGTGTCCGCTGGCTTCATCGTAAATGGCGTGTGCTTTTTCTTCACTGAAGTTGTACCCATGCTTTCGGCACCACCGCCAGTACTTGTTCACGAATGACTTTAGGGGGCGTTCAGAGACGCATTCACAATGCCAAAACTCCGCTACGAAATCCACCCACTTCTCACTTCCATCTGCACGGGCAGGGCTGTTAAACAGGCGATTTGCATTTGGAAAGGTCATATCCAGCAAAGAAATCAGATTGTTCTTCAACACAGTCTGCACCTTGGAATACTGTCGGTACTGGCGATAGCAGTTCTTCAGCAACAGCCGGGTATTTTCCTCCGGGATATATCTCGGCAAGGTAAGCCAGCGGTCAAGACCATAGTTCGCCAGCTTTATAGCATCCTTCCGGTCAGTCTTGACACGCCTCAAATCATTGTTCCCGTAGCCATGCACCAGCTTTGCATTGACAACGGAAACATATAACCCTGCGTCGTGAAGCTGCTTTGCCACCGGCGCATGGTAGTTTCCTGTGGCCTCCATGACCACACGCGTCTCACCGTTCAGGCTTTTGAGCCGCCTTGCCAGCTCGCTCAGTTCACTGTCGGTGTGACGCACTTCAAAGGGTGAGATGGCAACCTCTCCAAAGGGACGCATGACGGCAATCGTGCTCCTGCCTTTGGAGATGTCAATACCTACAGAGTTCATGTATCTGCCTCCCATACGAATTTGCAACCGGAATCCATCTTTTTTCTCATTGCCGATTCAATCTATTGGGTGACGCGAACTCTATGGCTCAACCTGCTCAAATCGAACACTGCAATAAGAGGGATGGCTGACAGTCTTATCAACGGACATCTAAGCCCAAGGAGGTGATGGTCAGCCAGTTGCTCCCCTTATTGTAGCTTAGGCATGAGACGGAAAGAAGCCCAGCCGGATGCTGGGCTTCCAACCAATAATTATTCTAATAGAGGAGGATACTAAGATGAGTAAGACATTTCAAAAAAAAAGGCGGGCATCCAGAAAACCCAATTCAGCGGGCGCGTGTGAAAGCCGGACTTACGCAGGTGGAGGCGGTGGAGTTCTTTCCGTTTGAACTGCGCACTTTGCAAGCCTATGAAGCGGGTGATTCTTCTCCGGTTTTGGAGGACGCGCGAATTATGGCTAAAGTCTACCACTGCCGGATTGATGAGCTTGTTGGAGACGAAACTACATAAGCGGGGGAATCCTTTTGTACCAATTCAAAGTGACTCAACTATACAGTCCAACCTTCCGCCGAATGTCCTACGGAATTATGGCCAGTACGGAAGAGAACGGCACATGTACATATACAGCCTATATTCCGGATATTTCCTGTAACAAAGATTTCGTTGATACTCTTGCCCAACGATGTGCCAGAGGACAACTCAGTCCTATGCATTTACTTGATGTTGTGTTAGACGCTTTACCTTGATCTTTAACACCAGGAGGGAACATGGCCTAGCCATGTTCCCTCCTCTATTTTTTGCCGTTTGACGCTTACCACAACAATTTGAGGAAATACGGAAAGGAGTCCATAATGGACAACAAAATGGCCTCATTTGGGGGTCGAAGGGAGTTCCAACGGAAATCCCACTGGAAGTTTTTCTTATTCCTGATTTTTTTGACGGCATTCCTGGTTTCCGGCGGTTTACTGCTGCGAAATTTGTACCGTTCCCAGCAGGAACAGGCGGCTTATGATGCGCTTGCCGAACAAGTGCATCAGATGGAGAAACAGATCGCGGAGGCGGGGGGCGGCGCTCTGCCTACAGAGGACGGCGTTCTTCCACAGTATCAGGCGCTGTGGGAGAAAAATCAGGATTTGGCCGGATGGCTTTCCATTGAAGGAACGGCAATCGACTACCCCGTGATGCATACCGCACAGGACGAGGAGTATTATCTTCGACGGGCTTTTGACCGAAGCAATTCTGTCAGCGGGACTCCATTCCTCGCAGCGGGCTGCTTTACAGGATGCGGAAACTATATCATATATGGGCATAATATGAAAGACGGCAGCATGTTCGCAGCCCTTCTGAACTACGCAGATGATACATTCTGGGAAGAGCATCCTACGATCCGTTTTGATACCCTGGAGGAGACTGGAACGTATCAGGTGCTTGCGGCATTCTACATAGACGTGTCACTTTCAGAAGATGGCGTCGCATTTCCCTTCTACGAATACACGGGTCTACGCGACGAAGCCATCTTCCAAGAGTATCTCGCTCAGGTAGGGGACAGGGCGCTCTATAGCACTGGCGTCACGGCAGAGTTCGGTGAGCAGTTACTGACACTTTCGACCTGCAGTTACAACACCTCAGATGAGCGATTTGTTGTCGTAGCAAAGCAAGTTGTGTAAGGTCTGGCTCTTTTGGCACCTTGCCTTTTATGCAGCTACTCTCCGGCATGGCATCCTATTACCATATCAGGGAAATGGCGTTGGATGACAACTGGCACAGGAGAGATCAGGAGAGGAATGTATTTCTGTTCTCTGAAGATAATAATCCTTCTTCTGGGACCTTCTGGGTGGGCCGCAATGACCCGGCCCCAGGTCCAGTCAATTGGCGCAGCCTCCCCTTGGTGGGGAGGCTGTTTTTCCGTCTGCTCTCATTTCCGTAATCTGTACAGGTTGGAGGTCTGGCCGCCGTTCTCCCGGTAACGGGGCTGCTTTTCCACTCTGCCCAGCCGGACCAAGTCGTTAAGAGCGCGTTTGACTGTGGAGCGGGAGAGACCCAGGTCCGCCGCGATGGTGCCGATAGCATACCAGCTCTCACCCTCACTATTGGCCCGGTCATGAAGGTATAGACATACCGTTTTTGTCCGGGCAGACAGATCCCTGTCCCCATAGACATCATTAAAAAAACTCATCCATTCACACCTCCAGGGCCGTGTTATAGTCGCTCTGGCCCCTGTCCTGATTCGCGGGCGGAGTAGTCCCACGCTTTTTCCTTATGATAGCCTGCGTCAGTTGCCGTTTCCTGGCGTATACCACCTTTCTGGCAGCCTGCTCCGGCATCTGGTAAGGTTCTCCGAAGGTAATCCCCCACTCCAGGAACAGCCGCAGCCGAGTCCTCATGGGATGGGTGCCGGTCTTCATCACCACAAACTCTCTCTTTGGAATGGATTTCAACTATCCGGCGTCATGAGTGCCCGCTCCATCATCTACAGGGACTGGCTAGGATCGTTTTTCCCCCGGGAGATGGAGCCGGAGAGGACGGTGCGGCTGCCCAGGGCCTTGGACAGGACTTCCGCCGTCTGACTCTGGGGAGCGAAACCGCCGAAGATGGTGTCCTGGCAGTTGTCCGTCAGAATTTCCGCCCCCTCCTTGCCGTAGTTCCGCTCCAGCTGGGCGATGCTTTGGATGATGGGCACCAACGTCAGCCGCCGGGAGCGGCCGGCGGAGAACAACGGGAGAATGTCAAAGGGCGGCATGGTACCCAGCTCGTCGCAGAAGAACACCACACGGTTCTTCAGCTTTCCGTCGTTTTCATCCGCCAGGAAAAACAGCTCTCTCGCCAGATTCTGGATGATGAGTCCCGCCATGAAGTTCTTAGTGGCGTCCTCTTCCGGGAGGATCAGGAACATGGCGCATTTTTGGGAGGCGAAGGTCTCCGCGTCAATGGCGCTGTCGAAGCAGAGCACCTGCTCCAGCTCTGTATCCAGAAAGGAATTCAGCCTGGAAAGCACCGTGGACATGACGGAGGCCATAGCTTGATCGGAGGCGGTCAGCGCGGCGCCGGCCAGCATATAGGCTCTGTGGTTCTCCGGCAGCCGGTCCATGAGGATCTGGAAGCCGTTCCGCTGGTCCCTGCTCCTGGGGTCTACGGCCAGGAGGTCCTGCACCAGCTTGAACACCGACACGATGTGCCGCATCTCCGGCTCCCCTTCCGTCGGCGGAAGATATTCCGACAACAATAGGATCACCGCGGCCAGGAGACTCTCCGCGGACTCGTAGAAGTAGGCGTTCTCGCCCCGGGAACTCTCACCTTCCGGGTTGATAATACTCTTAGCCAGGATTTTGGTGTATTTCTCTGCTCGGGCCTTGTAGGTCAGGTTGTCCGGGTGCCCTCGGGCCAGATCCATGTAGCGATTGATGAGAGTCAGCAGGTTGTTCCCATCGGACCGAGTGGGATTCCGCAGATCGATCACGGAGACTTGGTAACCGTAGTATTTGCTGGCCACCGCGCCGTAGTTCCGGGCCAGGTTTTGCGATAGGTAATCCTTTGAAGTTATCTCCAGATTTTCCCCCGCTTAGCACCGTGCGCGATAGTTTCCCATCACACGGCGCCCCATCAATGTTTACCTATTTACAATTTTACAGTTGCCAGCCAATTCCCTCAGTTTGTTCAGTCGGGGCATGTTCAGCTTGCAGGATTTCAGCCTATCGAGATACTTCCTTAAGGTTTCTTCCTCCGTGGCATGAATTAACTGATGTACATCCGGTGTGACAAGAATAAGATTTTCATAATTGTCCCCGCCGCCTGTCTGCTTTGGCGTAATATGGTGAACAACGATGTTTCCCAATGTCAGCGGTTCCTTACTGATTGCGCACTTGCCATGCTGTGCCACAAACATAGATATCCGGTTGTCGTTCAGTTCTGTACTTGCTCCCTGTATCGGATTTTCCATGAGCTGTCGTAGCACGTGTGGATTTACCGCATTTTGCAGCGCATGGATTTTCTTCCTACCCGTCTCTGTGTAGTTGCATATATCCTGTGAAAAACACAGTGGCGGCTTGGTCTTGACTCTGTTAACAGGAAACAGCGCAAGTTTTGCCACATAAAAAATTTTACCGTGAAAGTCTCCATAGAATTGCTGAAACGCCTGGCTTCGCAGACCCATTTTGCTTCGGTATCTTTTCGTCCTGCATAGAAGGCTCTTTCTAACATCAAAGGCAATGCGGTCAAAATCGGTATATACATACGTTGCGGCTTTGTAATAGTTATGCAGCCCCAGTACGATGGCATTGAACCGCATAATATTGGGCGTGCTTGGATTTCTGGCTATCCGCCGAATTGCCGCTCGGATAGTATCCTTGCACTTGAGGAACGCCTTTTCTGTCATTCGAGACTTGACCACCCATTTCCTGCTCTTGGTACGTAGTTTCAGATTGAAACCCAGAAAGTCCGACCACCGTTTCTTCAAATTGACGATTTTGGACTTCTCCGGACTGATTTCCAGACCCAATCGCTCCATGAGCCATTTTTGAGTTGCAATATAAATGCGCTCCTTGTTTTGCAAAAGAGCTTGAAGTCATCAGCATATCGAACAATGAAAACCTTTTTCAAGCCTGTGGCTCTCAATGCCCTATACCGCTCTGATGGGCCTTTATATTGCTTGTGAGACTGGAATGTTTCCCACTGGTTGGATATCCACCAGTCCAGCTCATTTAGAACGACATTCGCCAATAATGGGCTGAGAATCCCGCCTTGTGGTACGCCCTTTTCCGGTATTCCCACACCTGCGATGGGTGCTTTCAGCATTTTGGAGAGGACACGTAGCAATTGCTTGTCCTGTATGCCCAGCGTCCAGAGCTGTTTCAACAGTTTTCCATGATTGACGTTGTCGAAGAATCCCTTGATATCAACATCGACTACAAAATGAAAACCTGATTGGTTTGCCAAAAACATGGCTCTTGCAATGGCGTGGTGCGCACTGCGGTTTGGGCGAAATCCATAGCTGTGCTTATAGAATTTTGCTTCACATATCGGTTCCAGCACCTGTTTGATACACTGCTGGATGATTCGATCCTCTATTGTGGGGATTCCCAACGGACGTAACCGTCCATCCGGTTTTGGTATCTCTACTCTGCGGATTGCATGAGGATGAAAATTTTGTAATCTTTTCCGAACATAGGAAATCAATTCATTCGGGGCCTTTTCTCCCATTTGTACAATGGTGGAGTTATTTGTACCCTTTGTCTTGCTCCCCTTGTTCTTCTTGATAGTGCGGTATGCCAGCATGATATTTTCTTCGCTGGTTACGATGTCCATCAGTTGTGTGAAGCGTTTTCTATGTAGGCTGTCCTGATAGAGCTGGTCAAAGCATTCCTGGGTGTTATAATATTCGCTGTTGCGTATGGACTGTTTTTTCTTTGGTTTCTTGGCCGCCATAAGTCGGCTCACTCCAATTTCTTGAAGATTTTGCCTCTCTTAGTCGTACTCGAACCTTATGCAGAATGATTTGTGTCATTTGAACTATAAAATGGTTTTAATGTAGAACACTGACTGGTGGCTATTCCTCCACGGCTTTATTAACTCCGCTTCATCGGTACTGTGCCACCACATTCCCCGGCATAAGGGCAGGTTATATCCCGTAGGATTTTCCCTGCCGGCGCTTCATAAAAATCAAGTTCTCCACGCTGCCGGCTTTCCACGTTCCGATTGTTCTATCCATATTCAATACCCTTAGGTCTCCTCTATAAGCCTGTCTGCTTGCCGCCGCCTGTAACGGCGCAGGGACTTTCATAAAGGAAGAGTCTTACTCATCCCCACAGACCTCACTCGCTGGTGAGATTCGCCAGTTAGACGAATACACTATTTAGACCCGTACACTCAAGGATACGTCCCATGTGCGTTGTCCCCGCACACGATTCTAACCATAGGTATCGTTGGACTCCCGGCCTATCACGCACTCGACCACCTCTGGTTCGCTGTTCCTGTACCGCATTTCTGCGTCTTTAGGGTGCGCTCTCAGCCGACTTCACCGAGCTTATGACAATCCAGTTCTTGATAACCGTCATGCCATTCGGAGGATTAGAGCAGGCGTTTCCGGGCGTTACTCCTTCATTCCACCTGTTGAACAATCAGTTCTATGAAACCTGTTCAGAAGCTCCTTTCAATCTTCTGATTTCTTTTGGCTCCACGCCTGACCTTTTCAGTCAGGAACGTGTCGCACCTCCTTTGGTATCCAGGGCCAGATAGCTCATGCCGCTGGCGCAGGCATATTCCAAATTTGGATACAGAAAGAAGGCCGTCTTGCCGACGCCGCTGGCGCCGATCATCAGGCAGTGGATGTCGTCGCAATCCACTAAGGCTGTGACACGGTTTTTCCGGCCCACGCTGCCCAGCACCAGCCCCTGCTGCTTCGGCAACTGCTTGCCCCTCCGCCAGCGGTGCGGTCGGAAAGGCACATGGCGGTACGTCTTTTGAACCTCCCGCTTTGTCGCCCAGCGGGCTGTGCCGTACTGCCCGTCACCCACAGTTTTACTCTTGATATTGTCCAGGGTGTAGTGCTGGGAGAGAAACGTCAGCCCGCCCACCACGATCAAAGCCACCGCGGCAAATCCGATCAATGACCAGACATTCTGGTTCATTTGGATTTCTCACCTCATTTTCATTTCCATCCCCTGCTTTGGGTGTTCCTGCATGGCGCAGAGGTCTTCATTCCAATCCTTTTGTTCTGATATCAGTCGCCGAGTGGGAATGCCGAACTCCGATGCGATCTGTTCCGCCATCCGCTCACTTCCACGTTCCCCTGCTCTGTCGTGGTCCAGACACAGAGAGACCATTTGCGGTGTCTCCATTTGCCTCAGCATCCACCGCACCGGCTCATAGCTGGTGCCGCAGCAGGCCACATAGCTGTGGTGTTGCCAGTTTTCCGGATGCAGGGTGAGATAGGAGAGCAGGTCGATGGGAGCCTCAAACACATACAGGTCCCCATCGTCTCCCAGGTGGTGAAAGCTGTATCGTGCCTCGCTGCCCTCTACATTGAGCTTGATGGCTCTTCCACAGCTATTGGTGCTGCGCTTCTGTGCATGACGTGGAACGCTGTGTTCGTCTGTCCCGACGAACACGGCGTTGTGATATTCCGCATCCTCATAGAGCGTTCCCGCCCGTGCGAAATGGGTGATGATATCCCGGTCGATGTGCCGCTGCTTCATGAGATAGGCATATACGCGGCGCATACTGTGATGGACGGGAGGCAGCGCAAAGGGTTTGGGTGGTTCCGATTTTCTTTCCTTTGCCGGACGAAATGCCTGTCCCTGCTCCCCATTCAACAGCTTCGTGACCGCCTCCTGGAAGGAGCAGCCGTCATACATCCGCACGAAGTCGATGGCGCGGCCTCCTTGTCTGATCTCGTGATCGTACCACTCGCTGCCGCGGATCGTGACGCTATGGTCTGAGGCAAGCCGCTTGTCGTGGCCGGAGGGGATCAGCCTCTCCCCTCTCCGAAGCAGGAAGTCCTCCAGATCCACCGCATTGGCCCGGCGCTTCTGTTCATCCGTGAGGGAGATATATTCTCTCATGATCGTTTCGCCTCCAGAAAAAGCACCCGCTCTCCAGCAGGAGAATGGGTGCCTCAAAATCGAATGAAATTTATAATGGGGGAATTATTTTACTTCCCCTAATTTTTGGATCAGGTCTTTCAGGAGCGGGACGTAAATGGTTCGGATGTTCCCGAACACGGTCGTAGCCGTGGCCTCGTCATAAATATGAGAGGTCTCATTGCGGGCATCCAGAAGCTGGAGCCAGCCTTCTTCGTGATCCAGAATGCCGTCTGCGAACGCCTGTTTCATCACAGACTTCGGACTGTTGATCTCCGTATACCCCTGGTCCAGCAGATATTCACGCAGTGTCTTCCAGGCCAACTCCGTACAGAATTCGAACCTTTGGATGACGCCATCCCGAATGGAGTCCAGGCCGAGTTTTTCGTAGTCGGCAATGGCTTCCTCCAAACGCCGCGAGGCCTGGACCAGCTTTTCATACTTCTCCTGCATCTTGTCCATTAAGATCACACCATCCCGATCAATGTTGGCCAACAGTTTGGGGTCGGTTTGCTCTGTCACAAAAACCAGATCAAATTCCAGAAGGGTCGGCAGTTCATCCAGCTGCGCTCGGAACGCGGGCAGGTCGTTCATTGGAACTCCGTAAACTGCGATGTCGATATCGCTGCGGGCACGGTTGTCCCCTCTGGCCCTGGAGCCGAACAGCACCACACGCTCCGCGTGGAACTTCCGTCCAATCGCGGCGATCCTTCGATATAGGTTTTCCATGGCTCCATCCATCAGACAGCCCCCAAACCAATCAGATGAACCTTTTCGGCTGTCACTAGTATACTCAATATCCGTTCCGCTGTCCAGCGAAAATACGCATCTATTGCTCTAATGATTGTTAGACTGTATTATCGGAGACGGATCTCCTCATTCTCGTAGTCATCCGGCTTATGGCCCATGGCCAGCCGCCGCTCCCGGAGCTGTTGGCGGCGCTTGCGGTCAATCTGCAACCCCCGGTGCATGGCGTCTGTCTTGCAGTTGTCCTCGAAGATCCGGCTCATGTGATATAACAGCCGCGTCACAGACTGGGCCACAGTTGTCCAGTTCTGGTCAGGATGGTCCAGCAGATGTTGAGC
>ERZ832522.5658-NODE-5658-length-11181-cov-13.317365_pt1 | contig 11181 bp, 12 predicted proteins | sample MGYA00519951_ERZ832522 | MGnify/ENA primary metagenome ERZ832522 (study PRJEB31850, sample SAMEA3708728) | human gut metagenome | biome: human gut; feature: human-associated habitat; material: faeces | place: China | collected 2014 ... | reverse complement strand
ATTATCTGATTATTTGTTTTTATTCTTTTATATTATGTCTTTTTTGCAATAAATTTTATGATATTTAGAATTTAAAAATGTCAATAGTTTTAAGAACTTTTTTCCCACTTTTTATAATTTTATCATTTTACACAAAACATATGTTTAAATTTATTTATGTAAATCAGCTCATCCACATGGTTATCCTTGTGGATAATGTGGATAAATTTGTGCATAACTTGATTATTAGCGGATTTGCGGATTTTTGTCATGTGGAAAACTTTTTGGAAAGTTTTTCACTTATCCACCATAGTTCGACAGGTTTTGTGCATATTGCCAGAACGACCTTTTCAAGGCTGATATTGCCCGTATCCGCACGCACCTGCCTAACGTTGCCAATCCTCTCCGATGTTTATATCAAGCCTTTCTTTTTGCAGCTTTTTATGGTGTTTCTCCTGCGTGCAGTCTTGACATCAGCACTGTTTTTTGTTAAGGTGAAAACGCTAAAACAACGTGTGGATTTTTCAGTTCCGACTTTTTTCGCCACACAATCTGCCTTCACCAGTAAGACAGATTGTGTGGCTTTTATTATGCACAAAAAGCACACCTTTTTTCCCATGATCTACATTGTGAATTCTGATATAAAGGAGGATTTTTCATGAACGACACATTTATGAAGGAGAAGCCTGTCGGCCCGCTGCTGGCGTCCATGGCGCTGCCTATGGTCTTTTCCATGCTTGTAAACTCACTATACAACATTGTGGACAGCTTCTTCGTGGCACAGATCAGCGAGGATGCCCTGAATGCCGTGTCCCTGGCCTTCCCCCTGCAGAACCTGATGATCGCCTTCGGCGCAGGCACCGCTGTGGGCATCAACGCGCTCCTCTCCCGGTCCCTGGGAGAGAAGAATCAGGCCATGGCGGACCGGGCTGCCAACACGGGCATCTTTCTGGCCCTGTGCAATTTCGCGCTATTCGCCCTGATCGGCATCTTCTTCTCCCGGACCTTCTTTGAGCTGCAGGCCGGGGGAGAACAGGTGATTATCGACTACGGCGTGGATTACGCCTCCATCTGCCTGGGCTGCTCCATCGGTATTTTCAGCCAGTTCTGCTTTGAGCGGCTGCTGCAGTCCACCGGCCGCACGTTCCTGGCCATGTGCACCCAGCTTACCGGCGCCCTCATCAACATCGTGCTGGACCCCATCCTGATCTTCGGCTGGTTCGGCCTGCCCCGGATGGAGGTGGCCGGCGCCGCCATTGCCACGGTGGCAGGGCAGATTGTGGCTGCCGCCGCTGCCCTGGTGCTGAACCTCAAATGCAATCCGGACATCCACATCCTGCCCCGGGAGATCCGCTGGCACGGCAAGGTGGCGGCGGAGATCTACCGGGTGGGCTTCCCCTCCATCGTCATGCAGTCCATCGGCTCCGCCATGGTGTTCGGCATGAACAAGATCCTCTTCTCCTTCACCAAGACGGCCACCGCCGTGTTCGGCGCATACTTCAAGCTTCAGAGCTTCGTCTTCATGCCGGTGTTCGGCCTGAACAACGGCATGGTGCCCATCGTCAGCTATAACTACGGCGCCGCCAGCCTGCCCCGGGTGAAGCGGACCATCAAGCTGACCATCTGCACCGCCATGGCCATCATGGCTGTGGGATGCCTGATTTTCCAGCTCTTCCCCCAGCAGCTGCTGATGTTCTTCAACGCCTCGGAGGAGATGCTCTCCATCGGCTCCGTGGCCCTGCGGATCATCTCCGTGTCCTTCGTGCTGGCGGGCTTCGACATCATTGCCGGTTCCGTGTGTCAGGCTATCGGCAACCCGCTGTACAGTCTGATTACCTCTGTGTGCCGCCAGCTGGTGGTGCTGCTGCCGGTGGCATGGCTGTTGTCCCACACCGGCGTCCTGACGCTGGTGTGGCTGGCCTTTCCCATCTCCGAACTGGTGTCCCTGGTACTGAGCGCTATCTTCCTGCGCCGGACCATGCGGGCCGTTGCCGAGCGGTTAAGACGGCGGCCTCTCACGCCGCAAACATGGGTTCGATTCCCGTACGGGTCACCAGTTCAAAATTGCCCTTAAGGCACGAATCCCCGCCATGCGGCGAGGCTTCTTAGCCGGGGCGGGCAATTTTTCACCTTCCCATTGAACCCGCTTCGCTGGGCTTCAATGGGAGCCCTGAGATCATAAACGCTTCACTGGTTTGTGATTCGGTGACCGCCCTTCAGGCGGTGAGTTGAGAAGTTTTTCTTGACAAATGATTGAAAATTTGATAAACTGATTGCTGTTGAAAAAGGCGGTAAGGAGAGAAAAACAGTTCTCCTGAAGTAGAAGACATGAAGTTTTCTTTGCTTACTTTCTTTTTCAAAAGAAAGTAAGTTGGTGCTGATTAGGGCGAGGGTCCACCCGTTCCCATTCCGAACACGGAAGTTAAGCTCGCTTCTGCCGAAAATACTTGTCTGGAGACGGACCGGGAAGATAGGTAGTGCCAACACAAAAGGAAGGAACAATTTGTTCCTTCCTTTTTTCTTTATCTTGTTTGCCCCGGGAGGCGGACATGAAAGAGCAAGTCACCATGAAATTTCCTATTGTGTCGAATCTGCGGGTTTGCTATAATGGAGAAAATATTACTGTAAACCGAAAAGGAGAAAGAATTTGAGATGAAACATCAAATTAGGAGGCGTATCGTACCGTTTGCTCTGGCCGCCGTTCTGGGGATCCAACCTGTGATGGCCGCGCCCTACCGGCTGAGCGTGCCCAGCGGCTATACCAGCCCCTTCGTCGATGTGCAGAGCGGAGACTGGTATTATAAATATGTGGCTGTCCTGAATAGCCAGGGAATGATCGACGGCTATGGAGACGGACAATTTGGGCCCAATGACGCTCTGACCTCCGGTGCGGCCCTGGTCATGGTCCTGAAGGCCGCCGGGAGCGGCGCCATTACCCCTAGCGGGGCGCACTGGGCCAGCGGCTATGCGGACTACGCTGTGGAGAAGGGATACTTGACCCGGGAGGAGATCGGGGACTTAGACGCGCCCATTCGGCGGGAACTGATCGCTCAGCTGGCCGCCCGGGCGCTGAAGCTGGAGCCCTCGCAGGGGAAATCCCCATTTGCGGATGTGGATGACGGTGAACTGACTGCCCTGTACGAGCTGGGGATCATCACTGGCAGCCAGGAGGAGGGAAAGACGGTCTTTTTGCCGGACAAGCCTATCACCCGGGCTGAGATCAGCGTCATCGTCTGGCAGGTGGACCGGGTCCACCGCTACGGAAAGCAGATCCCCTTCCAGGGAGCCTACTACGACATCCTGCCGGATGTGCCGGTGAACTCCTATGATCCGGAGGGATTTGGGCGGAAAAACGGCGTGATGTACTATAAGGAAAACGGGGTGGATGTGGCCCGCGGCGTGGATGTGTCCGTCCACCAGGGGGAGATCGACTGGACCAAGGTGGCCGATGCCGGCATCGAGTTTGCCATGATCCGGGTGGGATACCGGGGCTACGGCAGTGAGGGCAAGATGATGGGGGACACCTATTTCCAGCGCAATATCCAGGGTGCGCTGGATGCCGGGCTCAAGGTGGGGGTGTACTACTTCTCCCAGGCGGTCACCGTGGAGGAGGCCCGGGAGGAGGCCGCTTATGTGCTGGAGCAGATCGCACCCTACCCCATCTCCTACCCGGTGGTCTTTGACTGGGAGCGGCAGAATTACTCCGGTTCCCGCACCCAGAAGATCCCGGACACAGAGACGATGTGCCGCATGGCGAACGCCTTCTGTGAGGAGATCCAGGCGGAAGGCTACCAGCCCATGGTCTACTTCTATCAGAATCTGGCCTATAACAACTATGACCTGAGCAAGATCATGGAGCACCCCTTCTGGCTGGCCCAGTACACCGACTACCCCTCCTTCTACTATGATTTTGAGATGTGGCAGTATACCTCCAGCGGCCGGGTGGCCGGGATCTCTGGAGATGTGGACCTGAACCTCCGCTTCTTTCGGGACGGGAGCAAGGACGACCTGACAGAGGTTTGGAAGGACCCGGATGGCCGGGAGGACCCCCAAGAGGAAATCCAGGAGGTGCCTCAGGAGGAACAGGAGGACTCTGGCAAGGACAGTCAGGAGGGACAGCAACCTTCCCAGGACATCCCCCAGTAAGGGCGAACAATCAGCGAATGAAATGCGATCCCGCAGCTGCGGGACCGCATTTTTGCATAAAAAATGGGCTATTTTCTTGTGAGATTTGGAAAAAAAGAATGACGGCGTTGACTTTTGTGGAAACTCGTAGTATGATAGTAAACAAGAATTATTCCTATTATAGTGAAATTCTGTGATATGGAGGAAGGATTATGAACCGAAAGGCATTTGACCGGATCAACTACGGGCTGTTCCTGGTGGGGGCGGCTCTGGATGGGCGCTTTCAGGGGTGCGTGGTGAACTCCCTGCATCAGGTGACCTCCACCAATCCCATCAAGTTCTCCCTGACCCTGAGCAAGAGCAACGAGACCTTCAAGGCTGTGGAGGCGGCGGGGAGTTTTGCCGCCACGGTGCTGTCTAAGGACACGCCCAAGGAGAGGATCGACCTGTTCGGCTATAAGTCCGGCCGGGTGGTGGATAAGTTTGAGGGCCTGCCGGTGGAGACCGACGGGGCGGGCAACCCCTATCTCCGGGACTATGCCCTGTCCCGGATCAGCTGCCGGATCGTGGAGAAGCTGGATCTGGGGAACTATATGCTCTACATCGCGGAGGTGACCGAGGCAGAGGTCCTGGGGGACGGCCCGGCCCTGACGGTGGACGACTATAAGAACGGCGGCGGAGCCACCCCGGCGGCGGCCACGGTGTACCGCACCCTGGAGCCTAATGTGGGCTGGCGCTGCACCATCTGCGGCTATGTGGCGGAGCGGGAGACCCTGCCCGACGGCTATCAGTGCCCCATCTGCCGGGCCAATAGGGACAAGTTTGTCAAAGTGTAAGGGCGTTCAGCAAAAATTTCCGGAGCCGGTTAGGCTCCGGGAATTTTTTTGTTCCGGATGAAAGATTCCGGGTCTTTGGATCGTATAGAATGTGAAAGCGCTTTTTAGAATTCCCAGAGAGGATGTGAGCAAGATGAGATCCCAACTCAGCCGGGAGGAGGCGGAGCGCCTGGTGCAGACCTACTCCGACCTGATCCTGCGCCTGAGCTTCACCTACCTGAAAAATACGGAGGATGCCAAGGACATCTGCCAGACGGTGTTCCTCCGACTGCTGGAGAAGCCCCGGGAATTTCAGTCGCCGGAGCACGAACGGGCCTGGATCATCCGTACGTCGGTCAACGTGTGCAAGGATCAGCTGAAGAGCAGCTGGCGCAGGACGACGGTGGACCTGTCGGCGGCCTTGGACGCCCGGGCGCCGGAGGCGGAGGAGGGGAGCCTGTGGGCGGCGGTGGCGCTGCTTCCGCCAAAATACCGGACCGTGATCTACCTCTATTACTACGAGGGTTACTCCGCCAATGAGATCGCCCAGATGCTGGGGGAGAAGCCGGCCACAGTGGCCACCCGGCTCAGCCGGGGAAGAGATAAGCTGCGGACGCAGCTGGAACAGGAGGCGTTGACATGAAAACATATCGGGAGACCATGGACGAGCTGCGGTTCACAGAGCAGGAGAAGGAGGCGATGGTGGACCGCCTGCTGGAGAGGGGCGGCTCCAGACGAAAAGGGCTGAATCTGCGCTGTGCGGCCGTGGCCGTGGCAGCTGCCGCCGTTCTGACGGTGGGAGCGGGGGCCGCAGTGGTCCTCACCCCGGCGGGGGAGGTGTTTGCCTCGGTGCTGGGCGGTGCGCCCGCCCAGACGGAGATCCTGGACTGGATGGGGGTCCCTGTGGGGGCCAGCGACACCCACAACGGGGTGACCATCACCGCCGACGCCATCATTGGGGACGCGTACAGCTATGCGGTTGTCTACTCCATCGCCCGGGAGGACGGACAGCCGCTGGCTGAGGACCTGGAGCCCCTGGGGAACGGGGTGCTGCCCCTGACCTTTGACCGGGCGGATACCAGCGTGGGGGTGACAGGAGGGTCGTCCCACGGCTCCGCCTATTTCTACGACGCCGACCCTTCAGAGCCCTCCATCCAGTACGTGGAGAAGATGACGTCTGATGTGCCCCTGGAGCCGGGGACGGCCACCGCTTCCTTCCGGAACTTGTACCGGATGGGGAAGGATTTTCAGGATAAAATCCCGGTGGCAGAGGGGAAATGGAAGATCCGCTTCCAGTTCAGCTTCCCGGACAGCAGTGTCCGCCTGCCCGGCGGTCAGACCTTCCAGCTCAATGGTATGGAAGCCGTTCTGGACGGGGTGACCATCTCTCCCCTGTCTATCCAGGTAGACTATACCGTGAAGGAGGAGCTGGTTTGGGACAACCAGAGTCAGGAGAACGGACGGGAGAGCGAACACGACCGGGAGCAGTCCTACCGCTTCTTCGAGTCCCTGCCCCTCTCCCTGAACATGGCGGACGGATCCACGGTGGATTTGTCCAGCCTGGGCGGAAGCATTGACCCGGAGACAGGCCGAACAGTATGCCGGAAGGGCGGTGTTTTTGAGGAGATCCTGGACCTGTCCACCGTGGAGTCCGTCACGGTGGCTGGGATCACCCTGCCGGTCACACCGTAAGGGCTGAGCGGCCTCTCCTGGAAGGAAGAGAAGTCCCTAAGAAAAACAGGATTCAGTTTTTGCACGAAGAAAATACGGCGGGTCATTACAAGAACAGTAATGACCCGCCGCAGTTTGTCAAAAAAACCTCCCGCAAGGAGTTCCGCCGCCGTCGGGCGACGGAATAAAATGGAATCCTTCTCGAAAAGTGGCTGCGCCGCTTTTTGGACAGTCTCGCCGTATTTACATATTCGGGAAGTTCAGCAGCTTTTGGGCGTTCCCGCCCAGGATGCCGTCCTGTTCCTCCTGGCTGAGGGGCAGGGCGCGGATGGCGGCCACGGCGTCCGTCTGGCTCTGCCAAGGGCTGTCGGTGCCGAACAGGATGCGGTGGGGGCCGAAGGTGCGGACCATGCGGAGGAACTGCTCCTGGGGCATCATGTGGAGGTCCTCCGGGCGGTAGAAGCCGTCATCCAGGGGGGCCAGATCCCCCAGGGAGTAGGAGGTGTCCAGATAGACGGAGGTGTCGGGCAGCAGCTCCTCCACCTGGTCCCAGTTCCTCCAGCCGCCCATGTGGGCCAGGATGAGGGTCATGGGACCCACCTGGTCCAGGGCGCTGCGCACCATCCGGGGGGTGACGTGAACGACGCCGGGGAAGCCCACGTCCAGTCCGGAGTGACTGAGGACGATCAGGCCCAGCTCCGCCGCCCGGTCCAGGATGCGGAGGGTGCGGATGTCATCAAAATCCACCCCCTGATAGACGGGGTGGAGCTTGATCCCCTTCAGGCCAAGTTCGGCTGCCCGGGCCAGCTCGGCCCGGTAGTCGGAGAAATCGGGGTGGATGCAGCCGAAGGAGAAGATCCCCGTTTCAGGAAAGCGCTCGTTGATCTGGGCGGAGCAGTCGTTGACGTGGACCACCTGCTTGGGGGCGGTGGCCACCGGGAGGACCAGGGAGCAGTCCACCCCGGCCCGGGCCATGGAGGCGGCAAGTCCGGCGTTGGTACCGTCGGAGAAGGAGCGGGTATGGGCGGCCAGCTCCAGCTTGGGGATGGTGGTGGCGGCCAGCCGGTCGGGGAAGGTATGGGTATGGATGTCGATGACCATGGGGATCAGAATGTTCCTTTCGTTTGTGGAGTAGGTCCGGAAATACCGAAACCGTGTGGTATGGATAGCGTACCACACGGTTTCGTCTTTGAAAAGGAAGTTTCTTGCGGACTTTCTGGCGTTTTTGGACTTATCCCGCCTTTTCTCCGTCGCCCAGGGCCTCCCGCTGGCGGACCAGAACCTTCCGGTCATAGCAGGAGAAGGCGTCTTCCACCAGGGCGGCGTCCGGCTGGGGCGTGAGCAGCGAGACCACTGGTACGAGGACCAGCCCGGCCAGCATACAGAAGGCCCCGGCGTTGATGGGGGAGCGGAGCAGGGCGGGGAAGCTGGCCTGGAAGAAAATATTGGCTGTCATCACGACGGTGGAGAACAGGAAGCTGGTCCAGCAGGCCGCCCGGGTGGCCTTTTTCCAGTACAGGCCGTACAGGAAGGGGGCCAGGAAGGCGCCGGCCAGCGCGCCCCAAGACACCCCCATGAGCTGGGCGATGAAGGTGACGTTGGACTTGTACTGGATGATGGCCAGCACCACCGAGATGGCGATGAACACCACAATGAGGCACCGCATTACAAGGACCTGCTTCTTCTGGCTCATGCCCTTCACAAGGTGGTCCCGGATCAGGTCCAGGGTGAGGGTGGAGCTGGAGGTGAGCACCAGGGAGGACAGGGTGGACATGGAGGCGGACAGCACCAGGATCACCACCACCGCCATCAGCAGGTCGGGCAGGCCGGACAGCATGGTGGGGATCACCGCATCATAGCCCCCAACAGGGACCCCGTTCACCACCTCCATCCGGGTGAAGGTCTGTTGCGTTAGGCACTGGCGCAGGTAGACCCGTCCCAGCCGCTGGGCCGTCTTCGGCCCACAGAAACGATCATACTGCCAGGTCCGGCGGATCACCCCGGCCAAGGCCTCCTGGTCCTCCGGCTGGAACGGGCGGATGTCTATTTGGTACTCCATTGCTTCTTGCCTCTCCTTGTTGTGCAATTCAGCCGGGGAGGCGACGGTTCCCCTTGCCTTTCCCCGCTGTATCCAGTACAATAAACCGTACTGTAACTGGACAGTCAAGAGGAGTTTTTGCATTGATACCACAAGAGACAACATTCACCATCGGACAGTTTGCCGCCATCCACGGCATCCACAAAAAAACACTGATGTGGTACGACCAGGTGGGACTGCTCTCCCCCGCCTTTGTGGGGGAGAACGGCTACCGATATTACAGCTACCGCCAGAGCGCCCGGCTGGAAACCATCCTGATGCTGCGGGCTCTGGAGGTCTCCATCCCGGAGATCAAAACCTTTCTGTCCCACCGTTCCGCCGGGGAGCTGCGGCGCCTGCTCACGGAAAAAATTGCCGGAGTGGAGGGGCAGATCCGCCGCCTGGAGGAAATCCGCCACGCCCTGGTCCGGCAGCAGGCCTCCCTGGCCCGGCTGGAAACCCTGCCCCTGACACAAATCTCCCTGGTCCGCCGGGAGACCTGCTACCTGGCCACAGTGCCCCTGCCCGGGGACACCCCCACGGACCGGGAGATTGCCGCGGTCATCGACCAGGCCAAGGCCCATCAGCTGGGCCACCTTCACGAAGGGGTTTATGGCGCCATGCTCCCCGTGGAGCACCTGCGGCAGGGGCGGTTCACCGATTACACCCACCTCTTCCTGGAGGTCCCCGCCCCCACCCGCCGGACGGGGCTGCACCGGCGTCCCAAAGGGCGGTATCTTCTGGCCTATTACCAGGGACCCTGGCAAGGACTTCCCGCCAAGTACGAGGCCATTCTGGCCTATGCCCGGGACCACGGGCTGACCCTGACCGGTTTCGCCTATGAAAAGGGCGTCAATGAGCTGGTGATCCAGCGGGACGAGGACTATATCACCCAAATCGAGATCCCCGTTCAGGACCCCTGCTCCGACGGGTCCTCCCCCCGCTCCCACCGAACCACATAAGACCCCAGCACCTGCCGGCAGGGAATGGCCGCCGCGTTTTCCGGGGAGAGGGCGCGCTTTTCATACGTCTTCCGGGGAGCTGTTGCAAAGGCGGGCAGGGTTTTCCCCTGGCTGGCGCCCTGGGCGTCCCCCGGAGAAAACTGCCAAGCAAAGACACAGTCACAAAATTCCTTGTTGCTGTTTACAGGCTGGCTGGGCCGAAAAGACAGGGTCTCCCCCAGAAAGAAGCACCCCTCGTTGTCCCGTTCCGCAGGGCACCCGCCCTCCACCCCAACCGCCGCAAAGGAGATGGTGAGAAAGGGGGCGGCGAAGGTGACGGTTTTTCCCTCTCGGGCATAGGACAGCTCCGCCGTCCGGCTGTCCCAGTGCCCCACATTCAGCCAGCCCCGTTTCCCATGCCCCTCCACAGGGGTATTCAGCTCCAGATAGGCTGTCTCTTCCGGTCCCCGCCGGATTTCACCGTTGATCCGCAGCACAGGCCGCAGGGAGACAAATTCCGCCGGCAGCAGGGCACGGAGCCGGTCCTGCTCCACCTCATAGGCCATGACATACTGTTCTACCTGCATTGCACGCGCTCTCCTTTCGTTTGCTCTGTGACGACCTTCTATGGGGCGGCACCTTCCCGTCCGCCCGGTCTTGCAATTCCAGCCGCACTTCGATATGATAGAATCTCAGAAGAGACCATTCACGTTCATAGGAGGATAAAACCATGCTGTTTCTCTGTTATTCCCGGTGTTCCACCTGCAAAAAGGCCCAGAAATGGCTGGATGAACAGGGCATCGCCTACACCCAGCGGGACATCAAGGAGGACAACCCCACCCTGCAGGAGCTGGAAACCTGGCACCAGGCCAGCGCCCTGCCCCTGAAAAAATTCTTCAACACCAGCGGCCAGCTCTACCGCGCCCTGTCCCTGTCGAAAAAGCTGCCGGACATGACCCAGGCGGAGCAGTACGCCCTGCTGGCCTCCGATGGCATGCTGGTCAAGCGCCCCATTCTGGTGCTGGACGACGGCCGGGTCCTGGTGGGCTTTCAGCAGGACCAGTGGGCCGAAGCCCTGGGCTGAGGGCCGGTCCTATGAGACTTCTGGTCAGCGCCTGCCTTCTGGGGGTGGGCTGCCGGTACGACGGGCAGAGCAACCAGCTTCCGCAGCTGGAGCAGCTGCTGAAGCAGCACACCTGCATCCCCGTCTGCGCCGAGCTCTTTGGCGGCCTCCCCACCCCCCGGGTCCCGGCGGAGCGCCAGGGGAACCGGGTAGTCACCCGGGACGGTGACGATGTCACCGAGGCCTTCGTCCGGGGAACCGCCGAAGTCCTCCGCCTGGCAGACCTCTACCACTGCAGGGCCGCCCTGCTCAAGGAGCGCAGCCCCTCCTGCGGCAGCGGGCAGATCTACGACGGTACCTTCACCAAAACCCTGACCCAAGGGGATGGTCTGACCGCCCAGATGCTGAAAAAACACGGCATCACGGTCTATGGAGAGTCCCAAATTGAGGAACTCATTGGGTCCCGTCCCTTTTTCTTCAGCATTTGACCAACGGCCTGCCGCAAAAGCC
>ERZ832522.5657-NODE-5657-length-11183-cov-14.509705_pt1 | contig 11183 bp, 12 predicted proteins | sample MGYA00519951_ERZ832522 | MGnify/ENA primary metagenome ERZ832522 (study PRJEB31850, sample SAMEA3708728) | human gut metagenome | biome: human gut; feature: human-associated habitat; material: faeces | place: China | collected 2014 ... | reverse complement strand
TCGACGGATGCCTGGCCCGCCGGCAGGCTGGTTAGTTCAGCAACCCCCAAATGATGTAGCCGATTGCCGCACCGATGGCGCCGCCGGCGAGAATTGTCAGCGCGTTGTAGGCATGACGATGCTTCGCTGCCCAGCCGCGGCGGGGGAGGGCCCGAGGATCGCGCTCGATCTCCGCCTCGCCGTTCATGAAGGCGAGGATCTCCTTATAGGTAGCCAAGTCGTTCTCCTGCTTGATGTTCTCTATGGTGTTACTCAAAACAAGGGCGCCTATTGCGGGGATGAGCGTTACTATGGCGGCGATCTCTACGCCCCAATACCCCCGCATCCAGTCAAACGCAGGTGAGAATATTAGGGCAAAAGGCAATACGAGCAGCGCGAGCATCAGCACGGCCAGTCGCAGCATCCGCGTTCCCATGCGCTTGCGGTCCCTCTCAACAGCCTCTTCCATAACGGTCACGTCTCCCTTCACGAGCGTGTCTATGGAGGTGTCGAACAGGATGCTCAGCATGAGCAGGCTCTGGACGTCCGGATACGTCTTGTCCCGCTCCCAGTTGCTGATCGTCTGACGCGATACATAGAGTTTCTCGGCGAGTTGCTCTTGCGAGAGGCCCATCGCCTCGCGCCGCGTCTTGATCTGGTTGCTGATGTCCATCGTCACCTCCCGGTCGTGAAGGAGCGTCTCGCGAACACGACGCGGGCGCTATCGAATCTGTTGTACATCTTACGCGGCAAGGACCGTCGGCCTCTGCAAAATCTGTTGTACATGCTTGTGAGCTGGGAAATTCATGGGTCATGGCGTGATTGGGGCGTTGAACGACCGACGAGTATCCGCTTTCAACTTCGGTGCGCTTTGAAAAGTTCGGTGCACCTGTGAACCATATGTCGCATGGAAAATGGTTCACAGGCGCACCGAAGATCCGGTAGGCGCACCGAAAGCGACGGACCTGTACGGCCCTTTATGGGCGTCTGGTTCAACGTGGTGGGCGACACCGCTTGGCCATGCTGACGCGCGGGGCCATGGCGGCGTAGCCGATTGCGGCGTAGGCGATGCGATAGAACGCGACGTCCCGGCTGCCCTCGACCGCGAGGGGAAACAGGAGGGCGAAGGCGGCCCCGAGCGCCGCAGGCACCCAAAAGAGCGTTCGCGCGGAGCCCGCGCCGATCAGACCGAGGGCGACCGCGGTGATTGGTAGAAGGGCGTAGAGGAGCGCCATCATGGCGAACATCCCCGCATCGGGCGGGACGGCGCCGACCAGGAGGGCGGGAACCGCCCAGCATGCGGCGGCGATGGCGGCTGCGGCGATGAGCAATGCGCGCGCGGTTGCGTTCATGGGGCCTCCTCAACGAGAATCGCTCCCATTCTGCCACGAGGGGCGGGAATGGGGGCGATCGTGTCGGCGAAAGGCCATCCGGTCTGCAGATCTACCTAGCTCAACATCTTGGCGAGCATGCCGATGCCGACGCCAACCATGCCGCCGGCGATCGCGCCGAGGATGATCTGCACGCCGCTGCGCGCGCCCTTAACCCAGGGGTTCATCTCGCGCTCGCGGTGTCCCTCGAGCGTGTCGCGCTCGACCTGCTCGCCGCGGCTGAACGCCAGCACCTCGCGGTACGTGACGAGGTCGTGCTGCTTCTTCATGCGCTCCATATACACGAACGCAACGAGCATCACGACGAGCGCCACGGCGGCGAACGCCGCGGTGGGCGCGATGTGGGCGCCCCAGCCCCATTCGAACTGGAACGCCGCCCACGCGCTCAGTCCCAGGAACACGACCGCGCTCACGACCGTGACCGTGGAGAGGACGTTGTACTTCTTGACCGCTTCGTTCATTACCTGTGCCATGGTTTCCACATCTCCTTTGATGAGGGAGTCCACGGTCACCCCGAACACGTTGGAAAGCAAGAGTAGGCTCTGGACGTCAGGATACGTGCGGCCGCACTCCCAGTTGCTGATGGTCTGGCGCGACACGTAGATGCGCTCCGCCAGGTCGTCTTGGGACAGTCCGAGCTCCGTGCGATGCTCCTTGATGTGAGAGCCCAGCTCCATGCGCTTGCTCCTTGCGGATCGGGGTGACCCTTGTCGAGGGTCACCATGGCATTGACGGGCAAATCGTACCATCAAAGGTCTTTATATCTGTCACCCGCAGCGCAAAAACGAGCTGTCAAAAGGCTTTATATATGCCATCTATCTGGGAAAATAAACCCCCAAAGGCGAATGCATCCGGGGGTTGGCTTTCACATATGGAGTGAGTGCTGCCCTGACTTTGCGTTGAGTTCGCGTTGGGCTCGCGACGCCCGCGGGGCCGCTTAGCCCTCATCGTCTTTGGACGCGCTTTTGGGTAAGGCTTCCTTTTTGGGAAGTCGCCCCGCGCGCTTGAGGGCGTCGCGCAAGATCCACTCTACCTGGCCGTTGGCGCTGCGCATCTCATCGTCCGCCCAGCGTTGGACGGCCTCCCATATGGCGGGGTCTATGCGAAGGGGGTATTGCTTGCGTGCCATGACGTGCTTTCTTATCGAGCTGAGGTGCGTGTGGCTGGAAAACCTCAGTTTAGGGACAGTCCCTAAACTGAGGTTGGGTGGTTAGTACAGAGAACCCGCGTTCAGGACCGGGTGCGCCTCGGATTCACCGCACAGGACGACCATGAGGTTGCTGGCCATCTGTGCCTTGCGCTCGTCGTCCAGTTCGATGGTGCCGCCCGCGGCCATCTCCTTCACGGCCATGTCGACCATGGAGACGGCACCCTCGACAATCTTCTTGCGCGCGGCGATGACGGCCTCGGCCTGCTGGCGGCGCAGCATCGCCTGGGCGATCTCGGGGGAGTAGGCGAGGTGCGTGAGACGGGCGTCGTCGACCTCGACGCCGGCGGGCGCCAGGCGCGCGGCGAGCTCGCGGCGCAGGGCCTCGGAGACCTCTTCGACGTTGGCGCGCAGCGTGATGGCGCCGGCGGCGTCGGATTCGTCCTCAAGATGATCGTAGGCGTACACGCTGGCCACGTGACGCAGTGCCGTCTCGGCCTGCATGGCAACGTAGCTCTGGTAATCGTCCACGTCGAACAGGGCCTTGGCGGTGTCGGCCACGTGCCACACCACGACGGTGGCGATCTCGATGGGGTTGCCCATCTTGTCGTTGACCTTCAGGCGCTCGCCGTTCAGGGTGCGCACGCGGGTGGAGATGGTGGTGGACAGGCCTTTGGCGGCGTTGCCCGCCGCCTTGACGCTCTCGCTCAGGGAAAGACTTGCCTTTGCGGCGGCTGCGGCCATGGCGTCCTCGGAGGCGCCGCTCACGCCCATGCTCCTGCTAAAGAACGGGTTTGCCCAGAAAAAGCCCTCGTCGCGCACGGTGCCCACGTACTTGCCAAAGAGGATGCACACGCGAGCTTGGCCGGGCTGAAGCGAGAAGAAGCCGTTCAGCGGCAAAAACCAAAAACAAAAGGCGACGATGCTGAGCCCTAGGCCCCAGCCGTAGACGGCGGGCGCGTCGACGCCGTCCGGCGTTCCGGCGATGCCGGCGATGCTCCAGATGAAGAGGCCGACGATGGCGAGCAGCGCCGCGATGACGGTGGCGAGCATGCCATAGCCCGACGTGGCCTTGAGTTGCTTTTCCACGCTCATGTGAGTTCCTTTCACGACTGCGCCGGCGTTTGCGTGACGGCCCCGGCGCCGCCTCCAGATTGCGATGGGGAGGAGGCGAATCCCCGAGCAGTCCGTGCGGCTGCTGATTACATTGTGATATCACATTGAGACCAAGTCAAGAAGAATCGGTGCCTGCGCGCGCACTTCTGTGCTCCGCCGCGGCCGCTCTGTTGCATCTTTGCCGGCAAGTCCCTAGAATAGATCCCACTCACGACTGAAGGTGCACCTGGATTTAGGAAAGGGGAGCTGTATCATGCTCGCTTCCATGAGGATTTGGCTCTAGCCACGGTCGCGTGAGCGACCGGTACTTCGCTGCATATCACCGATCGCAACAAAGGATTATTCCATGACACAACCGAATCCCCGCGCTTCCTGGAAGCGCTCGCTCGCCATCGTCTGGATCGGCGAGTTCTTCTCCGTGCTCACGAGCTCCATCTTGCAGATGGGCCTCATCTGGCACGTCACCCTCACCACCGGCTCCGCGAGCGCCCTGTCGTTCGTGAGCCTGGCGGCCTTCTTGCCCATGGCGCTCCTCGGCGCCTTCGCGGGCACCATCGTGGACCGCACGTCCATCAAGCGGCTCATGATCGGCGCGGACCTCTTCATAGCCGCCGTGAGTCTCACGCTCGTCTTCGGATCGCTACGCGGCGATCTCTCCGTCACTGCCGTGGCGGCGGTGCTGTTCGTTCGCGCCCTAGGTAGCATGCTCCACACGCCTGCGTTCAACGCGCTCACGCCGCTTATGGCCCCGCCCGAGGCGCTCGGAAAGCTGGCGGGCATGCTCCAGTTCATGCAGTCGGGCAGCTACATCATCGGCAACGCAATCGCGGCAGTCATCTATCCGGCGTTCGGCCTGACCTTCATGATCGCGCTCGATGTCGCCGGCGCGGTGCTCGCGAGCATCGCGGTCGCGGTCTCCGGTATAAAGACGCCAGTGCCCGAGCGCCATGCACTCGAGGAGAACGCCGAGGCGTCGCGCCGTGCGGTGCGAGCGTTCCTCTCGGAGACGGCCGACGGTTTCCGCGAGCTCAAGCGCCATCGCGGGCTGTTCGCCATGCTCTGGATCGGATTTGCGTTCTCCGTGCTGTTCTCGCCTATCTCCGCGCTGTTCCCGCTCATGGTGTTCGACCATTTCGGCGGCACCACCACGCAGTCGGCTATCGCCGAGATCGCGTTCTCGGTCGGAATGATCGCGGCGAGCGGCTGGATTGGGGTGACGGGCGGCCTCAGGAACCACGCGCTCTCGTGCGCGCTCGCAATCGCGCTCTTCGGCGCGGCCACGCTCGCGAGCGGTCTCGTGCCGCCCTCGGCCCTCGTCGTGTTTTTGGGCCTCACGTTCGCGATGGGGCTGTCGAGTCCGCTGTACAGCGCCCCGCAGATGGCGCTCATGCAGGAGCGCATCGATCCCGAGTGCATGGGGCGCGTCTTCGGCCTTTACGGGGCGGTTTGCAGCTGGGCCATGCCCGTGGGGCTCGTCGCGTCGACCCTGTTCGCCGACGCCATCGGCGTGAGCGCGTGCTTCGTGCTCATCGGCGCTGCGATGGTGATCCTTGCGGGTATCACCTGGACGATACCGAGCATCAGGAAGATCGGGTAGCGCTTTTGGATGGGCGACCCGCCCCAAGCGGCTAGCATGGTCGTTGCGATGCGAAGGACGGCCGACGGCGTGCCCGCGAGGGCGCCGTTGGCCGCTTATTCTCGCGGCGTCGAGTCCATGGCCATCATCGAGTCGGCGAGCGTTCGAGATGCTGCCGCTGGTTTCCGCCGCATGCCGAAAACACCCGGGTTATGCCGTGCGGATCGCTTCGCTTTGCTATAGTCTCCCCAATTCAAGTTCTCTACTGGGATGGTGGTTAATATGGGCGACATGCTCGAATCGTTCCTGCGCGTGGCGATGGTAGTCTTCATCGTCGGTCCGCTCACTGCATGGGTCGCCCGTCGCGGCGCGCGCGAGCGCAGTGAGGCGACGGACAGCCTCGATCGCTTCACGGTGCGCATGCCCTCTGCCATCCGCACGATCATCGCCTGCTGCGCGGTCGCGTTCGAGCTGCTCATGTTGGGTGTTTACGTCTGGCAGGGCGTTTCGCTGGGCGAGTGGGACCACGAGCTTGTGTGGTTCGGCCACGCCATGGCACTTGCGGGCATGGCCATCTGGGCCCTGCTGAGCATCCCGCGCATCGACGTGGACGGTGAGCGAATTCTCTCGCGTAACGCCTTCGGCATCCGCAGGGAGTCGACGTTCGGCAATATCACCCATGCAACGCTTCACACGCAGATGATGAGGATCGACCTGTTCGAGGGCGATCGAAAGTTCTGCTCGATAAGCCTTGAGGGGGTGTGCTCGCTCAATCTCCTCGCCCGTCTGGAGGAGGAGGGCATCGAGATCTCGGACGCTGTCGACGGCCCCATGACCAAGGCGGGTCTGTGTTGGTTTGCCATCAAGCCGTTGACGATTGTTTTCAACGGCATGGCACTCGTCTTCTCGCTCGTGATCGCCTTCATGGCTGTTTTCACCGATGCCGGAGCCCGCTTGCTCTTGCTCGTCCCGTTCCTCTTCCTGTTCATAGGGGGACTCCTGCCCCTGCTCATGCTCAGCATGCCCGCTCGTGGTATCTACGAGATCGGTAGGCAGGAGCGCGAACTCGGTTTCTCCTTCGCCGAGGAGATGGCAAGCCGGGGTGCCACGGGCGCTTCGCTCGTTGACGACGATTGGTTCATCGAGATCAGCAACGCCCGCGTCGTGGCGTTCCGCCGCGATTACCTCAAGAAGGTCACGGCGCACGAGGTCAGCGAGAGCGGCGACCGCTGTACGGTGACTACGAAGGGCGGTCGCAAAATCAAGGTGTATGCAGCGGGCAGCACGCTCGAGGACCTGCGCTCGTGGTTCAAGCAGGGTGCCAAGGCCAGAAGCACGCTCGACCGTGCAGAGGATGCACTCGAGGCGACCGTCTGATTGGGTTGCCTGTCAAAGTTTCAAATACGGGAAGGGGCGCTGTCGGCGCCCCTTGTCATGCCAGGCCTGCGGGCCAGCGAGAGGCCTGCAGGTCGACATGCCCATTGGCGAGGAAGGCAACGCCTTCGTCCTCGAGCAGTTTGCGCTGCGCCTCGGGCCCACCGAAGGCGAACCCCTCTGCGAGGCGTCCGTCGGCGAATACGATGCGATGACAGGGGATGGTGCCGGGTTCCGGATTGACGTGCAGGGCGTATCCCACGTATCGGGCTCGACGGGGCTCACCAACGAGCTTGGCGATCTGACCATATGTGGCAACCATGCCGCAGGGCACCTGGCGCACCATGTCGTATACGCGGTTGAAGAATCCGTCGGTGTCCCGGTCTGCCATGCCGCCCTCACTTTCAATCGATATCGCCATTGTAGTCAAGAAAGGCGCCCCACATGTGCGGGGCGCCTTTCCAAAGAGGTGTTGCGCGAGGGGAGGGAAGGCGCAACGTTCGTGTCGAAGGTCTTTAATTCGCCTGTGCCTTCGTTGAGTTAACTATAGCTAATTCTATGAGACCCAAGTCGTAGACCGACGAGCACACGGCCTCTCCATAAGTTAACTAAGGGTTACAAATAGAAAGACGCGGCGTCATGCGGGCGTTAGGGCTCGAGGAATCGCTCGACGAGCTCGGAGAACGCGCCGTCGGTCCCGGCCGTTTCAAGGACGACATCGCAATACGGTCGCACGTCGTCGGTGACATTCGCCACGCCGACGCCCAGTCCCGCCGCCTTGATCATGGAGAGGTCGTTTGCGGAATCACCAACGGCGATGACCTCGGACATCGGGATTCCCAGCATATCGGCAAGGCGCGCGAGCCCCGTCCCTTTGTCAACGCCTGCGGGCATGAGTTCGAGGTAGCGCTTGGAGGAGAAGGTGATGTCAACGCCGAGTCGCTCGGCCATGGGCGCGAGCTCGCGACCCAATTCCTGCAGCGCATCGAAGTCCCAATCGACATACAGGATCTTCACGATGCTACGGCCTTCGAGGAATGAGAGGTCGGGATGATCGGATCCGCGAAAATGAGTGACCCCGGTGATCGATTCCAGATAGTCGCGCTCCCGTGCGGGCGCGTCATCTACGAACACGTGGCCGTCGGCGACGTTGACGTGCATGCAGAGCCCGAGTTCGAGCCCCTTTGCATAGATCGCGTTCGCGCACTCGTTGGAAAGGCCGCAGGTGGTGAGCGGGGTGGGGTCTCCCACACGGTTGATGAAGCCTCCGTTGTAGGAGAGCACGTAGCCGTCTTCGATCAGCTCGCGGGCCTCCCCCGAGAAGTTGTCCATGATCGAGGAATACCATCGCCCGCTCGAAGGGACGAACAGCACGCCGAGCTCCCTCATGCGTTTGAGTGCTCGGAGGTTGGACGCCGGGATGGCGTGGTCGGCATCGAGAAACGTCTCATCCATATCGCTGGCAACAAGTCGGTACATGCAGTCCCCCATACAACGTAAAAAACGAGGCGGGCTTATTATCACCCACCTCGTAAGACCTTGGCTATGTCGAAAGTGCGGGCACGTGAAGATGGCCCATTCGCGTGTCGCCGCGCGTGTGCGGGGCGGATGGCTTAGTACACCATTCCCATGGCTTCGCGCACCTCGGCGAGCGTCGCCTCGGCAACCTCGTTGGCACGGCGATTGCCCTCGCGCAGGACGTCCTTGACGTAGTCCATATCCTGGACCAGTTCCTCGCGGCGGGCGCGGATGGGGGCGAAGTACTCGTTCACGCTCTCGGTGACGTACTTCTTGAGCTGGCCGGAGCCGCCCATGCCGATCTCTTCGGCGATCTCGACCTCGGAACGGCCGGTGCAGATCGCGGCGGTGGAGAGCAGGCCGGATACGCCGGGGCGCGCCTCCGGATCGAACGTGATCATGCGCTCACCGTCGGTCTGGCTCTTCTTGATGCGCTTAGCGGTCTCCTCGGCCGTCATCGAGATGTTGATGGCGTTGCCGTAAGACTTGCTCATCTTGCGCCCGTCGAGGCCGGGGAGCAGCGGCGTATCGGACAGCAAAGCGTCGACCTCGGGGAACACGTTGCCGTAGCGGTTGTTGAACTTGCGGGCGATCGTGCGGGTGAGCTCGATGTGGGGCAGCTGGTCGCGGCCCACGGGGACCACGTTGCCCTTGGCAAACAGGATGTCGCAGGCCTGGTGCACGGGGTAGGTGAGGAGCAGGCCGGTGAGCTCGTGTCCGCTGGCCTCCATCTCCGCCTTGACCGTGGGGTTGCGCTGGAGCAGGGCCTCGGAGACGAGGGAGAGGAACGGCAGCATGAGCTGGTTGCAAGCGGGAACCGCGGAGTGCGTGTAAATCATGGTCTTGTCGGGGTCCAGGCCGCATGCCAGGTAGTCGATGACCATGTTGTAGACGTTGTCCTGGATGTTGTCCGTGCTGTCGCGGTCGGTAATGACCTGGTAGTCGGCGATGAGCACGTTGGTGTGGACGCCCAGCTCCTGCAGCTCGACGCGGCTTTTGAGGGTGCCAAAGTAGTGGCCCAGGTGCAGGCGGCCGGTGGGGCGATCGCCGGTGAGCATGGTGTACTTCTCGGGGTGCTGCGGCAGGTCGGCGCGGATTTGATTGCTGCGTTCGAGGCTGACCTCGTAGCTGAGCTCGTTGGGCATGACTTCTCCTTTGCTGGTCGTGCGTGCCACGAGGCATGTGCGCTCGGGCGATGCCGTTCGTCTACTTGTGGGAATCGGTGCTCTTGGGCGATTTTCCGGGGATGAGGTGCTCGAGGCGCTCTTCTCGCATCTCAGCCGCGGCTCGTTCCTCGGCGGCAAAGGCCGGGTCGTCGGGGGTCACGATCTCGTCCTGCTGCGTCTTGGGGTTGTAGTGATGGCGCAGGACGGGTTCGAACAGGTGGAGCCTGGTGGCGAACAGCGCGGAGCAGGCGAGCAGGACCAGGAAGATGGCGACGCGCCAGCCCACGCTCACCTGGTTGATCACCACGGCGCCGAGCGACAGGAGCAGGCACCATGCGTAGATGAGCAGCACCGCCTGACGCTGGTCGTAGCCCTCACGTATGAGACGGTGGTGGATGTGGCCCGTGTCCGCCTGGCCGATGCTCACATGGGCGCGCTTGCGACGGATGATCGCCGAGAGCGTGTCGAGGATGGGCACGCCGGCCACGATGAGCGGGATGATGAGGGAGGTGAGCGCGGCGGTGCGGCTCACGTTGAGAAGTGAGATGGTCCCCAGTCCAAAGCCGAGAAGCAGCGAGCCGGAGTCGCCCATGAAAATCGACGCGGGGTAGAAGTTGTAGCGCAAAAAGGCGAGGCAGGCGCCGAACAGCGCGATGGACAGCGCGGCTGCGTCGAGGCGGCCGGAGAGCACGGCGAACGAGAACATGGAAAGCGACGCGATGCCCGAAATGCCGGCGGCCAGGCCGTCCAGACCATCGATGAGGTTGATGATGTTCGTGAAGGCCACGAGATAGATGACGGTGATGGGGTAGGCGATGAGGCCGAGCTCGATATAGGTGCCCGGGGCGAACGGATTGACCACGCGGCCGATGAGCAGGCCGCCGGCGGCGGCGATGCAGGCGGAGAGGATCTGTCCGAGGAGTTTGCTGCGCGGACTGAGCGAGTGCACGTCGTCGACGGCGCCCGTGATCACGATCACGAGGAAGGACAGGCCCAGGATCGGGTAGCTGATGCTCATGCTGGGGTGAGGGATGAGGATGGGGGGCCAACCCAAGATTTTGATGCCCGCTATCTCGACGATGAGTGCGACGCAGAGTCCGACGAACATGGCGAGTCCGCCCAGACGGGGGATGGGTTTGGTGTTGATGCGGCGCTTAGAGGGGTAGTCGATCGCGCCGAGTCGGTGCGCCAGCCGCTTGGTGAGCGGCACGCACAGGTACGTGGCGATGAAGGCCGCGGCAGCCACATATATGTATGGCATCGCTTGCTCCATAAGTAGGGCACCACCGTTGCAGACGAATCGAACACAGGGACGCTTTGAGCGTCAATCTTACCCATGATAGCGGAAGCGGGGATTCTTCTGGCGTGCAAAGGTCGCGTAACGCATCAAGCACATGCCGTTCAGGTCGATTTCGGGCATTATGCCCTTCATCGGGGCCACAGGATGTCTCATGTCCGTTGCATGCGCGGCCGTCGCGATCGTCAGGCCGATGACACGCGGGTGGGGCGGACGGTAGGATTCGGCGGCTAAACGGTCCCTATGGGAAGAATTCTGAATAAATCTTTTCAGGCACTGCATATTGATTACCAGTGCAAAATCCCAGGCCAGCTACTTCCCAATATGCAGAACAAGTACGAAAATATGCAATATTGAGTATGTTCTTATTCATTTATCCCTCATGGTAAACTCCGCCAGGAACGATATTTACGCACGTAAAACGCTTTATTAGATAAAAGCAGCCAACTGGGAGATTAATCGATATATACCGTTCACTCCCCAATATCGTCCGTTTGGCGTTCTCGTGTATCCCTCTCTGAAATTTGGATATAACGGTAACTGTTGAACGGGGCCCCGCGAGGGGCTTGAACCGGAATCGCACATGCGGTTCCAGAAAAGAAAGGTAGGAGGCAATGAC
>ERZ832522.5637-NODE-5637-length-11212-cov-3.272564_pt1 | contig 11212 bp, 14 predicted proteins | sample MGYA00519951_ERZ832522 | MGnify/ENA primary metagenome ERZ832522 (study PRJEB31850, sample SAMEA3708728) | human gut metagenome | biome: human gut; feature: human-associated habitat; material: faeces | place: China | collected 2014 ... | reverse complement strand
GTTAGGCGGGGTAAAATGGGCTAAAGGAAATGTCACTGGGTATAAATAGTTCAAATCGTGAAAATTTTGAACCACTATAGGGTATAGCCTTCCGCTATACCCTTTTTTGTGTCCTTTTTCAAAGGGAGTATAATCTATTCTTTTGCATCAAACATTAACCCTTAACCCCTTAAAATGGAAGATTTAAGAACTATCATTGTTGTTTCTCTGTCATCCCTGATGGCATATTTAAGCCCGATCAACGGCATACTGTTTGCCGTGACCTTAGCTTTCGTACTAAATTTTGCAGCTGGCTATCTTTCCGGAATGCTTGTAAACAAAGAAAATTTCAACTTTAAAAAAGCCTTTTCTTGTTTCTCCGAAGCCTGTGTTTTTGTTGTTTTTGTCGCCGCTGTTTTTACTATCGGTGAACATATGGATAATGCCGGTGAAGCCCTTATATCCATTTCTATTGTAACGCATGTTGTTTTATACTTCTATGCCGTCAATGTATTCAAAAATCTTAAACGTATGTTTCCCGGCTCCCAATGGATTGCTTTTTGCTACTGGCTTATCAGTTTTGAGTTCGTAAAGAAAGTGCCTTTCCTGGAATCATTCCTTAACCAAAGAAAGGAGGTTACCCATGGCAAAAATTGAAATCCTTGTACCCTTCATCTTTGGTTGGGAAGGCGGTTGGGCTGATCACAAGAACGATCGCGGCGGTAAAACGAACATGGGTGTAACCCTTGCCACCTGGAAGGCCTGTGGATACGATAAAGACGGCGACGGAGACATCGACGCTGATGACCTGAAGCAGATCACACGCGAAGATGTTGTTAACCTACTCCGAAACCACTACTGGAACCGGTGGAAAGCAGATCAAATCAGAAGCCAGTCCCTTGCTAACATTTTAGTCGACTGGGTGTGGGCTTCCGGTAAATGGGGTATTGTCATCCCACAACAATTACTTAACGTTAATCCGGACGGCAAAGTAGGTCCTATCACACTAGCCACATTAAACCAGGTTAACCCTTCCGTTTTCTTTCAAAAACTGAAGGAAGAGCGGATTAAGTTCTGCGAGGACCTCTGCCGGAAAGCCCCGACACAATACGACTTCCTGAAGGGCTGGACAAACCGAATTAATGACTTTAAATTTATAGGCTGATGAAACTGACTGTCATAATATTATCAGCCTTACTTATTGTCGGTTGCCGGACTTCTTCCGAGACTTTTAACCGCCAGGAAGAAATCAACAGGGAAACTGTTGAACGGTTAACGATCCAGCAGCAAAACACATCTTCTGTCCTGGACTCTATCCTGTCCCGGTATAAAGCTACGATCCTAAAAACGGAACGTATTTACAGCCATCCTGACTCCACCGGCAGCCTGGCTATTATTTCTGAAACAGAATATAAAGTAGACCTGGAGGGCGAGAAACAGACCATCACAGCGAAAAACAAAGATCAAAACACCGCTCTGATCAATGATAAAAAAGAACAGGTTACCGACCGGATCAGCGAAGCTCGAGACAAAGAAACCGACAGCCGGTTATTTAAACCGCCGTCCTGGTTAGTTGCCGCATTCTTCATAATATTAGTAATAAGTGTTTTCTTGTATTGTAGAAAAAGATTTGTTCATTAACTCTACCGCCCCTACTGTGAAGTCCGGGCGGTTTTACTAAACAATATGCAAACTAACCCAAACCACCCAATAACGGCACCGATCACGGTTGAACAATTCAATAAGCAGGTCAAAGACTGGACATTCCAAGTAAGAGGAAGAGCCAGAAGTCGGTTAAGACAAGCCACAACCGGCGAAAGTTCAGGAAAAGGACAACGGACGTTATCGCCCTCTTTCAAGTCTTCCTTCGGCGAAATTTATTCAACCGGTTTCAAATTTTCCTATTACCTGGTATTTGTTCATTTCGGCGTTGGCCGGGGATATATCCGGAAAAATGGAAACGTTGTTCGTGGCCATCGAGGGGATAATGACAAATACCGAATGTACCGTGGTAAACCGGCGAAGACGTGGAAAGAATACACCGGAGATCACCGTCCTGTTGCCCGGCATGGCTTCGATTGGTTAGACATTGAAGTCCGGAACAATGTTGAACGCCTAGCCGATATCGCTGCTAGTTACCACGGAGACAAGGCCGCCCAGGCTGTAATAAAGGATACCAATAAACTTTTAATAGACAAAACCAATGGCTGATGATAAAATCGTAACCCGACGGGGTATATACCTCTATATAAACGGTCAGGAAATCAACAACGATATTAAAACCGTTTCTGCTGAATTTAAACGCCTGCAGAACGAACAGGCAAAAATGACGGTAGGGTCTGAAAAATACATCCAGACCGGAAAGAAAATACAGGCCTTAGACGGGATCATACAGGAACACCGCCGGCAATGGCGTAGTACCAATACGGAAATTGAAAAAACGAAAACCAGCATTCTTTCCCTGGGAAAACTTACCGATACTTTCAACAAATATTTCGGTGTCATTACTGCTTTTATTGCCAGTTTTACCGGATTGACCTTTGCTATGCGTAAATGTGTTGATGATTTCGCTGACCTGGAAGAAGAAGAAGCTAACGTCCGCAAATATACCGGCATGACTAAAGAAGAGGTCAAAGAGCTGAACGAAGCTTTTAAAAACATGGACACCCGCGCAGCCCGCACTAAACTGAACCAACTAGCTGCCGATGCCGGAAAACTCGGCATTCAGGGTAAAAAAGACCTCCTGGAGTTCGTAGAAGGAGCAAATATCATAAACGTGTCTCTAGGTGAAGACCTAGGAGAAGATGCCGTCAAAAATATTGGAAAGTTGGCTCAAATGTTCGGAACTGCCGACGAAAAAGGATTAAAAGCCGGTATGCTGTCCGTCGCTTCAGCAATCAACGAAGTCGCACAAAATTCATCTGCAGCTGAAAAATATCTTGTAGAATTTACGGCCAGAGTTGCTGGTACCGGTAATCAGGCCGGTATTGCCATTCCTCAAATCATGGGCTATGCTTCCGTTCTTGATCAGAATATGTTACGCTCAGAAATGGCGGCTACTGCTGTACAAAAAGTTTGGCTGAAAATGTACCAGGAACCGACAAAATTCGCAGAACTTGCCGGTAAAAGTATCAAAGAGTTTACCGATCTTGTACTGACAGATGCAAACGAAGCCTTTCTTCAACTTTTAGAAAGTCTCAATCAAAAGGGAAACCTTATGACCCTTGCCCCTTTGTTTGAGGAAATGAAACTCGATGGCACTGAAGCGATCGGTGTACTCAACACTTTGGTTGCCAGTACACAGAAAATCAGAAAAGAACAGGAAGTAGCCAGCAGTGCATTCAAAGCCGGTACCTCAGTTATTGATGAATACAACGTACAGAACAACACCTTACAGGCTACGATTGAAAAAGCCAAGAAAAAGTTTCAAGAATACTCATACATTCTCGGTGAAAAACTAGCCCCTTACATGGGTATGGTTGTTTCAAAGTCAGGTTCTTTACTCAAAATCATAGGTACACTGATTGATTTTTTACTAAAATATGGTGCCAGCATTGTCAAAGTAACCGTATTGATCCTCGCTTATATTTCAGCACTGAAAGCTAAAGTCTTATGGAGCCAACGCTCTAACGCCGTAACCATAGCCGGTATTGCCCTAAACAACACTTATCGCGCGGTTCTGGCCGCGTTGGCTATTGTCTACAATCTACTTCGAGGTCGCTTGTTTGCAGCTCAAATCGCGATGATAGCATTTAACCAAGCTACCAAGTTAAGTCCTATCGGACTTGCCATATCTTTATTTACCGGTTTGGTCATGATTATTGGTAACTATATAAATAAGCAACGCGAAGCCAATAAATACACCAGACAGATGCGATCTGAAATTCTAGAAGAAGAAACAGCGGCCAATAAACTTTTCACAGCTCTAAAATTAGCTGGCCAGGGCACTGATCAGCGCCGTCGTATGATCGAAGCGATCAACGAAAAATACGGTGATTACCTTCCGAATCTATTATCTGAAGAATCATCTTTACAGGAAATCAAGAAGGCACAAGAAGCCGTAAACACTGCCATTCGCACAAATATTGCCTTAAAGACACAAAAAGAAGCTGTTGACAACATCGAGCGTGAAGCCCTGGATGAAAAAGCGGATCAGATCGACGATATCCGAAAAAAACTATCTAAGAAATTACCAGCAAGTGAAGTTGAACTAGCTCTTTCCCGTATTGTTTCACAGGCAGATAAAGCCGTTGAAAAAGGGTTTACAGCAAAACAGGCACTTGCAGGCGTTTTCCACAATTTGAAAAAAGATTTTTTCGGTGGCAATGTCAAAAAGATGGACACACAGACATCTAACGAGGTTGAAGAATACATCGACCTCGTTTATAAAACAGCGGCCAAAATAGCGAAAGAAAAGGCTAAATATGATCCCTTTATTACCCAATTACCAACAAAGAACATTCTTCCGGAAGTTACCGTCACGGCCAAGAAGGTTGTGTCAACGGTTACACAAGAGGAAATGACTGATAAGGAGCGGAAGAAGGCACTAAAGAAGGAAACGGAAGCCCTGGTAAATGAATATAAGGCGCAGACTGCTGCTATCAAACAGGAATATATCAAACGGAAAATTACTGAAGAACAAATGAACCGACAGTTATATGATATAGAATCCTTATTCCTTCACGATAAAATCGCCATTTATCAAAAATACAAAGAAAATACTGCTGACATAGAAGCGGAACTGACTGACAAGATCATTGCCGAAATCAAACGTAGACAGAATGAACAGAAAAAGCAGAAGGTTAAACCAGAAGCTGAAAAGGAAGAAGAGAACCCGATATGGTCTGATATGGCGAAAGGCATAGATGTACAGATTGCCATGAATGAAGCCCTGTACAAAGCCGGTCTCATCTCATATCAAGAATATTTGTATAAGAAAGCTATTTTGGAAGAAAAGGCCCGGAAAGAAAAAGAAGCTAAAGATAAAGAAGCTATTGAAAAAGAAGCCCAAAAGCGAGAGTCTTTATTTAATACAATTTCCAGTTTAGCCAACTCTGCCGTTTCCATCACACAGGCGGCACAAGCCAAAGAAGAAGCTGCGATCGAGCGGAAATATAAATACAAGTTGATCCTGGCCGAAGGAGACAACGAAGCAACCGCGGAACTGGAAGAACAAAAGGAAGCTGAATTGTTGGCTGTCCGGAAAAAATACGCTGACAAAGCCTTTGCCATGAACGTTCTGTCGATCACGGCAGACACAGCCGTTGCCGCCATGCGCGCTTACAGTGCTATGGCCGGTATTCCGGTCGTCGGTCCGGCACTAGGTATCGCAGCAGCTGCAGCAGCAGTCGTAGCCGGTGCCGCTCAGATCGCCGTTGCCAACCAACAACGTGAACAGGCTGCAAATATGTGGGACGGTGGTTATACCGGTGAAGGGGGCAAATACGAGAAACGCCGGCTGATCCAAACGCACGGAGGTGAGTTCGTTGCCAATAAAAAGACTGTCCAAATCTTACGCCCGGCATTTGATATCATGGACTACGCCCAGCGTACCGGTAATGTCGCCGCCTTAACCGGTCCTGGTATGGCCAGAGCTTTGGGTAACCCTACCCCACCAACAGGAAATACCCCATCAGGACAACCAGTGATCTCCGGCCAAACTGCATCTACAAACCCAGACGTAATCCGCGCCCTGGATAGTAATACCCGTATGATGGCCATCCTATATAAAAAACTGGAAGAACCATTCGTCGGAGAAGTCTACATCGACGGGCCGCGCGGGGTTAAACAGAACATGACCGATTACGACAAACTAATAAAAAATGCAACACGATGACAGAATTATTTATTGACAACAAACCGGTTATGTTGCCTGCAGGCCTGGATTTAAAGGTTAAGCAACAAAACCCATTGATAACCAAAAATGGAACGTTTACGCTTGATCTAACTTTGTCCCTTCAGGAACGGAATAACTCTATTCTTTATAGGCATATCGAACGACTCCAGACGGCGGCGGCTTTCAATAACAGGAAAGCATTATTGATCTCCAACGGGCACATCATTATAAACGGGACAGAGGCCTATATAAGCAATACGAATGAAGAAGTTAAAATACAACTCTTATCGGGCAACTCAGAACTAAATTATTTCATTGGGTCTGATGCTTATATTTCTTCTCTTGACTTGGGAAAAGAAACTGATCTGAGTAATGAGCATTTTAACATAGCCATTAAAAGTTATTTCCCATATGTCAATTTTGCCTGTCCTATGGTCAAAATAGGGAACGTCATTTATAACAAGTGCTACAATAAAAAAGAAGATTTTTCTCTTTTTCCTGTTTATGAGTTTTCTAATCGTGCCATACAGCCTTATTTATTGGCCATGATTGAAAAAATATTAACAGCAATGGAATATCTCATTACAGAGAACGAAGCCGCAAATGACAAGTTTTTGTCCCGTATTTTCATTCTTAATAAGGATGTAAGCGGAGATTATAATAAGATACTACCCGGATGGACCGTAAAAGAATTTCTGGAAGAATGCGAAAAACTAATGAACATTATATTTGTCATTGACAATACAAACCGAAATGTTCGTATTCTTTGTGCAGACTCTCACAAAGAAACCGGAACCTACACGATTAATAATGTGTTAGACTCCTTTGAACGCACAACTGTCGATGACAACTTACGTGTTTCTTACAACAACGTCTGCTATGATTTCCCCAACTCAACGGAATACAAATATCAGACTATTGAGGACGATCAGATGAACGCTGCCAATATAATCGAAGTTAAGAGCTATTCCGAACTATTGGATAAATTCACAGACAGCGACGGTGTTTTCTTAGGAGACGAACTTATTGAAGAACAGTTGAAAAGACTTAATATCTGGCATGTCAAAGACACAGATAACTATTATATTCCTGAGCGAAGCAAAACCCGGATCGACAATTTACCAGGGGATCTTCCCGGTGATTTCGATACAAAAGCCTACTTACTGAAAGTCAACACCTACAAAAGTTATATTTCCGACAAAGACAAAGATTACTTAAAACTGAGCTTCTTCCCTTGCGTTTTCACTCGATTAGCATATGCTTTACGAAGTGGTTCAGTACAATTCACAATTTATACCGCTATACCCTATTTGCCCGGAGCAGATGATTCTGACGATGACCCTGAAGCTAAAACGATCAAGCAATTGATCGAAAATGGGCTCAATGACTTTAACAAGAGTAAGGCAAAAGTTGCCCTTTGTGCTGTCACGCCAGCAACCGCATTAAATAAAGACTACACAACGTTTACAGACTACACCCAAACACATGGTTTCATGAAAAGAGATTTACCAGTACTGGATATTGGTTCCTTCCGGCTGGACGGGAAAGGCGGCATGGTTCAACACTACTACAAAACCAATCAAAACATCGACACTTCTAAAGAGTATACTATCAAGTTCATTACAAATACAATGCCCGACATACAAGCACAATTTATACTGGCCAATAAGCTGTTTATCTGCAAGGAGCTTGAATACAGGATCATGAACGAAGGAATACACCCGGAGGTCACCGGTACATTCTACGCCGTAGTTAATTAGTATTAATATTACTATTATTTTTCAACTTCCATCATCGAAAATAGTATTAAAACTACTATCTTTGCTGTGTCGAGAAAACAAAAACAGCGTTCTATGAAAGTATTGAAAGTATCAGAGATCATAAAGGCTCTGAAAGAGGACGGATGGTTTTTGGCACATCACAAAGGAACTAGCCATCGACAGTTTAAACACCCAACTAAAAAGGGAAAAGTAACTGTAAATGGAAAACTTTCCGGTGATGTTTCTGGGGATCTGCTGAAAAGCATCGAAAGTCAATCGGGGTTAGTTTTCTAACCCCGACACTTTCAACCTTAATAGAAACTGTTTTTCTTTTTCGACGTAAATCTTTATCAATATGGAAAATGTTATTATTCGAGTAGGAAAAACGGCTGATGGATATTGTGCAGACTGCGCACTTCTTCCCGGTTGGATTATTTCTGTAAATGGTAATTTTGGCGAACTGCAAACAGAAGTCAAAGAAAGCATTGATTTCTATATTGATTGCGCCAAAGAAGATGGCGACGAATATCCCGCTGTCTTTAATGGGGAATATGAATTGTCTTATCAGTTCGATGTTGAGACACTTTTATATTACTACCAGAAGATATTTACCAAAGCTGCGTTAGAACATATCACCGGTATAAACCAACGTCAATTAAGCCATTATGCGTGTGGTCGATCTAAACCAAGAAAAGAACAGGCCGAAAAAATAGTAAAGGCTTTACATGCTTTAGGTAATGAATTAATATCTGTGTCTGTTTAAGTTTTCTCGACAATTACTTCTACAACACATTCAAAGTAAAGGGAACCGATTGGTTCCCTTTTTTGTTAAACTTTGTTACAGCACTCCTGCACGAAATTATCTCCATTTTTGATAAAGGGTTTCAGAAATTTTGACTATATTTTTGCAGCATGTTTTTAAAAGACGTGCTGATCGGGATGCAAACAACAGCATCAGAAAGAAATTTTAAAGGTATTGGGAGTAGGCGTTGCATCCGCCGAAACCATACCTCTTTTTATATTATGGAAACAAAAGTAGTTACAAGAATCAATGGCATCGACATTTTAGCGAGCAATGTATCTGATGGATTAGTAGCAATTAAACCTGTATGTGGTGGTTTAGTAGCAATTAAACCTGTATGTGGTGGTTTAGGAGTTGATTATTCGTCACAATATCAAAAATTAAAAGAACACCCTACTTTCAATTCAACTATAAGCCTTATCACCACAGTTGCCGCAGATGGGAAAGAGCGTGAAATGTTATGTATTCCGATTGAATTTTTCCCCGGTTGGCTGTTCTCCATTAACCCGGCAAACGTGAAAGAAGAAATTCGCGACAACCTGATCAAGTTTCAGATCGAATGTAACAAAGCACTGTTCCGTTATTTCTTTGGCACCCAGAAAAGGGTTATTGAGCAAAATTCGGTTGAGATCAAGTTACTGGAGGAACTGGCCGATCTAAGCCAACAGAAAGCAAATCTGACTACTTCTATTTCTGAAAAAAAGAAACAACTGGAAAAACTTCGGGAAGAACGACTGAAGAACGAACCGGAACTATTCGACTAAAGTTATTTGAGTTACGGTGCTATGCACCGCAACTCAAATATTCGCCAAGTCAATTTAAGATCATCATAAAGTAAAGTTTTGTTAAGCCCATCATCTTAACTCTTATACCGTCCCGTTCGTGAGAATAGGACGGTTTTTATTTATATCTTTGCAGCCTTTAATTTTTAAAACATACATAATATGAAAAAGATTTTACTAGTATTGATGTTAATGTTTAGCATCAGCGCGTTTGCTCAAGACAACGAAGGTATCAAAAAAGTGTTCTGTGAACTAGTTGGCACAGGCAAATTTATGAGTAGCAAAATTATTGTTACCGTTGATTTTGGCCAAGAAACTAATTTTTGGACAGGAGCCTCAAAACAGTATTTAGTAGATGAAAAAGGGAAGGCTAAGACGTTTAATTCAATGGTTGACGCAATGAACTTTATGGGCAAATTAGGCTGGGATTTTGAACAGGCTTATGTTGTTACAGTTGGTCAACAGAATGTTTATCACTGGTTACTGTCAAAACAAATTTCTAATGATGAAGAATTGAAAGAGGGTATTACCACCAAAGAAGATTACAACAAAGAAAAGTAATGCCAAGCATTGTAAATTAAAAAACATTCCGTATGTTTGCAGTGCTAAACAGTCCGATGAACTTTATCATCCCGTAGAGCACGGTAATGCTCGAATAAAATTTGCGGGCTTTTTTTATGCCCTTTAGTTTCCTATCGACATTTATGTCGTGAGCAAATACATAATATAAGGCGGTTGCCTTTCCCAACATTTTCTTTGGCTCTCCGGAGCGGTAAGATCATGGACTGTTTAGCGACACGGGACATGGCAGCCGTTCTTTTTTTCTGCCTATAAGCTAAACAGTTCATGATATGAAGTCAAATTCATTAACCGTAACACCTTCCCGGAGCTGGGAACATGTTACAACAGTCAAAAACCCTTTCACTTGGGAAAATGCGGCAAAATTTTACGCCCGCGCCCTTCCCTTTTTCTTTGAACACGATCGTGCAACTGTGCAGGACGCACAGTTCTTATCCGGAGCCATTGCATTCGGTATCTTTTTCGCCTCTGTGATATTCTTTGTATTTCCTTTGTTATTGGCCGTCTTTGGATAGAAAGGAGGAACTATGAGTTTATATCAAGTAAGCGAAAACAAGACAGTTCTGACCTTTACACAGAATCAAAAGGCACCGAACAAACCTGGCCAGCGCCTGGCCGACAGTCTGGAAAGATACACGCGCCAAGGCATCCCCTACGATATAGTAAAAGATATGATCGAAGGAGAATACCAGGCACTGGAGGACTCTGGAAAACGTGGCATAGAATCCGTAAGCCTGTCATTCCAGGAATCACATTCCAAGTACCAGGAACACCGGAGTATTTACTTGAGCTACCGGCTTAACGGCACTTTTGCCACATACACCGAGTATGCCCCAGCTGCAGAAGAAAAGGAGGATCAGGAATGACGGTAGAAGGAATAACACTAACACCGGCAATGATCGACAACATCAAATGGCTACAGGATAATCCGGGAGTGATGGAAGATCATTTAAACAAATTTGATCAGGTAATTGCTTACGTAGCAAATGAAAATGACAGTGCAGATCAGGAAACAGCCGCTAAGGCTCTAAAGCTGATCTCTATGCTGTGCTATATCAAAGGAATCTATCAAACACTAGAAGGAAAGGAGTAATACAATGGAAGAAGAAGAAAAGAATTTACCAAAAGAAATAGCCATTTGCTACATAAGGGAAAATTATCGTAAGCTAGGTGGTCCCGACGAAATTGAATATGTTACAAGCGCTGATATCGTCCGGGATTTAGCAGAAATGGTAACGATCAGCATTACACAAATTACCGAATTGATGCATAGTGCAGGTTTTGGTATTAAATTCATAGAGGGTAAACCTCATTGGATTGTTTACCCAAAATAACAGAAAGGGGAGCCGGTATAGCTCCCCTTTTTCGTTTAAAATACACCTTCATGGTTCATTATTAAATGATTTGCATTCTGTATATCGTGCGGTGTATATATTTCTGTCATCAATATATTGGCATGTCGCGCCTGATCCCG
>ERZ832522.5634-NODE-5634-length-11218-cov-12.905133_pt1 | contig 11218 bp, 8 predicted proteins | sample MGYA00519951_ERZ832522 | MGnify/ENA primary metagenome ERZ832522 (study PRJEB31850, sample SAMEA3708728) | human gut metagenome | biome: human gut; feature: human-associated habitat; material: faeces | place: China | collected 2014 ... | reverse complement strand
TTGCCGGACACGAAAACAGCAAAACAACTATGGACATCTATGCAAAAGTGAAGTATAATAAACCAGAGGAGTTATTTGGGGTAGTAAATGGTGCGTTTCATCAGGCTATTGCTGAATGAAAAAGGCCGTTTTTTATGGTCCGCACACCGGATAACTGAGAGGCAGAAAGCCGGAAAAGCCCGGAGTATCAAGGGAAAACAGCTCAAAAACTCGCGCAGGAAGGACAAAGAGCCGTCCGTGTTCGCGAGATTATTTCCCATCGGGGGCACGACAAAGCGGTTGGGAACCGTCACAGAACCGATCTGCACGGGAGAAAACATGGTAGGAAATTTCATTTGACTCGTCTCCTTTTTTGATTTAGGGAATCACGAAAAGAATTTTTCCAGAACTTCCTGCGCGGGCATGTCCTTTCCGGTGAAGAGCTTGAACGCGGCCACGCCCTGCCACAGCAGCATCCCGATCCCGCCGACAGCCTTGCATCCGGCCGCCTCCGCCTGCTCGATGAGAAGGGTCTTGCGGGGATTGTAGATGGTGTCGGCGATGACGAGATTTTTATGGAGCAGCTTCGCGTCGACGAGCGTTTGTCCATGTTCTTAAACCTCAGTATCTACTTGATTGTGAAATGCCAGATTCCTCGTTTAAAGTTCCCGCAAGGTATTCTTTCCAGATGTTGCAGATGTCATCGCCGGCAGCCTTGACCTTATCCCATTCATCAATGGGAACGGGAACAAGGTGGAACGTCATTGCGCATTCTGGTTTCTCTGCATGAAGAGATTATCAAAGAGAATCTTGACTACAACATTCTCTGTCAGGATCCGAAGTTCGATTTTCTTCGCTCATTTCTAACCTCCAATCTGTAGCGCCCTTTTTGAGCGCAAAAAAGGCGCTGGACTTGGTTCGTGAAAACCAACAATCCAGCGCCCATAGCTTTGTGAAAGATTTTTCTCCGATTTTTCTGAAATCCAGCCGCCGCAGCCCTCTGAAAAAGGGCGCTGCCACTGAAAATCCGCTTGAATATGGAAAAACAGAGGTTCAAATCCTGTTTGAACCTCTGCAAGCTGCGATTTCATCTATGGAGTTACCTAAGAATTTTGAGAATAAAAAATTGCCGAACCCATTGAGATGACTGGCTTTTTCGCCATTTCATCTATAGTGTTCGGCAATCATGGCAGGGGCACAAGGACTTGAACTGCCAACGAGGTTTGATACCCATAGCTAAAGTTTGCATTTTTCAGCATTTCTCTATAGATATGCGAACTTTTTAAGGGCGTTTTAACCACCCCTAACTGCGGTTAACCAATCTCATAAGGGAAAAAATAAGGGAAAATTTTAAGGCAATTTTCCGCATAGCAGGTACGCTTATGATTGCCCTTCCCTTCACAGAATTTGGCTTTCGCACTCCCCTTTTATAAGATATATTATAATCCTATTTTTCGTCACTTGCAAGACCATTTCCATCGTCTCATTCAGAAAGGATTTTGCCCTATGACCGATTACAAACTTGAAATCAAGCAAATCGTAGATTACCCCAAATGCCGCATCTACCGGCAATTCATACAAAGTCTGATCGCAGACCGGAGGATCCGTACAAACGGGTGCTCCGGTCTTTTTCATTATGCAGTGCTTTGCTGCTACGCAAACTTCCGAACGGCCTACCAACGGTACGACGGCATCAGCTACATCGTGCATCCCGGTCAGTGGATTTGCCCGCTGCGGGAGCTGCGGACGTGGTTCCGCGCGAGAACGAACCGTCAGCTTCTCCGGCAGCTTGATTTGCTCCAGCGACACCACTTCATCGAATACGACCTGATTGGCCGCGGACAGCTTGTGCAGTACCGCATCCTCGACTGGCCGCGCTATAACACCGTGCTGGATTATAGCTGCCCGTGCCAGAAAGATTCTGGATTCTTCTTCCTGCCGATGAGCGCGGCGTCCCGGCTGCTCAGTCTTGGAAAATGCTCCGAGATGGACGCGCTGCTCGATCTCTGGCTGAACGCGATCTACAATGACCATCAGGTCGCCGGTTCTGAGGCGGGGCCTGTGGTTTATCTGCGGAACGGCACCGGCAGCCCACTCGTTTCCTATGCAGAGCTCGGTAAGCGCTGGGGGGTGTCTAAGGCAACCGCTGGACGTATCCTCGGCAAATTTGCTCGGCTGGAATACATAAAGACGTTCTCATTCCCCGGCCGCAGCGGAACGGCGATCTATCTTCAAAACTATCTGTCCACCATGTTCCAGATCTCCGACGTTATGGTGGATAAAGAGGAGGTTGCGATGGCGCTGAATCTCTGCATCCGCGTACAGGACTGCGCGCAGGATATGGCTCAACCGGACTGCGCATCAGATTGCTCGATCAGCGTTTCAAAATCGCACACGGAGATTCTGATTGCCGAAGTCATGAAGCTCTTGAAAACACAGGGCGTTTGCTGCACGACCTGCCCCCGGTTCCAGTATAGGTTATATCCCTTATCCGATTGCGTCGGAGTCTTATGGGAGCACGAAACGGAGGACCTTCGGCTGGGGCTGATGCTCTCCTGCGGCAGCACGCAAACGCGGTATTTTGAACTTACGATCCGGCAGAAAGGAGCGAACGACAATGGCGAAGAATAGGCTGCCAGCGGCAGACGTGACCGATGATCCGCACTATCACGATACCTGGACGCTGCTGCGAAAATACCGCGATGTTGTATGGAGCTTGGAAGTCTCCGTGCGTCAGGTCCGAAACCGCTTTCAGATCAATTTCGGCAAGACAATCGAAGATTTTCTGGAATCCGTCTATCTGGCCGGTGCCGATCTCTCCGGCACCGAGTTGGAGCATCAGGCAAAGTGCATCGAGCAGAGTCATAAAATGCTCTGTCTGGTGGACAGCGCCGTAGATCTGATGCGAACGAAGCATAAAAAAGGCGAAGAATTTTACTGGCTGCTCTATTATGCCTACCTCTCCCCGCAGGAGCTTCAGAACGTCGAGGAGATCATCGACCAACTTCGCCCGCATATCCGCGACATCAGCACCCGGACGTATTACCGGAAGCGGAAAGAAGCTGTCGAGGTGCTCAGTACGGTGCTGTGGGGATATACTGCGCAGGATAGCGCGGGGATCGTGAGGGAGTTTTTGCAGTAAGGTGCTTTACAGGGTGGAGCAGGTATGCCCCATCCACCCTGTATATCATCTTGCAAAGAAGCTATTCAAAGAATTGGTTGTTGCCAGTAATATTTCCATCTTTATCGAGGTAATAAAACCCGCTCCAATCACCTGTAATCTGACGCCCCCAACCTCCAGTAAAGAACTGTTTTTCTCCAAAGCATGTCCAAAATAGCACATATCCTGTTTCTCTAATATACCGGAGCATCTCATTTTTTCTAAACCACAGACTGCTTCCAAGGCCAAGTTGCCTTGCATCGAACGCAATTAAATTACCAGCAGAGTCATAGAAACAACCATTATACTCCTTTTGCAGCAAGCCTAATGTTCTAACAAGTCTCATACATGGCACAACAAGACTCACCGTGTCCACTTGAGAGGCATCCTGTTCAGTTTCCCAGCGGAGGTTTAACGTAGCTTGCATTACAACGCCGTAACTTTCATTGCCCTGCTCACATTCTTGCCACTCATCAATTAAATCTCTGGCTGCTGGTGCCCAAACATATTCTCCTGCATAAAGTTGATAAACAGTCCCCGCCTCTGGAAACCAGCGTCCCATAAAGTTACAATTTTTCAATAAAGCGTGCATTTTATCAAACTCTTTGCAACTTACAAAATATGCATGAGACATTGTCCAGACCTCTTGTGCACCACGGCTTCTATGTAGACCATCATCATCTTCAATATACTTTTCATTGTTTTGATGGTCATATTGCGTCAGAGCAAGCCATTCTTCTCCATACTGATCTTTTATGAGTAATTTGTCTGAAGCCCTTTCAAAAAATGGGGAATTTGATTTTGCCCACGATTCGATTTGCTTTTCGTCTGTGACATCTCCGTCGAAGAAATCACCTTGAATTTGCATGAAATCTAGACTTTGTTTACACGCAGTACCGATTTTCAGATTAAGTGTCGGATCAAAATCACGCATAAATGGCTCCCATGCACCATGGTAGTCGATCAGCTCATCCCATCTCTCAACCTCAGCATTGTCAGCAATTTTGGACATCACATGGTACATTGCTATCCATTGATATTTTTTCCCGATTCGTTCTGTTCGTTTGTTTGCAAAGCGATCTACGCCGCCTCTTCTGCTATCGTATTTACTGAACAGTTCATCTTTATAACCTAATACCGAAAAGATGTAATCCATGGCGTAATAATAGGCGTCGCTTATACTGACATTTCTGAAATCCTCGACATTTGCTTGAAAAATGTATCTTCCAAAATCGCCGTACATTCCTGCTCCGCCCGCTCCATTTGGATGCATGGACAACGCAATCGCATTTCTACCATAGTGTTGTGTTGCATTTTCAGAAATATAGTATTCCTTTGCTTGCATCGTGGGAATCATCACCGAACCATATGGAGGTCGAATTCTCGTCAATTCAATTTTACCGCCCATGCTTGGGAACTCATAAAGCCAGCGTTCTATGATTAGCCTAGCGCTGTCGCGCAGTAAAATATCCTCATATACACATGGCTTGTTGAATATAGCATTATACACATAAAGCGCTAGTTGTTCATATTCCTTTTCAGCTGTATCTGTGCGTTTGATACATGCTCCAAATACGCAACAGTATAATCTCTGCAGGACATAAGGATCATCGACATTTTCAAATTTCTCCAAAAAGGGCATACATAAATCAAAATTACGGCAAAGGATTTCCACTATCGCTTTAGATGTTTGATCTCGCAATCTGCGGTTTGATGATGTCAGCAGCCACCCAAAGAGTGTTAGCATTAGTTCAATGCTTTGCGTATTCATCTCTAAGAATGAATTGCCTTGTTCAAAGTATTCAATAAGCTGCCAAACTCTGCCTTCTGAAGACATGTCATTTATGTAGATCGTCCATAGATAGTCTCTATGATTGAGCGGTTGCTTCAGAAGCAATCTGTGTAAAAAATCTGCATTGATTGGACTTTTCTCTTTTGTGCTATTTGCAATAAGAATAGGCCACAGATTTTCCGGTGCGACATGATGTACATGGATAAATTCAAAAAAACGTTCTGCAGAAAATGTGTTGCAGTTTCGCCAATGGTACGTTTCAAGATATCCAGCAACAATCTCTTTCTGACCACGCGGTTCACGCACGAACTGCAGCAATTGCTCAATATAGTCCTCTGCTGTTTTGTCCTCTCTCAAACAGCACGCGATTGCCGCAACTGTAATACCGCTCCAATCACCCAGCATTCCATTGTTCACCTTCAGAACGTATTGAAGCAAATAGTTAATCAATTCGTCCCTTGCTCTGTTTGATTTTGCCAGTACCTTTGCTTTCCAATAATCGTCTAACAAATTATACGCCAAATAATAGATTTCCGAGTCGCCAGTCACGCCCCTGCACAAAACGCCATTTTGCTCCAATACTGCCAAAAATTTTAGTTTTTTTCCTTCAAATCCAAAAGTTCTCCAGAATTCAATATCTTGAAGCATTTCGATTTTTGTGACATATGTGCGACCGTTTACAATTTCTTTCTCAACCAATTCATCAAGCAAATATTGTAATACTGCCCCTGTCCACTCAGCACTAAGCTCGCACAGAAGTTCCGCATCTTTTTTCTCAATATATCTATCAAACAGACGAAACAGTTCCGCATTGTTCTCAGCATATGTTTCGCAAAACAACATTAAAAACAATGGATTCTGCATTTCCGCTTGTAATGCGTAATCTGGTAAGAATGGGATATTGTAGTGATTCATAAAGCTTTTGATTGCTTCAATCGAATTGACCTCAAAACCTCTGTGACAGATTTCAATTACTTCCCCAGATGAAATCATTCTTTTTACAGCATCGTCAAAAGCTACGCTCTCATAGCCGTCGCGAATCGATATTGCCATTTTGACGTATGGTAGACTTTCAACGAGACGAATCAATTCACCAAGTCCATTTTTCCAGATTCTAATATCATCGCTTTCATTGATTCCATCAAAGAAAACTGGAACAATCGTTGAGTCACGTTTTCCCAGTTCGTTCAGTATTCCAAGGAAATCCCGCAGTTCAATATTTAGATTCAGGACTTTTTGTGTCTGAATAAAAATGGGTTCTGAGGTCAAGTACACATTGCCTAAAACAAGAATAGCTTTTTGTCCTGCTTTGTTGTACTCCGCAACCGTATTTGCAAACAGCTGTGACTTCCCGGCACCAGCCGCACCTGTTACCAGCAGTGTCTTTTTGTTGATCAGACTTTGTTCGATCTGGTTTATTGCAAGATGGTCAATGCCATCCAAAATTCTTTTGCAACTCTGAACTTTTGCCCATTCGTCTTCATTATTCTCGATGCGTTTGCCACTGGCGAGTTTCTGTTCATATGCGGATATTGTCTTTTGCACGTCCTCCAACCGCTCTGAATGGCTTTCTTTTATCTGACCAATCCAGTCCACGCAGGTATCTAGCGTCTGCTCATTGATATCCGGAAGTTCAATAATTGCTTTGCTAATTGCTTTTGCCAGTGAAGCATAGCCAGCATCGGCCCAGTACCTTCTATTCAGCGAGTCTACGGCCTGGGTCTTTTTCTCATTTAAGTAGCTTGCAGCATCTCCATTCCGCAAAAATAGCTCCAAATATTCTTTCGCTTCAGTGTCAACATTAAAAACGCCATTGTACCGTGTTCCGAGCGAATCCAGAGCTATTCTTGCTCTATGTCTGATCCATTCGCCATCAATACCATGGTTCAAAAAGTAAAGCATTGAAAGATTTTTGTTCTTTTGAACACTTTCAATAATTGACTGATTGCATATTAGCACAATGTCCATTGCGGCAGCAGCAAGTTTTTCTTTTATTCTGAGGAACGCTTTACTTGTGGTCGTCAAGTCTTTGTTGCAATACAAATATATAACGTCCAGTTTTCCACTGTAATGCGTTATGCATTTCTCCATCGAACGCTCTATTTGATCATAATCTGCTGAAGTAAAATACTTTGACTGGAAGCTGATTCGCTTTTCAGTTTCTTTATGATAAAGAGGTTCGATTTCAACTCCGGGATTATTGGGATTTGAATGAAAATGCGCCGTTCCTCCAAAAAAGTCCTGATTGAATACCGCCCGGCATAAATTCTCAAAAGCAGTTTTTGTGTCCGGATTGCAAACTTCAAATCGCTGCCATGTCATGTCAGTTGCCGCTAAATGCACCATTTCCATATCTACACCTCATAAGTTTATAATAAATCAGACACTGATTGATTTGCTGTTATATCAAATATCCAACATTATTTTACCATGTACTTTTGTATATTTGCAATATACAGTGAGGGCACAGCCTTAACTCGGTTGCGCCCTCACTACATAAGTATATCTACTCAACGGCAATATTTTCTCCAAACAGTTTCTTAATTCCAATTCGGATTGACCGGGAACCAATATGCAAATATTGTAACTGCATTGCATATAGCAGTTCTTCGATGATTTTTAGATCGCTCAAATGAATTGCCTCTAAATTCAGATCCAACCGACTGTGTGCAATGCCATTTCGCACAGTATTCATACGGTCACAGATTTCCTCAACAATTGTGTCATACACACCGTCATACTTGCTTTTTACGAAAGGCTCCATAATTGCTCGACATTCAACCATCGCATTCTTGATTCTTTCCCCAAAACTGCTATCATGCGCTTCTATCGTATGGTAAAATTGTTTGGCGTATTTTCGACTTTTCCCTTTCCGTTGCTTTATAAATTCCTGCATAGTGTCCAGCAGTTCTTTTTTCGTTTCTTGATATTCTTGTGAACGTCCATAATCCTGTCCAAATATGTTGCGATATTCCCTCTCGAATTCCGCCAGTATCATAATTGCCCTATTGGAGGAATAATTGCTTGTTGTGCCTATTGACTCGCACATATATTGAAAATCAATTTTCTTATTTTTTATTGCCGTAAAAACCTTGGCAGTTTTACCGCCTAAAATTGCGAAATCAATTATTCTATCATGTACTTTTTTACTGTTCTCCGCATGGCAGTTTTCTTCAAAAACAAGGTAGCCACATCGTTCTCTCTTATGCTCACTATCAACTCTAAAGATTTCGATATTGCCTATTTTAATATTTGTTCTATATGTAACATACTTAAGGAAGCACTTCGCGTAAATTGCTGCTGGGATCAGCAGGTCAATTTCGATTGGGCAAGAGAAAGATGTCACCATCACGCTCCTTGCGTCAATTGGTGCTTCTGCCGCTGAAAAGTGCATAACCGCATATGACTCAAATTTGATACTTGCGTCCACATGCGGTGCCAGTCTATACTTCCCTCCTGACTTTGGTTCCGTCTCTATCGCAGTTACAGACATCGCTTTTAGGCTTCCCGTGCCTTTATTTATCTCTGCCGACTGTTTTAGTGCATTGCGCGGCGAATAATAATACTCCACCTCTGGCGATGTAATCTTCATTCCATCAATGTTATTTAAAGTGTCATCGCCAACGTAGCAACAATACCAAATAACAGCAAAACAAAAAAAGCCGTTATAATTACACCTTGTTTCCGAAACATTGAAAACAACATGATAGTTTTCCGATGTTTTTCCAAATATCTTCTTTTGTTGAATCCATGCATGTTTTTTCTCGTACTTTGAAACATCCACAAAGTATTCCGCCAAAGAACTCGTTTGTCTGTGATGTTCAATGCTTGGTGGAAACAGTGTTATCACGAAAGAGTCTTTGTCAAAGTTAAATGGATAATTCACGCCTTCGTATTCAACATAACCCATCAGCTTCTCCGGCAAACGCATACTGATCTCCCCCTTCTCATCAAATATTCTAATGACCTATCACAACAATAGTCTAGGCTCTTATTCTTATAGTATATCTTTATTATAACATATTTCTACATTTTTCACCCTTCATTTGAGTATATCATATCTTTATCCCATAGTAAAAGCAGCATCACCCACATTCTGTGCGAGTGATGCTGCTTTTCATAAATGATTCTTTTTTGCACGGTGCTGCGCTGTTTCGTAAACCTCATCATCGGCTCTTGCACCGATGACGACTACCAACATTTCTGTTTCCGTCCGTATCAGCTTATACACGACACGGATACCGGCATCCCGGAGCTTGATTTTCAGGAACCCAGCCAAATCATTGCCTTGCTTATTTCCCAACGGCTTTCCATAGCCGCCCTCTGTAACGGGCAGCGGATTTTGAAGGACTTTGCCGATGGCCTTAACGACCATCAGCCGCTGGTTTCCGGCAAGATTCTTCAAATCTTTTGCGGCTTCCGGCAGATAGACCAGCTTCCAATTCATTCGATGTCTACCTCGCCAACTGCATTCAAAGCATCCTGCGTAATACCAAGTTCTTCATAAAGATGTTCCGCCGGGACAAACGTTGCAGAGTCCGCCTTTGCCATGCGTTCAGATGCCATCGTCAGAAGTCTTGCATCGTTCACCTCATCGATCAGGCTCATATATTCTTCGGGAGACAGAAGAACACATTCTGCAGCGTTGTTCTTCATAACGACTTTCGCGCCGCTCTGCTTGACTTCATCGAATATCTTCCCGGCAAGTCCTCGGTTGAACAGAGAAATAGGAACCGTGTTCCGGATTGCACTTGCAATATTGACCATGTTATTCACCTCCGCATCTCCACTGTAACATCAATAAGAAAATTTGTCAAGAAATAAGCTGCTAAATTTACTGATCTATTTACAGCTTATTCGTCGATAATATATGCATCAACATTGCCCTTTGCTCATCGGCAATGCTTATTGGACATCTACTTGATTTTGTGCCCTTACGCATTTCTTGAAAAACTCGATATAGTGCAATATGTGTGGAAAATCTCGAATGATTAAAAAGATTGTCGCGAAGCAATGCAAGTGTCAATTGTAAAGGTTATTTTTTACGAGTTAGCAAATTGAGTAGCATATTGTGTCACCATGCCCGGGTAATTTGTAAAAATGAATATGTTCAACATCTATCGCAGAATAAATTTCTGCGTATTCCTGAAAATGTGGCAACTCTACTTCGAGGTAACACTTCCTGTAATCGTGCTTTCCCACTCCAAATAAACTTTTGAAGTTGATATTTGCAATAATTACCCGGACTTCATGCTGCCACTCATATTTTTTTGTCTTCCAAAACAGTTCTTCTGACGGTACATGGGTGTCATCATAGAATAATTCATCTACATTGTACTTATGGTAGTCTACTTCATTACAAAACAAGTCAACTGCCATACCATTGCTATAATATCGTTCTGTTGTTAAATAGTCGGAATTATTGCGGATTGCTTTCTTGACTTGGCAACGCAGATCTTCAAAAAAGCGACGAGGGTCTGTGATAAAAAGGAACGCAGCCTCATCTTTCGTGTATTTCATGCTCGCTCTATACTTTCCCAAATCGAACGAAATTGTCTGTGGTAACGTTGGCATTAAACCATCCGCCTTTTGCGAAAGCAGCTTCTCACCAAATGAGAAAAAACACAGTGCTGGAACCATCAACGTTGGAGTATATCTCAAATAACTCGTCTGGTCATCGCTTCTTCTGAGAATTTCTATATGATTTCCCATAGGAAGGCCATGGGAATCTCGCAAATCCGATAACCGAGGATCATCATTATTCACATGAGCAAAAATACACTCAAGATAATCTCCAGTAACAGAATTCCCGTTTTGCGCATAATCAACCCAGTTTGCCGCGCAGCTAAACTCAAGTTTTTTCTCTCGATAGCACTTTTCAAGCGTTTCTTTTGATCCAACCCGCATCAACATCCCTGTGCTGAAATTTGCTGTTAGTTTATTAGATTTGTTGTCCACGTTCATTTGCATTCCTCCATTTTGTTTCGTAGCGAATCTTCTCACACTTTCTATATCTACCATTATTATATCGCCTGTCCCACATTCCGGCGGCTGAATATCTCAAATTTTGCAATTTAGTTTTTCGCTTGCTGTAACCTTTTTGAACTTATCCCTAAATGCACAGTATTGTCACAACATTGGCACGCTTTTGCTCTTTCGGCGCAAATCCATATATGCTATACTGAAGATGCTCAAAAGCATATAAAAACTGAATCTTGTTGCGAGCAGACGCCCGGATTGGGCGTCTGCTTTTTGCATCGGGAAAAGAAAAGGAGGAGCATCTTTGA
>ERZ832522.5627-NODE-5627-length-11232-cov-3.166950_pt1 | contig 11232 bp, 8 predicted proteins | sample MGYA00519951_ERZ832522 | MGnify/ENA primary metagenome ERZ832522 (study PRJEB31850, sample SAMEA3708728) | human gut metagenome | biome: human gut; feature: human-associated habitat; material: faeces | place: China | collected 2014 ... | reverse complement strand
GTCTGTCTGCAGGTTGAACAACTGTTCCGTAACGGCACCATCCACATTATAAATAATGTATTTCCAACCATCTTTCACCAGAGCTCTCTGGAAACTGTTGTAGGCCAGGAACAACTGATCCCTGTGTTTTTCCGCCCCATTCAATACCGGAGCCAGCGATTTTCCTGTAACAGATTCTGCCGGCTTAATATTCAGAAGATCACAAAGGGTCGGATAGATATCGTACAGGTAACAATCCACATCTTTCCGGGTACCTTGTTCCATGCCGGGAATAACCATAGCCATCGGTACACAGACACTATGCTCATACAAGTTCTGTTTGCCAAGAAGTCCGTGACGTCCTACCGCTAAACCGTTATCAGAAGCAAAAACAATGATGGTATTATCCAACTCTCCTTTGTCCTTCAGAGTTTTCATAATACGTCCGATCTGCGTATCGACTTCACTGATCATTCCATAATAATCAGCCAAATCTTTTTTCATCATGGCCTCTGTCCTCGGGAAGGGTAACAATACCTCATCACGAATTTTTAACTCACCGTTGTCAAACGGATGCTGCGGCAGGAAATTAACAGGCAGCTCCATATCTTCCGGATTATAGCGATGTCCGTATTCTGGATGCTTCATACGCGGATCGTGCGGAGAAGTAAAAGCAACAAAGGCGAAGAACGGTTTATCATTCTTACTTCTTTTATTCAGATAATCGACAGCAGCATCGGCAAACATCTCTGATGAGAACTTATCTCCGATAAAGGTCTTTTCATATTTTCCTTCCGGATCATAATGATTCAGACGGGGAGATACATGCCCGTCCGTTGCATACGAATGCATTCCTCCGAAGAAAATATTTTCTGCCTTGGCAAATGAACGGTTAAACGACAAGGGATCTGCATGCCATTTCCCTGTGGCAAACGTTTCATAACCGTTAGACCGCAACAATTCCGGCAAGGTAACTTGTTGTTCCGGAATCACCGCACCGTCTCCACTTACCTCATAGACACCTCTACCCGTCATGATCATGGCACGGCTCGGCATCGACAAAGCACCTCCCAAAGAACCGTTCGTATAGGTATGCATAAAGGAAATACCCTGATCGACGATCCTGTCGATATTAGGGGATACGACCTGGTTATTGCCATAGGCATGAATGCAGGTTTTCTGCATATCGTCTACCAAAATAAACAATACATTCTTAGTCTCTTTCCCCTTTGCCCACACCGAACAATTCAATGTAGCCAAGGCGGCTACAGAATAAAAAATCTTTCTCATAATCGATTACCAACCTGGATTTTGTTTTAAGTTTCTATTAATAACCAATTCTTCTGTCGGAAGCGGGAAATAATAATGTTTCGATTCATCGAACTTACGTCCGTTCGGTAAAATATTCCAATACGGCAAAATAAAACCTTCTTTATCCACATCGATATGTTTACCGATAACGACTGTCGGATACTGAGACTGAACAAACTTCATTCCCCGAACCGTTTTTTCCATCAGCTTACCCGCTTTCCATCTCATCAAATCATCATACCGCATATTCTCCAAAGCAAACTCCACACGTCTTTCCCTTCTGATCTCGTCTATCAGCACTGGTAAAGACGGAAAATCAGACATCGGGTCTTTCACCAGCTGATCGATTTTCATATCCGGCATACCTGCGCGTTTACGCAACAAATTAACAGACAGGTCCAAATCAGACTGCGTACACTCGCCCAATTCCGACTTCGCTTCCGCATAAACCAATAAGGCTTCCGCATAACGGAATACAGGAGCATCCAGAATACCGTTCTGATAACGTAAATATTCTGCCGGATCGTCTACCCAATATTTTATGATCTGGTAACCGGTCGGAATATTTCCTGTAGAAATATTTGAACCAGGAATAGATGGTTTCTTCGTATCCCGTTGCAAATCTTTTCCCGGATAACAGATCGTCTGACACAAACGTGGATCACGATGTAACATTTCAGCCTGAATACTATCATATCCCAAGAAGTGTTCTTTACAAAGAGATATCGGTTTTCCACATTCACAAAGATAAGCATCAATTAAAGATTTTGTCACACTAAATCCTAAAGTTGATTCTCCCCCTTCCAAAAGATTACTAGTCCTGTTACCTAACAATCCTTCTTCATAAACTTTATAATAAATCATTTCCGGATTATCCTTCAAATCCAGAGAACAGAAAAGCGTACGGTAATCAGACTCCGGATTATTTGTGTTATAAATCTGGTAATGACCTTCTTTAATTAAAGTCTGACTCATGTTTACAGCCTCCTTCAGGAACTTTTCTGAATTATCAATCTGATGATATTTACGGAATGTTCCTTCATGCAGACAGATTCTCGCCTTTAATATCAGTGCTACATCCTTGTTGATACGGCCGGAAACAGCATTCTTTTTCGCCGGTAGCTTTTCAATAGCCCAATCAATGCAAGCTAACACAGAATCCATCACTTCAACACGCGAATCCCTTGCCCCAAAAAGCTCCTCCGATTCAGTTGTAAGGTCTTTCGTTAACCAGGGTACATCTCCATATCGTTTCACTTTCTCAAAATAATCCCAGGCTTTAAAGAAATATACTTCAGCAGCATACGCATCTTTTTCCTCCTGACTGATCTCTGCCTGCTGATAACGGGCCAGGAAATAATTACACTTCCGGATAAAAGTCCAATTCCATTCATTGTCATTAGAACTTTCCGGTACTATATGTTCGCCGGCAGCCACTTTATCGTAATCCTGAGGGGCCATATTATCACTCTGGTTATCACCGGATAACATCGGGCTTCTATCGTGACCGGTACCATGTCCTTTAATATAAGTATATAAACCATTACAATACAACTCCATATCCCTGGCCGAATGCCAGAAATTCTGATCACTGATATCTGTTGTCGGAAAACGATCCATAAAATCATCATTACAAGCAACCAACGTTGCCAACATGATGCTACCTGCAAGTAATATTTTAATTGATTTCATATTGCTCTAATTATAATGATAATTGTAAACCGAATAAAATTGAACGCTGCAATGGATAAAATTCACCCACTTTGCCTACATTTGACTTTGATTTTTCATCATCCACATTTCCGATAAGCTCAGGATCGAATTTACCTCGCATATTGGTAATCTCGAATAAGTTCTGACCGGAAAAGTAAACACGAACTTTGTTCAATCTGACTTTCTGGGTGATCTCAGCAGGTATCGTATATCCAACTGTAAAGTTTTTCAACCGTGCGTAAGCTCCACTTTGTAAATAACGAGTCTGTGTTCTTACATTATAACTCATTGAAGAAGCTTTCCACATAGGGTAAAATGCTCCCGGGTTATCTTCTCTCCAGGCATTTTTATAAACTTCATAGGTACCGACAGCATTCGCATTATTAATATGTCCCCAGAAATAACTACCGATCGGGAAGAAATCACGTTTACCAATACCTTGAATAAAGATATTACAATCAAAACCTTTCCATCCCAGATTGGCCGTTATACCGAACTGATAACGCGGCGTCGTATTTCCAATCACCTTCGTATCGCCCGGGTTATCTACCGTTTTATCACCCCAATCTATTATTTTGTCACCATTCAAATCTGCATAATGTGTATCACCAGGTCCCCATTTATCGCCATTACCTAATTTACTCTGATTGGCAGCCGCAGCCACTTCGTCTTTCGACTGGAAGATTCCGACTGTTTCATATCCCCAGATCTCTCCAATCTTTTTTCCTACATAATAATTATCATATAACTTACTCGGATTATTATCAAACTTGGTAATTTCACTCTGATAGTCAGACAGAATCAAACCTAAATCATAAGAAAAACCGTTAGCCAGCTGATCCCTCCAATTGACAGAAAGCTCCCAACCGGCAGTCTTCATATCTGCATTATTACGTCTTGGAACATCTGTTCCTAAAATAGACGGAAGCTTATCCCCTTCAGTCAGCATATTTGTAGTTTTCCTGTTAAACCAATCAAAGCTTGCACTTAAACGATTCAATACCGTTATATCAATACCCAGATTTAAAGACTTTACAGTTTCCCATGTCAGATCCGGAGAAACCATTCCGGGAGCAGCAACGGAAATAGGTAAAGAGCCATTAATGATAAAAGGAGTCTGCTGCGTTACTTCGAATGTGGAAATATAAGGATAATAACCTTTGACATTCTGATTCCCCAAACTACCGTAATTAACTCTAACCTTTAAATCGTTCAGCCAGGAATGTGTAAATTCCATAAAAGATTCTGAAGAAATACGCCATCCGACAGAAAACGAAGGGAAGAAACCATAACGGGAATTATGCGGGAACTTAGATGTTCCATCGTAGCGACCATTCATTTCAAACAAATACTTATTCATATAGTCATATTTCAGACGCATAAACATACCACGAATCGCCCAACTGTACTCCTTATCTTTTGTCGTTACTTTCCCTGTACCCAAGCTGATCGAAGGAATATCACTTGATACCAGTTCTTCTTGTTTGGTATAATCTTCCCGGTAAGTTTCCCATTCCTGATTAAAACCGGCCAATACTGTAATATTGTGTTTTTCATTGATCGATGTCATATATTCCCCGTATAGGTTCGCAGCAAAATAGTTACTTCGTGCATTCTGAGCGAGGATAGAGGAAGGGAAGGTCGCACTATTTTGGGTAGTCCAGGAATCGCGGATATAATCAAATTCCTTTTGCACATCTTTCTGTCTGTCATTAGTAGCTCTATAACTAAAATCACCTTTAATCTTCAAGCCTTTCACCACATCCCATTCCGCATTACCCATCAAAAGGGTCAGGTCATTGTTTGTCACATTTCTTGAACCGCTAGTCAGGAAATTATAAAAATGCTCCGTCGGAATACCACCGCCGACAGGGCTGTCTTCAGGTGTTGTGACCGGGAATAATATCTGCGGTTCACCGCGTGTCATCTGTTCCCACCAATTAGTTCCCTTTGTTGAGTAAGCATGAGGTGCATCATATACCGTATGTGTATAGGATGCTTTAAAGCCTACACGAAAATTAGGAGTCAGATCTGCAGAGATATTGCTCAGGAAATTATACCTCTTAAATATATCGGTCGCATCCTTAAACATCCCTTCCTGGTTCATATAACCTGCTGAAGCATAGAAACGGATAGCCTTACTACCTCCACTGATATTTACCGTATGTTTATGGGTAGGAGCCCATTTCTGAAGCATCTGTTTATAGTTGTTATTATTTGAATTCCAGAAAATTTTACCATTCTCCATCATATGGTAAACCGGATTATTAACCGGGTCATTATAATAATCTTTCACCCATTGTACCTGTTCGGCCGAATATTTGTCTTTACCCGTATTATTGAACGAAGATTCATTCATGGCATCCATATAATCGGGAGCACTCAGCATATCCGGTAAATAAGTATGTGTATTCAACTGGATACTTCCGGAATATTCAATCACCGGTTTACGATCCGTTTTCCCCTTTTTCGTTGTGATCAGAATCACGCCGAAAGCACCCCGGGCACCATAAATAGCCGAAGAAGAAGCATCTTTCAAAACCGATACACTTTCCACATCTTCCGGATTGACCATATTCATATTCATCTGAACACCATCTACCATCACTAAAGGAGAACTACCTTCTCCGCTGATAGATGCCAGACCACGAATATTCATACTTACTTCAGCATTGGGATCGCCTCCGTTAAAAGAGATATTTAGGTTCGGAACCACCCCTTGAAGTCCTTGTCCCAGATTCGTTATCGGACGATTTTCCAACACCTTGGAAGTTACTTGTGAAACAGCTCCTGTCAGGTTTACTTTCTTTTGTGTTCCATAACCGACAACCACCACTTCTTCCAATGTTTCTGAATCTTCTTTCAGGGTTATCCTCAGGTTATGTTTATTACCTACTGCCACTTCTTCCGTTTTATATCCTATATAAGAGACAACCAAAGTTGTACCGGAAACGACATCCAAAAAAAACTTTCCGTCTATATCCGTGATAATACCATTCATTGTCCCTTTTTCAACAACATTGGCTCCAATGATGGGTTCTCCGGCCGGATCATAAACAGTCCCTTCGATCTTAATTCTATTTTGTTGGACAACAGCCTCTTCTGATTTCGACAATATGATATAATTATTGACAAACTCATATTTCAAACCATGTCCTCTCAATGCTTCATCCAAATACTCGGAGACTTTGGCTTTCTTCTTAGTTAATGACAAATCGAAGTTTGAACGAACACCACTCGTACTATATATGACGAGATAGTCAGTCTGTCTTTCTATTTCCTTAAACAATTCTTCAATTGAAAGTTTATTCGATTTTAATTCGACAACAACAGTCTGTGCATCAGTATTCAATGCAAATAACTGGCACACAAAAACAAACAGGATAAAAAAGGATAGTTTCATAATTCTGAATGCCTTTTGGTGATTTTTTAGACATAAGAAATGCGGTAACAAAGGATTTATTTTCATATCTTTGCTTTGTTAAGTAAATACTAATTTTTTGAACACAAATGGTTTTACTTTTCGTAAAATCGGTAGATAGGCCAATATCTGCCGATTTTTTTAATTCTTCATGGACTCATACATACTAAATTTAAAGGTTAATACTATTTTTATTTACTCAGTATTATCTGGTTCAGTTCATCATTCTTCTTGATTTTAAAATTATGTATCCGTTGGATCAGATGAAGAATCTCCATCACTCCATCCCTTTGACGGAACTTCCCGACATATTCATAATCTAATATTTCCGGATCTTTCACAACGATCTTCACATCATAATACAACTCCAACTTCTCTATGATTCTTCCCAACTTCTGCCTTTTAAACGTATAAATACCTTCGCGCCATAATAATTCATCCGGGTCCATTGTAGAGAGCACTAACTGTTTTCCTTTTTGAACAAGATACTGTTCCGGAGAAAGGATCACACCTTCAGCCTCGGAAGAGGGAAAGTAAGCTTTCACAGAACCTTCCTGAAGATAAACGCCTGTATAATTACTTTCCGGATAGCAGAATACGTTGAACTGGGTTCCCAGAGCTTTGACATCCATCGTCCGGGTAGAGACAATGAAAGGTACGTTTTTATTTTTGCTCACATCAAAAAAACCTTCACCCGACAAAAAAACTTTCCGTTCCTTTTCGAAAAAAGAAGGATAGGATAATTTAGAACCAGCATTCAGCCAGACTTTCGTACCGTCAGGTAATGTAAGTTCTGCACGCTGTCCGGCCGGAACTACTAATTCCTGCTGAAAAGCGATCAACTCTTGCCGGTTTGTGATATCTCCGGAGAAACAGTAAGATGCCAACATCCAAGCAGACACAAAGACGATCACAATTATTGCTGCATACCGGCTGAACGAGATCAGCCAAACTTTTCTTTTCCGTGAATTCACAAGTCTTTTAAAGTTACCATATCTTTCAGATCCCTGCTGCACATCTATTTTTTCCGGAACCAACTCCAACAGACTATGCAAATGTTGATAGTCTATGATTTGAGATTTCAACTTAGGATCATTATAAGCTTCTTTTAAAAGCTGATCCTGTTCCTGCTTCGGTAATACTCCCTGGCAATATTTTATGATTCTTTCATCCATTATTCACTGTTCTTTATATAGTAAACGAACAGAAAAAAAATCCCCCTAAAGAAATCTGATTATTTTTTCAATTTTCCCCGGAAGACTAATTACCACATGCCGTATTTATCATTCAATCAGCTCAAAATCATACTTTTCAAACTCATTCCCGTTGATTATTACAGCAACCTGATGAAGTCCGGGATGGAGTTTCCTGGTTGTTACCACGCGAAAAGAGTGTTTTCGAGTAATTTGTGTTGTAGAATTTTCGGCGTACTCCTTTTCGCTGATCTTGTGGACTTTCTTTGTCAACGTTCCATTCGCTTTTTGGTAGTAAATTCCGTATTCAAGTCGTATTTTGGTTCTTTTATTGTTCTTATTCAATAAGTTAAAACTAAACTCCAACGAGTCTCCAACTTTAACTTGGGGTATTGAAATCTGAAAATTCTCAATGCGGATACTTTTTACTGTAGAATTAAAACCAAACAGTTCCATCATCTCCTGATTGCCTTGTTTTAAGAGTGTCCGGCTGCCGTGTTTGATAATCCAATCCACTTCCTTCGACTCTCCTTGCCATCTTTTCACCAAATCAATCACCGTTTGGGGATTATCTTTCGCTATATCATTTAAGTTATTGGCAACACTCAAGCGCACAAATCTCGCCGGATCGTTTTTAAGGTTTTCCAGAATTGGAATGATCGGGGCAGGATTTTCTTTCAAATTCGGCAAAGCCATCGCCCAGGGAAGACGCGGACGGCACCCTTCTGACGCAAGCCGTCTTACTCCCCAATGTTCATGCTTCGACCAAACCAACATTTGTTTCATCATTTCATCCGGATATTTTATAATAAAAGGATGAACAGAAAATTCACAACTTGTAAACTGGGTGATTTTTTCTATCGCTTTAACAGAGGTTTCGTAATCGTCCAATCCGTATTGTTCTACATAATTATCTAAAACCGGACCATACTCCAATGTTAAGCCAAACTTCGTATCATCAATTTTTGAAAAATCAGGCTGTGTATTTTTTACATAATCCAACAGTTCTAGTATTTTAGCGATCGCTTCTTTGTAATCTGCCGGTAAAAACTTTCTCAGAATTGTTGTAATGTGCATACAACGTTGTTTAAGCTCTCTGTTTTCCCATTCATTATCCATTATTTGGGATACAAACTCACGGGCATCAAAATCCTTGATAACAAGTTTCAAATCTTTCGTAAATCTATCGAAAAATTGCTCGTTGTACATGTTTTTAAAAGGTTCTGCCATATTTTTAATTTTTACGCCTTATCAAAAGGACAAAATAAACATCAATAGTGGTAAATAGTTTTTTAATTCCTCTCTTAACTTTTTATAAGCGATAGTCATCTGTGTTTCAATGGTTTTTACAGACACATTCAGTTCTTCTGCTATCTCTTTCTGCTTTTTTCCTTCCAGTTTACTTAATATGAATATCTCCCGGCACCGTTCGGGAAGTGCGTTAAGTGCCTTTTCTATTATATTCTTTATATTATCCTCCGAAAGCCCGTCCATATCAAACGCTTCCAAAGAATCGAACTTCATGCGGAAGGACAAGTCAAAATCCTCCTGCATCTTCGAAGCTGCTTCCTGCTCCAATAGCTTACGCCGCAGGTAATCAATGCACCTGTTTTTTACAGACGTAAACAAATAGGCTATCACATTTATATGGAAATCCAACGAATCTCTCTTTTGATAGAAATCAAGAAAAACATCTTGTGTAATGTTCTCCGCTTCTTCTTCAGAAAGGACATAGTCGCGTGCAAAGTGTTTAACACGCGAGTACCATGTTATATAAAAATTCTCAAAATCCATCTATCTGTTCAATATCTCACAACAACCCCTTTATTGTAAACAAAATTAAACAAAAACATTGGATATGCAATATCAATCTTTTAAATCACCAACATATAAAACAGGATTATCATCAAACTCCCCACCCAACTCTTCAGCGGGAAATGTCAATACTACCTTTTGCGGATTTAAAGAAGAGATAAGAGGTAAAAGGTCAGGCAACTGATCCCCAATATATTTCTTATTCATTGGAGAAAATGTACATCCGGTGATTTCATTCACTTCTTTCAAATCATGATTATAAAGGTAATATCTATATTCATCCGGGATCATTTCCAAAAGTTGTCCCTTTTCATCAGTAGCCTTCAACACATATTCAACTCTTGTAAGCATGCAGTTATTCCCTGAAGAGAACAGGGTATTAAAAAAAATTTGATTCTCTTGGATATCTTTCCTATTGACATCGTCCACCCTCATCTTTCCTTTTGAAAAAACAAATACAGGCAGATGTGTCGTCACATTATAAACTGTATCTTCATACAATCCCTGATAGAATATATCGTCATTCAAAAAATACAGATTGATTGGTGATTGAACAAAAGGGCCATCGGGTTCTTCTATCTTTAAAGATGCCGTGTCTAGTAAATTGCCCATCAAATCCTGAGTATAACAAGACTGGCTTTTATTACCGACATACGGAAAACACGTTATACCATTCGTATTAAATACAAAAGATTTTAGCATCTTCCGGACCGCTATTGGAACAACACCAATTGATCCGTCCTTCAATGATATAGAGTGTATATTCTCAGTATCAAATATTTCAAGATAATACAAGATTTGGTTTTCTTCATCAATCGCACAATCTGACAAATAGTTAAGTTCACCCGGACCGTTGCCTCCCTGAGCTACATTCTTTATAAACTTACCCTCATAATCAAACATCATGACTCTATTAGGCGAATAGACAATGATATATTCTTTGCATGGATAAAAATTAGCAGACTTATCAACCAAACAAAGCGAATCTGTTTCCAAAACTACTTTTCTCCAGGAATCGACATAATCATCCAGATCAATGCTTTTTTGAGAAAAGTTTCGGGAAGAGAAATCAACCGTATAAATAGTCCCCTTTTCCTTCGTACAGGATAGCAGCGACATCAATGCAATTAGGCAATAAACAAAAATATGTTTTTTCATAAGCTGATCTTTTTAAGGTGTTTAATCCGAAATTTCTTTTAATCGTAAAACTACATAAAGATAAACACTAAAACAACATATACATCTTTTATTTTTCAACAGTTGAGAAAAACAGATTCGTTAAATATGCTAATTTCAAACTATTTATCTTTGCTGTATTAAAATAAAGCATATGAATGTTGAGTTTGAAAAGAAATATTTGATAGAGTTGTATGAAACAGGCAAAACTTCGGACAAGAAACATCGGTTCCAGTCCAATATAATAAACGGATATGGGAATATCAGCAAATAATTTACAATCATTCCAGCCTTATCATCCTGGTGAATTAGTAAAAGAAGAATTGCAATGCAGGAATATAAAACAAAAGGACTTTGCGGAAAAATTCGAATTGTCTTACACTGCGTTAAATGAAATATTGAATGCTAAGCGTCCTATTACAACAGAGTTCGCTTTACTTTTAGAAGTAGCACTAGGTATAAACGCTAATTTGCTTGTTAGGATGCAAACAGATTACAATATACAAGTAGCTCGAAAGAATGATTCATTACTTGAATAATTAAATAAAATCCGACAAATATCAGCAATACAGGGACTATCCACAATTTTGTGTAAACTCAAAACTACAGGAACCGAATCCGGGT
>ERZ832522.5625-NODE-5625-length-11242-cov-3.782158_pt1 | contig 11242 bp, 7 predicted proteins | sample MGYA00519951_ERZ832522 | MGnify/ENA primary metagenome ERZ832522 (study PRJEB31850, sample SAMEA3708728) | human gut metagenome | biome: human gut; feature: human-associated habitat; material: faeces | place: China | collected 2014 ... | reverse complement strand
AGATCTCGTCCTGCTGCTCGTAGCTGGGCTGCAGGGGCACACCGTCCTTCCAGTCTCCCTTTCTATGGTTTTCCTCATCCTTCCACAGATGATATGGCTCAATCCCCAGAAGCACATCAATATAGGGCAGGCACTTGGTACAGAAGTCCCGGGCCTCCTCCCAGCTCCACAGAAGGCTTCTGAAGTTTCCATCAAAGCTGACTGTCAGTCCTTTTTCCTTTGCCACGCTCAGACATCTCAGAATCAAATCACTGCAGTTCTGAGACAAAGCAGGAGTAATACCACTTAAATGCAGCCAGTCATAGCCGTCCAGCAGCTGCTCCACATCCAGACTGCTGAAATCATACTCAGCCATTGCGCTGTGCTTTCTGTCGTAAATTACTTTGCTGGGACGGATTCCATATCCAGTTTCCAGATAGTAGGTACCCAAACGCTGAGTCGGGGTCTCCTTTGGGCCTGTCAGAATCATCGGAGTGCAGTGTACATCACTGGAGCGAAGCCAGCGAACTGCGCTTTTTCCCAGGCTGTTATTGGGAACTACGCTGAAAAAGGTGCTGTCCACTCCCAGGTTGGCCAGAGCCATGGCAATATTTGCCTCGCTTCCGCCGTAGCTTGCCTCAAAATTTGTGGCCAAACGGATCTTCTCGTAATTGGGCGGTGTCAGACGCAGCATGATTTCACCAATCGTAATAAACTTTTTTGTGCTTGTAACATTCGTCCACAGAGGATTCTTATGTTCCATAAAATACCTTCCTTCCGGCCAGAAAATATGTAACAGTTCAGTTACGAAAATATATCAGCCTGTGTATAAAATTTTTCTACCATAAAATCATTTTATACGATCCACCGGTTTTATTCAATGGACAATCCCACAATTTCTATTTTTATTTTCTGAACATAATGTCAAAAAGGGGACTTTACAGAATAAATTTTCGTTATTCTGTAAAATCCCCAGGAAAATTCACCCTCTATTTTGTTAAAAACGTTTTTCGGATATCCGAACTTTTCCTACATCAGAGATTTGTAAAGCTCCTTGATCTCTGCAACAGAGGTATCTCTCGGGTTGCCCGGACGGCATGCATCTGCAAATGCAGACTCAGATAAGAAATCCAGATCCTCTTCTTTTACAATCGCCTTTAAGTCAGCAGGGATGCCTACGTCAGCAGACAGCTTCTTCACTGCGTCAACAGCTGCCTTGCGGTACTCCTCCTGTGTCATGCTGTCTGTACCCTCAACACCCATGGCTTTTGCAATATATTTGTACTTGTCTCCAGTGCAGGGAGCGTTGTACTCCATAATGGTAGGAAGCAGGATTGCATTTGCCACACCGTGAGGAGTATCATAAACAGCGCCCAGAGAATGTGCCATAGAATGAACAATTCCAAGACCAACATTGGAGAAGCCCATACCAGCTACATACTGTCCCAGAGCCATTCCCTCGCGGCCCTCCGGCGTATTGTCAACTGCGCCCCGCAGAGATTTGGAAATAATCTCGATCGCTTTCAGATGGAACATATCTGTCATTTCCCATGCGCCCTTGGTAATATATCCCTCAATTGCGTGGGTCAGAGCATCCATACCGGTTGCTGCAGTCAGACCCTTTGGCATAGATGCCATCATATCCGGATCAATAACAGCAATAACAGGAATATCATGGGTATCTACACAAACGAATTTTCTCTTTTTCTCTACATCTGTAATAACATAGTTAATGGTAACTTCTGCTGCTGTACCTGCTGTAGTAGGAACTGCAATAATCGGCACGCAGGGCTTCTTGGTGGGAGCAACGCCCTCTAAGCTTCTTACATCTGCAAATTCCGGATTGGTAATAATAATACCCACTGCCTTTGCAGTATCCATGGAAGAACCGCCGCCAATTGCAATAATATAGTCTGCGCCGGATGCCTTAAATGCAGCAACGCCTGTCTGTACGTTTTCAATAGTGGGGTTGGGCTTAATATCAGAGTAAATCTCATATGCCAGTCCGGCCTCATCCAGAACGTCTGTTACCTTCTTAGTTACACCAAATTTAATCAAATCCGGGTCAGAGCATACAAATGCCTTTGCAAAACTTCTTGTTTTTACCTCTGCCGGAATTTCTTTAATCGCACCTGCGCCATGATAAGATGTCTCATTTAAAACAATTCTGTTCGCCATAATAAAAATCCTCCTTTGGGATATGGATCAGAGCAGGTTCTTTCTGGAGCTGCTTCTGATTGCTTCATGTACTGTCATTATTTTAACAATGTATAGAACAAAAAGAAAGTGACAAAACACAGGCTTTGTCACTTTCTTCTTATTTTTGTCAGATCTTCACAAATATCATTATGCATTGAGTACAATATTCTAAAGCAGCCCCAGCTCTGAAAAAACCTTTTCCAGCTTGGGAGGCATTGCCTCTACCAGTTTATAGGACATCTGTTCCGGAGAGTCCTTCATTCCTCCCAGAACCCATTTTTCTGTCATATAGACAGAACCTCGACAATACATTTCCAACAGAAATTCCAGTTCCTCACTTAAGGGACGGCTGGTCTTTCTTGCTATCAGACTGATATAAAACTGCAGAATCAGTTCAAAATCATGCTCTTTAACTGAGTTGTAATCGTCAGAGCGGAATGCCTCTGTAAAAAACGCCTTCTCACTGCGGATAAACTCAAACTTCTGGGTCAGACTCTCCCCTACAGTATGTCCCACACCAATCTGTTCAAAGGACTGAAGCACCAGCTTGTCAAAATACCAGTTGATCAAATCATACTTGTCCTTAAAATTCCGATAAAAGGTCTGGCGTGTCAGACCGCAGCCCTCCACAATATCCTTTACTGTAATCCGATCTACCGGCGTTGTTTTCATACACTCCTTAATAGAGGCCGCCAGCTTGTACTTTGTATTCAGGCCCTTTTCCTGTTCTGCCATCCCGTTTCCTCCCCTGCCGTTCCGGTTTTTATCTCTATTTTTCTGTCCTGTATGTTTTTTATTTATTGCTTCTGGCAGTCCCTCGTTTACCTTCTGCCTCAATTAGGAGCTGGTCTTCGCCGGTTCCTGGTTTCCGCGTCTGAATCCGGCCTGATTTTTATTTCTCATCACACACCTGGAAAATATAAAACTTCAGATAATAGGACGCCTGTTCTCCGCCTGTCCACAAAATCGGATGATCCGCTGCCTGAGTACGGTATTCCACCTGTCTCAGCCGTTTGTGAGCTCCTGCAGCCGCTTCCCGGATCGTTTTTGTAAACAGCTCCGGATCCATAAAATGAGAGCAGGAGCAGGTCGCCAGATAGCCGCCATCCTTCACCAACTTCAGTCCTCTGATATTAATCTCCCGGTATCCCTTCACCGCATTCTTAATAGAACTGCGTGACTTTGTAAATGCAGGAGGATCCAGAATCACCACATCATACCGCTCCCCCTTCTGCTCCAGTTCCGGAAGCAGATCAAACACGTCAGCGCAGACAAAAGATACCCGATCAGACAGTCCGTTTAACTCCGCATTCTCTCTGGCCTGATCCACACCCAGCTGAGAGGCATCCACTCCCAGCACAGACTTTGCTCCGGCAATTCCGGCATTTAAAGCAAAGGAGCCTGTATGCGTAAAGCAGTCCAGCACCTTCTTCCCCTTACACAGCCTCTGAATCGCCAGGCGGTTATACTTCTGATCCAGGAAAAATCCTGTTTTCTGCCCGTCCTGTACATCCACCAGATACCGGACACCATTTTCCACAATCTCCACCTTTGTGTCAAAGGGTTCTCCTACAAAGCCCTTATATCGCTCCATGCCCTCCTGCTGCCGTACCTTGGCGTCACTGCGTTCATAGATCCCCCGAATTTCAATGCCCTCCTCCGCCAGAACCTTTTTCAGCTTTTCCAGGATCACTGGTTTCCACCGGTCAATACCAAGAGCCAGAGATTCGACTACCAGAACGTCACTGAATTTATCAACCACGATTCCCGGAAGGAAATCTGCCTCCCCAAAAATCACACGGCAGCTGGATGTATCTGTCACTGTCTTTCTGTATTCCCAGGCATTGCGAACCCGCATTTCAATAAAGTCTTCATTTACCTCTGTGTCCGCTTTTCTTGTCATCATGCGAACAGTAATTTTGGAACGGGTATTGATAAATCCCTGTCCCATGGGATATCCGTCAAAATCCTCCACACGAACCATGTCTCCGTTTTCATAATCACCCTGAATTTCTGCAATCTCATTATCGTAAATCCAGGCGCCGCCGGCCTTTAAACTGCGGCCCTCGCCTTTTTTTAATTTTACAGATGCGGTTGTCATAAAGACTCCTTCCTCTTTCTCTCTTCATATTTTATACTGTAGTCTGACTTCTATTTTAACTGTTTAAAGGAAAATGAGCAAGAGCATCTTACCCTGAGAATGTTCTAAAATTTTTTTAGGTTTTTCACAATGTTTTTTGTGCATTTTCACCAATTTATAGATGCTTTTTTTCACAGGAACGCCATAGACTTAACACTTTTTTTACGATATAATCAATTTATCAAATGAAAACAAAATATTTTTTGTTACCAATATGTATATCCTGGGGATTGGCCCAGAGTCTCTACCAACTGCCTACAGAGTTGACTACATATCTTATGTAGTCAGCTCTTTTTTTCCCTTTGTATAGTAGATTCTCTGCGTTTTCCCCTAATCTGAACGAAAAAAAACATTGGTTCAAAAAAGTAAGGAGGCATCAAAAAGCATGAATATGATAGGTCAGCAAGTAAAACGAGTGGATGCTTATGGCAAGGTCACTGGTGAAGCTAAGTATACTGCCGATCTGGAACCGAGAGATATTCTCCACGGAAAGGTTGTTCATTCTACTATCGCCAACGGCCTGGTAAAGAGCTTTGATTTAGAGGAAGCCTATAAGGTGCCTGGAGTTGTAAAAATCATCACCTGTTTCGACGTTCCCGACTGCCAGTTTCCTACTGCCGGCCATCCCTGGAGCGTAGAGACAAAGCATCAGGACATCTGTGATCGGAAGCTTTTAAACCAGAGAGTCCGGCTTTACGGAGATGACATTGCAGCTGTTATCGCAGAAGACGAGGTCGCTGCAGCACGGGCCGCACGGCTGGTTAAGGTCGAATACGAAGAATACGAGCCCATTGTTACTGTAGAAGCTGCCATGGCAGAAAACGCCACACCGCTTCACCCGGATATCCGCAAAGACAATGTGATTGTTCATTCTCATATGACTATGGGAGATCCAGATTTTACCTATGAAGAAGGACTGGAAAAAGCCAGAGAGCAGTATGGCAGGGAAAATATTGTGGCTCTGGAAGAAGAATATGACACTCCCCGGATTTCCCACTGCCATATTGAGCTGCCGGTTTCCTGGGCCTATGTAGACACCAACGGAAAGGTTACGGTTGTCTGCTCCACCCAGATTCCTCATATTGTACGGCGCTGTACGGCTCAAGCCCTTGGCATTCCTGTCGGAAAGGTCCGCATCATTAAGCCCTATATCGGCGGCGGCTTCGGCAATAAGCAGGATGTGCTCTATGAGCCGTTAAATGCATTTCTTTCCATGTCTGTAGGCGGACGGCCTGTAAGACTGGAAATCAGCCGGGAAGAAACCATTTCCGGCACACGCACACGCCACGCCATCAAGGGAAAATGCCGCGGCGTTGTAACAAAAGACGGAGAGATCCTGGCACGTCAGCTGGAAGCTTATGCAAACAACGGAGCCTATGCCTCCCACGGTCACGCTATCTGTGCTAACTGCGGAAATGTATTTAAAGATCTGTATCGGGATCGTCTGGGCACTGAGGTAGACTGCTGGACAGTCTACACCTCTTCTCCTACAGCAGGCGCCATGAGAGCCTACGGAATCCCGCAGGCTGACTGGTTTGCAGAGTGTCTGATCGACGATCTGGCTGATGCCATCGGCATGGATCCCTGCGAGCTCCGCCTGAAAAACTGTATGGAGGAGGGCTTTGTAGATCCCGCCAACGGAATTACCTTCCATTCCTACGGACTGAAAAAGTGCATCGAGGAAGGACGCAGACATATCCGCTGGGATGAAAAATGGAATGCCTACAAAAACCAGACCGGCCCTGTAAGAAAAGGCGTAGGTATGGCAATTTTCTGTTATAAAACTGGTGTACACCCGATTTCCCTGGAAACTGCCTCGGTTCGTATGGTATTAAACCAGGACGGTTCCATGCAGGTCTGCATGGGCGCTACAGAAATCGGCCAGGGCGCAGATACCGTCTTTTCTCAGATGGCATCTCAGACCACAGGAATCTCCTTTGATAAGGTTTATATTATGTCCACACAAGATACAGATATCACACCTTTTGATACAGGAGCCTACGCTTCCCGCCAGACCTATGTTTCCGGCATGGCCTGCAAAAAGTGCGGTGAAGAACTGCGGCACAGGATTCTGGAATACGCAGCTTATATGCTGAATCACGATGTATCCGATATGTCAAAAACCATTTATGCGGATACCGTAAAGGACGCTGCCGCAAAGCTGAGAGATGTTCTGGGACTAAACCCGGAAGAGGAAATTACAGAAGATATGCTTGATATTCAGAACAGCCAGATTGTTGTAAACGGCGGAGATCCGGTTCTCTTTGATGTAGCTGTTGTTGCTGATACGGCATTTTATTCCCTGGATCGCTCCATTCATCTGACTGCAGAGGTGACCAACCACTGTAAGGACAACACCTTCTCTTCTGGCTGCTGCTTCGTAGAGATTGAAGTTGATATGCCTCTGGGACTGATTACTGTAAAGGACATTATCAATGTTCACGATTCCGGTATTCTGATTAATCCGGCAACTGCCAGAGCTCAGGTACACGGAGGCATGAGCATGGGACTGGGCTACGGACTGTCTGAGGAACTTCTGATAGATGAAAAAACAGGACGCCCGCTGAACAACAACCTGCTCGACTATAAGATTCCTACCGCCATGGATACTCCGGATCTGAATGTTTCCTTCATTCAGCTTGAAGATCCTACCGGCCCCTTCGGAAACAAATCCCTTGGTGAGCCTCCGGCTATCCCGGTTGCTCCGGCTATCCGAAATGCTCTGTTAAACGCAACTGGCGTACACATGAATGTAACCCCGATGACCGCGCAGCGGCTCATTGAAAAATTCAAAGAAAAAGGTCTGATATAAGGAGAATGTTATGTTTGATATAAAATCATTTTACGAGGCAAAGGATGTAGCTGATGCCATCAGAGCCCTGGAAATGGATCCGGATGCAGAGATTATCAGCGGCGGAACGGACGTACTGATCCGGGTCAGAGAAGGCAAGGATGCAGGGAGATCCCTGGTATCTGTCCACAATCTTCAGGAATTAAAAGGCGTAAAGCTATTGGAAAACGGAGACCTCTGGATTGGAGCGGGAACCGCATTTTCCCATATTACCAATGATCCGCTGATCCAGAAATACATTCCCATGCTGGGCGATGCAGTTGATATGGTTGGCGGTCCCCAGATCCGCAACACCGGAACCATCGGCGGCAATATCTGCAACGGCGCTACCTCCGCCGATTCTGCCTCTACCATGTGGACTCTGGAGGCAGAAGTCTTACTGGAAGGACCTTCCGGAAAACGTGCAGTTCCTGTCTGTGAATTCTACACTGGTCCCGGAAGAACTGTCCGCGATCGCTGTGAGGTCTGCACCGGCTTTCTTGTAAAAAAAGAAAACTTTGAAGGCTGGACCGGACATTATGTAAAATATGGAAAACGAAAAGCTATGGAGATCGCAACTTTGGGCTGCGCTGTCCGGGTAAAACTCAGCGAAGACAAAAAACGCATCGAAGATGTTCGCCTGGGATACGGAGTAGCAGGTCCTACTCCGCTCCGCTGCCGAAAGGCAGAAGAGGGCTTAAAGGGATGTGAAACAACCGATGCCGATGCAGTTCTTACCTTTGGTAAGAATGCCCTGGAGGAGGTTAATCCCCGAACCTCCTGGAGAGCATCTAAGGAATTCCGTCTTCAACTGGTAGAAGAGCTGGCAAAACGAGCTTTATGTGAAGCCGTAAAAAAAGCAGGAGGTGCCGTCAATGCTTAAAATTGTACATATGAAAGTAAATGGAAAGGAAACAGAGCTGGCTGTTGACGAGCGGGAATCCCTTCTGGATACCCTCCGCAACCGCCTGGGACTGACTTCCGTAAAAAAAGGCTGCGAGGTCGGTGAGTGCGGAGCCTGCACCGTTCTTGTAAACGGAGAAGCCATTGACAGCTGCATTTATCTGACCCTCTGGGCTGACGGAAAAAGCGTTATGACTGTAGAAGGCCTGAAGGGGCCTAACGGAGAGCTTTCTCCGATTCAGAAGGCCTTTATTGAAGAGGCTGCTGTTCAGTGCGGCTTCTGTACCCCAGGCCTGATTATGAGTGCTGTTGAAATTGTGGGAACCGGCAAAAAATATAACCGGGAAGAGCTGAAAAAGCTGATTTCCGGACACCTGTGCCGCTGTACCGGATATGAAAATATTTTAAATGCCATGGAACGAATTGTAGATGAAGTCTACCAAACAACTCATAAAGAAGAAACGACATCTTAAAGGAGGAGTACATCATGGGAAGACCTGCAAATGACAGCGTAAACTGCAGTATCAATAATATTTATCAGCTGGAAGGACGCGTCCCCATCGGAAAGGCGATTCCCTTTGGCCTGCAGCACATTCTGGCCATGTTTGTTTCAAACCTAGCTCCTATTACCATTATTGCCGGCGCCGCCCAGCCGGCTCTTTCCCAGGCTCAGGTCGCCATTCTGCTCCAGAATGCCATGTTTGTTGCCGGTATTGCCACACTGATTCAGCTTTACCCCATCTGGCGAATCGGCTCAAAGCTTCCTGTTGTTATGGGCGTGAGTTTTACCTTTGTAACAGTTCTCAGTACCGTAGCCGCCAACTACGGATATCCGGCAGTTATCGGCGCGGTTCTGGTAGGCGGTATTTTTGAGGGAACTCTGGGACTTCTTGCAAAATACTGGAGAAAAATCATTACTCCTGTTGTCGCAGCTTCTGTTGTAACTGCCATCGGATTTTCCCTTTTCACCGTAGGCGCCCGCTCCTTTGGAGGCGGCTATGCCGAGGATTTCGGTTCTGTTGAAAACCTCGCCATCGGTACCATCACGCTGGTTACCTGCCTGCTGTGGAACATTTTTGCAAAAGGTTATTTGAAACAGCTTTCTGTTCTGGCTGGACTGGTTGTAGGATATGTGATTTCCATTTTTGCAGGAAAGGTAGATTTAAGCCTCATTATGTCAGGCGGTCTGATTTCCCTGCCTCACCTGCTTCCCTTTGCTCCGGAATTCCATCCGGGCGCCATTCTTTCTGCCTGCATTATCTTCCTGGTATCTGCAGCAGAAACCATTGGTGATACCTCTGCACTGGTATCCGGCGGCTTAAACCGGGAAATTACCGGAAAGGAAATCTCCGGCTCTCTCGCCTGTGACGGATACGCTTCTGCCATTTCCGGACTGTTTGGCTGTCCTCCAGTTACCTCCTTCTCACAAAACGTAGGTCTGGTAGCTATGACTCATGTTGTCAACCGCTTTACCATTATGACAGGCGCTGCCTGCATGATCCTTGCCGGTCTGCTTCCTCCTGTAGGAAACTTTTTTGCATCTCTGCCGGAATGCGTTCTGGGCGGATGTACCATTATGATGTTTGGTTCTATCCTGACATCCGGTGTACAGATGATCGCTTCCTGCGGTTTTTCACAGAGAAATATCACTATTGTTGCAATGGCATTATCCATTGGTATTGGATTTACCACTACCAGTGAAAGTGGTATCTGGGCTGAATTCTCACCAGTTGTTCAGTCTGTATTCTCTGCAAACGTAGTAGCAGTTGTGTTTGTAGTAGCAATTATCATGAACCTGATCCTTCCAAAGAATATGGAAGTGGAAAAACTGGATAAATAAGGGAAATAGGAAAACATACATATATAATGTATACGGGAAAAAGAACGTGACAAAGGTCCGGAGTCAGAATATGGCTCCGGGCCTTTTGTGTGTATCAAAACAGGGTGATCCAGTGATCTGACATAGATTTGACAATGATCTTACATGTGTACATTGCATTTTATGGAAAAAAGTGGGATAATTATTGTTTAAATAAGTTATGATAGAAGTAGATTTTATTGTTGAAAAATGTGAAATGAGGAGCGATATACATGAAATCACAGCCGAGACCGAGAAGCCTTTTCAGGATCATTTTTGGAAGGACCACTTTTGTGATCCTGGGATTGCTTTTGCAGATCGCCTTTTTCTTCAGCATTTTCCGCTGGTTGGGAAATTATATTCATTTTGTTTATATTACTTATGTACTGGTAAGCTCATCTGTTGTCATCGCTATTTTAAACCGGCCTATGGATTCCAGCTTTAAAATGGCATGGATCATACCGGTACTGCTGATCCCTATTTTCGGCATTATCTTATATGTGTTTGTGCAGGTCCAGTTCCAGACAAGGGCGCTGGCAAGACGGGTCAATCTGTCTGTTGAAAAAACAAAACCTTATCTTGTCCAGGACCCACAGGTGCAGAAGCGGCTGCGGGCAGCCAGTGTGCGTGGAAGCCGTCTGGTAGATTATATGAACCACATTGCAGGTTTCCCTGTGTATGAAAATACAGCAGCGAAATTCTTCCCTCTGGGAGAAGATATGTTTGAGCAGCTGATGGAAGAATTAAAAGCAGCAAAGCATTTTATCTTCATGGAATATTTTATCATTGACCGGGGCTATATGTGGGACAGTATCCTGGAAATCCTGGAAGAGAAGGTAAAGGAGGGCGTGGAGGTCAGGGTCATGTATGACGGCATGTGCTGCCTCATGCTTCTTCCGTACCATTATCCCAGGGTGCTGGAGAAAAAGGGAATCCGCTGCAAAATGTTTTCGCCTATAAAGCCAACCCTGTCCACCTATCAGAATAACAGGGACCACAGGAAGATTGTGGTTATAGACGGCCATACGGCCTTTACCGGCGGTGTAAATCTGGCGGACGAGTACATCAACGCCTATGAGAAGCACGGACACTGGAAGGATACCGGTATCCGCTTAGAGGGGGATGCGGTAAAAAGCCTTACTGTCATGTTTCTTGAAATGTGGAATGCCGTGAAAAAAACAGATCAGGATTATCAGAAGTATCTGCCAGAGACAGATTATCAGGCGAAACAGGATGGTTTTATCCAGCCGTATGCGGACAGTCCGTTAGATGACGAGCACGTCGGAGAGAGTGTTTATATGAATCTCATTGCACATGCAAAAAAGGAGATTTA
>ERZ832522.5620-NODE-5620-length-11247-cov-14.634114_pt1 | contig 11247 bp, 8 predicted proteins | sample MGYA00519951_ERZ832522 | MGnify/ENA primary metagenome ERZ832522 (study PRJEB31850, sample SAMEA3708728) | human gut metagenome | biome: human gut; feature: human-associated habitat; material: faeces | place: China | collected 2014 ... | reverse complement strand
CCGGCCAGGGACTCTCTAAGTTCCAGGTACGCAAACCAGCTTCCACATGAGCCACCGGAATATGTTGATAAAATGCCGCCAGTGCCGCCGCCATGCTGGTAGTGGTATCGCCATGAACCATAAGCAAATCTGGACGAACCTTCGCAAAAACATCTCTCATTCCCAAGAGAACACGACTGCTTATATCGTATAAATCTTGCCCGGATTTCATAATATTAAGGTCGAAATCCGGGGTGATCTCAAACAGCTTCAATACCTGGTCCAACATTTGCCGATGCTGGCCGGTCACACAGACGATGGTCTCAAATTCACTTGTTTCCCGCTGCAAAGCCTTAACCAGAGGCGCCATTTTTATTGCTTCGGGACGTGTCCCGAAAACCATCATTATCTTCTTCAATTTCTGCTGCTCAACTCTATTCTTTATTATAATGGTTTAATATACCATCTTTAAATTATTTAGCAAACCTCAACTATTGGACTCGCTCTTAAAACTCTTCCGACATAAATTCTCTTAACGCCTCATGCCAATCGGGCATCGCGGGAAGACCGTAAAACTTCAGCATCCGCTTTTCCAGCCTTGAATTAGCGGGGCGGGGAGCAGGACGGGGAAATTCACTGGTTTTACATGGAATTACTTTCTGGCCTTTCCCTGCCAGACGGAAAATTTCCTGCGCAAAATCAAACCACGTTGCTTCGCCTTCACACGTTAAATGAACAGTTCCTACTACTTCCGGAGCAAGCAAGATAGATTTAAGCCCTTCTGCAACGGCTAAAGTGGAGGTCGGATTGCCAATCTGATCATTCACAACCTTCAACTCCGGCCTGGATCCATCTGCCAGAGCCATCATCGTATGAACAAAACTCGACCCTCCTGATCCATACAACCATGAAATACGGGCGATAACGTGGTTCGGCATATAGCGCCGGATCAGCTCTTCTCCGGCAAATTTGGTTTGCCCGTAAACGGTATTACCGCCATTCGCATTATCAAATTCGTGATATGGACGATTCAGCGCTCCGTCAAAAACATAGTCAGTTGAAATAGCTACAAGCCTGACATTGTGGCGATAACAAGCTGCCGCCACGTTTCCTGAGCCAAATGCATTAAGCCGATATGCGGTTTCCTGTTCGCTTTCACATTTATCCACGGCAGTCATTGCCGCACAATGAACAACGGCATCCGGTTTTATTCCACTGATGATTTTATCTATTCCGGCAGCATTTGTAATATCTGCGTCCGGCAAATCTGTTGAAACCACATCAAAATCCTGCCACTGATGGCGTAAAGTTCGCCCCAGCATGCCATTTCCTCCGGTCAGCAATATCTTCATAACAAATACTCCGGATTATTATAATCAAAAAGTTCCGCATCCGCTAGTTTGGGATTTTCGGTATCTTTTGGCGATAAAATATACTCTTTCAAGTTTACTTTCCAGTCTATTCTCAGTGCCGGATCGTCAAACGCAATCCCTCTCTCGTGGCTCGGCATATATTTATTATCACACTTGTAAGCGAAAATCACCTCTTCAGACAAAACTACAAAACCGTGAGCAAATCCGCGCGGCACAAATAACTGCCGCTTGTTTTCTCCGGAGAGTTCCACCGCAACATGTTTACCAAATGTCGGAGATCCCTTGCGGATATCCACCGCAACATCGAGCACCGCGCCGGAAATAACCCGTACCAGCTTGGCCTGTGTATATGGAGCAGCCTGATAATGCAATCCGCGCAAAACACCAAATCTTGATTTTGACTCATTATCCTGTATAAAATCAGCTTTTATACCCAACTCTTCATATTTTGCCTGATTCCACGATTCAAAGAAATAGCCTCTTGCATCGCCAAATATCTTAGGTTCTATAATCACTACTTCCGGAATTGCTGTTTTAACTACATTCATTTTTCTTCCCGTTCAATCATGCGCAGAATATATTGTCCATACTCGGTTTTCCGCATATCTTTTACCGCATCAAAAATCTCTTCCCTGCTCATCCAGCCATTCTGATAAGCGATTTCCGGCAAACAGGCTACCTGCAATCCCTGACGCGCCTGAATTGTCTGTATAAAGTTTGCCGCCTCAAGCATACTTTGATGGGTTCCGGTATCCAGCCAGGCATAGCCGCGACCGAGTTTTTCAACATGCAACCTGCCCTGTTTAAGATAGATATTGTTCACCGCGGTAATTTCAAGTTCACCGCGAGCAGACGGTCTTATTGTTTTGGCAATATCAACAACTTGATTGTCATAAAAATATAATCCGGTAACAGCATAGTGAGATTTGGGTATTTCCGGTTTCTCTTCTATGGAAACCGCTTTACCGTTACGGTCAAACTCTACTACACCAAACCTCTCCGGATCGCGTACATAATATCCGAAAATCGTTGCCATATCTTCTCTTGCCGCCGCCTTTTTCAATAATTGCGAAAGATTGGCACCGTAGAAGATATTATCCCCCAGGATCATGGCGCAGCAGTCGTCACCAATGAACTCTTCGCCCAGGATGAAGGCCTGTGCCAGGCCGTCCGGGGAGGGCTGCACCTTGTACTGCAGACGGATGCCGTACTGGCTGCCGTCCCCCAGCAGCGCCTCAAAGCGGGGCGTGTCGGTGGGGGTGGAAATGATCAGGATGTCCTGAATGCCTGCCAGCATCAGCGTGGACAGGGGGTAGTAGATCATCGGCTTGTCGTAGACCGGCAGCAGCTGTTTGCTGGTGACCATGGTCAGCGGGTAAAGCCGGGTGCCGGCACCGCCGGCAAGAATGATACCTTTCATACTTGTGCACTCCTTTAATCTTTTGTAAAAAGTTGTGCAGCTGTACGCAGCCCGGGCGGCGTACCGGCCGGACTGCGTATGGATTCAAAGCGGAGCTGCGTCCGCTGTCAACTTGTTCAGCACTGCCCTCTCCTGCAAAAGGAGATAACAGTTCACTTTATTTTACTATCAATTCACATAAAAAGCAAGAAAGAACGGCCCTTCCGGCAAAATTTCCGGAAAAGCCGTTGCAAAAATTTTTTATCTTACCACGCAAAGCCCCACTTGGAAAAATAACGCAGCAGACTGCGCAGCTGCCACAGAAAGGGCTTCAGACTGCGGTGGGCGGCCCGGTGCCAGGCATGGATGGCCGTGTACTGGGGCACCAAATACGCCTTGCCCTTTGTGCGCATTTTCTGGGTGAGGTCGGCATCCTCCACATACATAAAGTAGTGCTCGTCAAAGCCCCCCACCGCCTTGAAGGCTGCGGTTTCCACCGCCGAAAAGCTGCCGGTGCAGAACTCGATCTCTGTGGGCTGGGTCAGGTCCCGGTCCGCCATGAGGTAGCGTTCGTTGTACTTTGCCCAAAACTTCAGGCAGGGCAGCTGGCGGTAGACCATGGCCCGCACATTGCACCGGCGCAGCGGCAGCCGCTGGGGCTGCCCGTCCGGAAAGGTCAGGGCCGGGCGGGCCATCACCACACCGGGGTGCTGCACCATCCAGTCTGCCAGGTCGCTCAGGGTGTCGGCGGTGAGCTGGATGTCCGGGTTCAGGATAAAATGCACCCGGCTGTGCAGCAGCGAAAGCACCGTATTGTGCCCGGTGCCGAAGCCGCCGTTTTTGGTCCGGCAGAGCACCTGCACCTGCTGGCCCGGTGCCGTGCGCAGGGTTCCGTCGGCTGCCGCGCGGGTCAGGCGCTGGCCGCTGCCGTCCGGGCTGGCATTGTCCACCAGATACAGCGTCAGCGGATGGCGGCGGGTGCAGTCCAGCACGGTCTGGGCCGCCCGCAGGGCCTCCTCTGCGCCGTTATAAACTACGATACAGGCTGAAAGTTCCACCAGAGTTCCTCTTTTCGTTTTCAATCAGTTTTCCGAACACAGCTCCCCCTTTCGGGAAAGGCTCTCCCCGCGCCGGGGAGAGATGTCACGCAAGTGACAGAGTGAGGAACAGCTGTCTGCGCAGCAGACTGAGAGGGTCACTCCAGCGGCTTGATGTCGAAGGTGAAGTCCTCCTTCATCAGGTCAAAGTTCGGGTTCAGGCAGGGGTCCCCGGCGGCCAGCTGCTTGGCCCACCGCTGCTGGAACCGCTTCACTTCCGACTCAAAGCGCTTGCGCTTGGCCGGGCTCTCGTCCAGGCCGCGGCTCTTGCTCTCGTAGTGATACAGCTGGGCAAAGGGGGTAAAGACATTGGTATACCCGGCCTCCCGCACGCGGACGCAGAAGTCCACATCGTTGAAGGCCACAGCAAAACTCTCGTCCAGGCCGTTCACCTCGTCGTACACGCTCTTGCGCACCATCATGCAGGCAGCGGTCACGGCATAGACATCCTGCGCATAGACCAGACGGCCCATGTAGCCGGGGTGTCCCACCGGGAAGTTCTTGTGCATGTGGGCGGCCAGGGTCAGGTAGCCAAAGCCGATGCCTGCATGCTGGATGGTGTTGTCCGGGTACAGCAGCTTGACGCCCACGCAGCCCACGCGCTCCTGCTGGGCATACATGACCATCTCCTCGATCCAGCGAGGGGTGATCACCTCGGTGTCATTGTTGAGCAGCAGCAGGTATTCGCCGGTCGCTTCCTTGGCACCAAAGTTGTTCAGGGCGCTGTAGTTGAAGCCGGTGCCCTTCCAGTACAGCACCCGCAGGTTGTCCGGGTGCTCCTTCTGCAGCTGTTCGTAGAGGCGGAAGGTGCCGTCCTCCTTGCTGTTGTTCTCGATGATGAGGACCTCAAAGTCCGCATAGGTGGTCTTGCGGTAGATGGAATCCACGCAGGTGCGCAGATCTGCCCCATGGTCGCAGCTGGGGATCAGGATGCTCACCTTGCCGGGCTTTGTGATGGTGTAGTCGGTCTTGTAGAAGCCCGGAGTGTTGGGGATCATGGTCACGTCATCCACCGGCACGCCCACGCGCTTGTAGTGGGCACGCAGGGCCTTCATGGCGGCTTCCAGACAGTACATCTTGGCCGAAATGTTGCTTGCCACGCTGGTGGGGCTGGAGCGCCAGTAATACAGCAGGTGCGGGATGTGCACCACCTTTTTGGCCTGCTCGGTCAGGCGCAGGTACAGGTCATAATCCTGGCTGCCGTTGAACTCCGCCCGCTCGTCGCCGCCCACCTTGGCCAGCAGCGCGGCACTGAACACGCTCAGGTGGCAGATGTAGTTGTTGGAGCGGAGGTTGTCCAGCATATAATCCGGCTTGAAGTGGTACACCGTCAGGTGGTCGATGTCGCCCTCAAAGGTGACCTCGTCCGTATACACGAAGTCGGCTCCCTGCTCGGCGATGGCCTGTGCCACATACCACAGAGCGCACGGATGCAGGATATCGTCGTGGTCCAGCAGGGCCACATAGTCGCCCTTGACCATAGCAAAGCCCTGATTGGTGTTGCCGGCAATGCCGTCGTTCTTGTCCAGCTTCCGATAACGAATGCGGGGGTCGGAGGCGGCGCGGGCCTTCACGGTCTGGCCCACCGTCTCATCCTGCCCGGCGTCCACCATGCACAGCTCCCAGTTGCGGTAGCTCTGGTTCTGCACCGAGTCCAGCAGCTCCACCAGGAACTGCTGCGGGGTGTTGTACAGCGGCACCACGATGCTGATGAGCGGGCCTGCCGGCTGGTTGGCCGCCTGCTTTACCAGCAGCTCCGGGGTGGCAAAACGGTCGGCGGGCATGGCTTTGCCCGGGAACAGCTTTTTGTACTCCCGCTTGGCCTTCGCCTGGGCCATCACGCCGGAGATGCCCACCCGGCGCAGCGTTGCCAGAAAGACGAACAGCGGGAAGGTGTGCCACAGCTGGCGGCACTTGCTCACCAGATACCGCATGGGCCAGGTGAGCTTCCAGAACTGGGACTGGACCACGCTGTTCAGCGTTTTTTCCAGGTCCTGCTCGTGGCTGCGGCTCAGCGAAAGGTCGCTGCGCAGACGCTCCAGCTGGCGGCCCTGCTCTTCGCCGGTGCGCTCGGCCAGCTCCATGCGCTCCCGCAGGATATCCAGTTCTTCCTCATATCCGGCCAGCTGCCCGGCTGCATCCGGGGCGTCCGTGCGGCAAAACAGAGCCGTCTGCAAAGCGCGGCCCCGGCTCTGCCACGAAAAATCGCGGTACAGGCCCTGCTGTGCCAGCTGCTTTGCGCAGGCGGCCAGCATCGTTTCTTCGCTGCACACCAGCAGCACACGGTCGGCCAGCTGCTGCGGCAGGGTGACCCACTCCGGGTCCACCACCACCAGAAGTTCCGGCAGAGCACCCTCGGCAGGCTGCACGGCACCGGTCGCTTCCAGTGCACTTTCCAGTGCGCCGACGCCGCCCAGCACCTGTACGCTGCAGGGGCCGAGCTCCCGCCGGATGCGCTGTGCCAGCTCCCGGCTGCGCTCCGATTCATTCCGGGTCAATTTTTCCTGATCCAACTCCATGCTTCCTTCTCCATTCCTTGGCAAACACTTTTATTTTCCAAACGTCTGATGCGGACAAGCCGCCAACGTGTATCACGCAGATGCGTTGTTTTGTATCACAGAAACCTTTCGTCCTTGCGATAGTATACCAAATTGCGCCGCACTTGAGAAGCCCTTGCCAGAATTTTGGAGGTTCTTTTTTGCCGCCAACGTGACACCAGAAGGCCGCTCAGGCCGTGTACCATGGCCGCGGGGCGCATTTTGTCAGCCAAACAGGCTGCGCAGCCAGCCGAACAGACCGCCGCTGCTGCCCTGGCTCGTGATGCTGGCACCCTTGTAATAATGCCGGAGGATGGCCTTATAGCCCATGTTCCGCTCTGCGGCATAGCCCACCGCGCCGCACTGGCTCATGCCCACACCGTGGCCAAAGCCGTAGTAGGTCATGCAGGGGGTACCGTTTTCGTCCGTGCCAAAGTCAAAGCAGTAGCGGGACGAGACGAACTGCCCGATGTAGCGGTAGCTGCGCCCGTTGGACACAAAGGTGTTGTACTGCACATAGCCGCCCAGGCTCTTGTGGGTGGTGTCCGCATCGGTATAAGGCTCCCCGGTGCGGCTGTCGTTGTACTCCACATAGGTATAATCCTTGCCGATGGAGCGGCGCAGCAGGTCGTGATACTGCTCCTCATAGGGGCTTTCCACGCTCTGCAGATAGGGCACCTCGGTGCCCCAGGCATCGCGGCTGGAGCAGGTGCCGTACACGCCGGTCTGGGTGTTGTAGCCCGCGCTGGCCGACCACACCGCGTCGCAGACACTGCCGTTGTAGGTGAGGATCTCATCCTTCACCGGCTCCACCGCCTTGCGGATGGATTCCCGGGCAGCGGAGGGGATCTGATCCACCGGGGTGTAGACCAGTGCATTGGCCGAAGAACCATACTGCTTGTGATATTCCAGATAGGAGTGGGCCGCCACGGCCTGTGCCTTCCAGGCCTGCTGGGCCGCACTGGCGCTGACATAGCTGCCGATGGACCCCAGCTCGTTGTAGGTGATGCCCACCAGGCAGTCCACCAGGTTCAGTGTGACGTTTTTCTTCAGACCCTGCCCCCGGATGTTCAGGTACGGCAGGGTGATGGTGTCGCCGGAGCCGAAGAGCCAGCTCAGGCAGTTTTCCTCTTCCGCCGGGATCAGGGTGGTGTTGGCACCGCCCATGGTCACCGCACCGCCGGACACGGCAGCATCGTCCGCTGCCAGTGCTGCCGGAGCACACAGGCAGAGCACCGCCGCCAGCACCAGCGCCGCAGCGCGGCGTACAAACCCTTGCAGTTGTTTCACGAACCATTCCTCCTCATAATGCGATCTGTTTTCCTTTAGTTTAACACAGCCTGTGTCTGCGGGCAAGGACCGGACTTCTGTTTTATGCACACAAAAAGCCGGGAAGTGCGCTGGTTTCCCGTGCACTTCCCGGTTGGTGTGATGTTTTCAGGTTTCTTCCGGCGTGTCCTGCATGGCACGCGCGATCTCGGCTTCCATGTCCTGCAGGCAGTCCAGCAGCAGCGGATTGAAGGCCCCGCACACCCCGGTACAGATCATCTGCACCACTTCGCTGTGGGTACGGGCATGGCCGTCCACCGGGCGGCTCACCAGCCGCTCGTACACGTCCGCCAGGCCCACCACCTGTGCTTCGATGGGGATCTGCTCCCCCTGCAGGCCGTCCGGATAGCCGCCGCCGTCGTACCGCTCATGGTGCCAGCGGCAGATGTTGTACGCCGTGCGGGCAAAGGCGTCGTCCCGGCATTCGGGCTGTTCTTCCAGCATCTGTGCTCCCAGCAGGGTGTGGCTTTGCAGGGTACGGCGCTCGGCCTCGGTCAGTGGGCCTTCCTTGTGCAGCAAGTCCTCGCAGATCTCCATTTTGCCAATGTCATGCAGGGCCGCCGCCGTGGCAATGGTACGGCGCATCTCCCGTGTGAGCGGGTAGCGGTCGGTCTTTTGGGCCAGCCCGGCCAGCAGCATGGAGGTGAGCTGTGCCACCCGCTGCACATGGTCGCGGCTTTCACCGTTGCGCTTTTCCACCACCTGGCTCAGGATGCCGATCATCATCCGGCTGGCGCGTTCCTTTTCAAAAGCAAGATCCGCCGCCATGGCGCTCAGGCGGCGCTGCTTGGCGTACAGCTGGATGGTGTTGATGATGCGCTGATAGACCACCTTGGCGTCGAACGGGCGGCTGATGTAATCCGAGGCTCCCAGGTCAAAGGCCCGCCGCACCGCGTCCACGGTGTCCTCGCTGGAGATCATGATCACCGGGATCTGTTCCAGCAGGTTTTTCTGGTTCATCTCTTCCAGCACCGTAAAACCGTCGATGCCGGGCATATGGATGTCCAGCAGCACGATGGAAATGCCGGTGGCGTTCTGTTCCAGCAGCTGCAGGCAGGCCTCGCCGCTGGCCGCCTCGGCAATGTCGAACCGGCTGCCCAACATCTGCCCCAGCATCTTGCGGTTCAGCTCAGAGTCATCCACGATGAGCACGCTTTGGCGGCGGTGCACCGGCGCGGCGGCCGTGCGCTCCGGCTGCTGCTCGGTGATCACGGTGTTCTTCTGCATCTGGGCATATGTAGCCAGCCGCTCTGCGTGCTCCACCGCCGCCGATACTTCCCCGTCCTGGATCCACACACCGCCGATGCTCACCGAGATGTGCAGATGGGAGTAGCCCGGAACACCGGCCGCCGCCAGCTGCAGCCGCAGATGCTCCAGCTTCTGGCCGAAGTCGCTCTGCCCCACCTCCGGCAGAAGCAGCAGCAGCCGGTCCTCGCCGCGGCGGATGAGGCGGTCCTTCTCGCCCAGATTCCGGCGCAGCACCCCGGCCACGGTTTCCAGCACGCTGTTTCCGGCGCAACGGCCATATACGTCGTTGGCCGCCTTGAAGTCGTCCACCCGCAGCACCGCCACACCAGCCGTGAGGATGCGGCTGCGGTATTTTTCCTGGTAATAGCGCTCATTGTACGCGCCGGTCACCGCATCGCGGTACAGTTTTCCACGGTACTCCGCAAGGTTGTTGAACAACTGTTCGCTTTCTTCGGGGTCCAGCAGCATGATCCGGTCCAGCCTGCGCTCCAGCTCCAGCACGCAGGGCGTGCCTTCCACCTGCGCAAACAGGGCCGTCACCTCGTACAGCTCCTGCCCGCGGTACTCCATCCGGCTGTGGGTGGTCTTTTCTTCCAGCGCCTGCCGGGCAGCATCTCCCAATGCCTCCCCGGCCTGCACCTGCTCTGCAGTAAGCATGCGCACCGAGGGGAACACCTTGCGCAGCTGCTCCATTTCCTGTTCGGCCTGCTGCCGGGTCATTGCCCCGCCCTGTGCCGTCTTTTCGTCCTTGTCCTGCACCCCGGTGTCTCCCTTCTTTTCTATGGTCCGTCCTGGGGTCATTATACTATTTTTTGCATGGATGCGTCAAACTTGTTGTCGTTTGTCCCGGCATCGGAAAATTTTGGAAAAATGGACGTTCCTCCCGGCTTTTTGCCTGTCCGGGCCGGACAGGCGGGCTGCCGTGTGACGCAAAGTGACGCAAAATAGGGAGTGCAGCATCTTCAAAACAAAAGCGCCCGCCCGCTTCCGGAAGTTCCGGCATGCGGACGGGCGCACAGTTCTTTCAAAAAACGGATCAGAACTCGATCTTGCTCTCAATGTAGCTCTTCAGCTCACTGATGGGCATACGGACCTGCTCCATGGTGTCGCGGTCACGGATGGTGACGCAGTTGTCGGCCACGATGCCCTTGGCCTCGTCGCCCACGGTGTCAAAGTCCACGGTGATGCAGTACGGGGTGCCGATCTCATCCTCGCGGCGGTAACGCTTGCCGATGGAACCGGTATCGTCGTAGTCCACCATGAAGTACTTGCTCAGCTCGTTGCGGATCTCCATGGCCTTCTCACCCAGCTTCTTGCTCAGGGGCAGCACGGCGCACTTGTAGGGAGCCAGAGCCGGATGCAGATGCAGCACGGTACGGATATCCTCCTTGCCCTTGCTGTCGGTCAGGTGCTCCTCGTCGTAGGCTTCGCACAGGAAGGCCAGGGCCACACGGTCACAGCCCAGAGACGGCTCGATGACGTAGGGGATGTAGTGCTCGTTGGTCTCGCTGTCGAAGTACTCCAGGCTCTTGCCGGAAGCTTCCTGATGGCGGGTCAGGTCGTAGTTGGTACGATCCGCGATGCCCCACAGCTCACCCCAGTCGGTGAACGGGAAGGCGTACTCGATATCGGTGGTAGCGCGGCTGTAGAAGGCCAGCTCTGCAGGCTCGTGGTCACGCAGGCGCACGTTTCTGATCCCCATAATATAATAGTTCTGCCTCCGAGATCTGCTTTGTACAGTCCTCGTTTAATTCTAAGATTCTCGCCCCGCGGTTTAGCAGCATATAGTGTCTGCCATTCTCGTGAAAGATAGACGGATCAATTCCATCCTCATCAATGACCGCCGGTTTACTGTACGGTCCTTCCGGTCTGTCCGAGCTTACAACAATCTGCTTTCGATAAACCGTTCCGTCATCATTTAAGCGATACGTTGCCGTAATATAAAATCTTCCTTTATAGTAGGAAATATCCGGCGCCCAGTATCCTCTGCCACCCTCTAAATGCTGCAAACCTGCCCATTCCGGATTGGTAATGGCGTAACCAATAATTTTCCAGTGAATCAAATCCTTTGACGTTGAAACCGGAATACACGGATAATAGATAAAGGATGAATTCACCATATAATAATCTTCACCCACTCTGACAATCGACGGATCCGGATACATTCCGGTACGAATCGGATTGTGATACATTTTTTCAAGCGGTGCGCCAGTCTCCTCCTGAAAATACTCCTCTAAATCAAAAAATTTGTTCTCATGCGCGATTTCATACGGTGTCAAAAGATT
>ERZ832522.5616-NODE-5616-length-11258-cov-6.892618_pt1 | contig 11258 bp, 13 predicted proteins | sample MGYA00519951_ERZ832522 | MGnify/ENA primary metagenome ERZ832522 (study PRJEB31850, sample SAMEA3708728) | human gut metagenome | biome: human gut; feature: human-associated habitat; material: faeces | place: China | collected 2014 ... | reverse complement strand
CCCGGCTCCATATAAAACATGGTCATGTAGTTTGGCAGTCCTGCACTGTCCATGACAATGACTGCTTTTTTCTTCACAAATTCTTTCATTTTGTGGCTTTCCTCCTTGTATCTGGTATGATTTTTATTTGAACAGCCTTGCTGCTATTCACTGCTATTGACTTTTGAAAAACCTTTGTTTCTGCTGCTGCCCGGCGCTCACGCTGACTGCTTTTCTTTCTTCTCCGGCTCTGGCTGTGTCACTGTCACGGTGACTTTCACGCCCTCCCGCTGGGATATAATCAGCGCCAGCGTTTCAAAAAAGCGCTGGGCATTGAATGTTCCTTGTACTTCCATTCCTGCGCCCTCCTTTATACGGACTGCGGCGCAATTTTCTGTGCCATGCCCTTTGCAAATCTTATGCCCTGCATGAACACCAGAAAGTCTTTCTTTTCCTGCGGTTCAAGTTCCCCCAGAAAAGCCATGACCTCTGTTGCTTCCTGCTGGTTTTCAGTTGCAATCATGGTTTCCATGTTTTTAACTTCTGTCATGGTCTGTTCCTCCTTTCATGCTGTGTGGTTTCGCAAGCGGTAAACGCTTCTGTTGTAGCGGTTACTGCTTGTTTAACTATATATTATAGCGGTTACTGCTATTTGTCAACCCTTTTTCCGTTTTTAATATTGACTTTTTTAGCGGTTACTGCTATTCTTTAAACATAAAAGAAAGGTGGTGAAGTCAAATGACTATCAATGAACGTGTGAAGCATTTTAGAAAAGATGTTTTGCACATCAGCCAGACTGAATTTGCAGTAAGTCTGGGAATGAAGCAAACTGGCGTCAGCTACATGGAACGGGACGGCTCAACCGTCACTGACCAGACAATCAAGGCAATCTGTCTTCTTTATAATGTGAATGAAGAATGGTTGCGCACTGGTTCTGGTGAAATGTATATACAGCCGGACACATTCAGCCTTGACGACTTCGTGAAGTCTAAAGGTGCCACGGGTCTTGAATTGGAAATCATAAAGACGTACTTTGAACTTGACCCAGAAATTAGAAGAACTGCCGTGGAATTTTTCAAACGCAGGCTTGTCGCTGCTGTTACTGCGGACCCTGCATTGTTAGTTCCAGACAATCCAGAAGATTTAGAAGCCCAGTGCCCGCCCGTTGACACTGGCAGTGTTTTCGGGACAGACGCCGGGTGATAACGCACCCAGCGTCCCCCGCTATTTACAAATTATAAGTTGCGTTGCTCCATTGAAATCTAAATTATAATAAATAGTGTTTATGCTGCTGTAATAGATTGCGTACACTCTGCAATCATACCAGTGTATATATTTTTTTATCATGTGTGACCACCTTTCCAGCGTGGCAAGGCTGGGCGCACTCACTATTATAATTTCTATGTTTTTGTGGATATTCGCAAGAAAGGTGGTTTTATATGGGTTTACGTTTCAGAAAAAGCGTGAAAATTGCCCCCGGCGTCCGTCTTAACATCAGCAAGAAAAGCGTTGGTATAAGTGCGGGCGTCAAGGGGTATCGTAAAAGTATAAACAGCAGCGGCAGGGTCACAACCAGCATAGGGGTTCCCGGCACTGGTGTTTCTTGCGTTAAGACCGAGAATTTGAAAAGCAAAAAGAAAAAGACAGTCAGCAGCCGTGTTTCTTCCACTGCTGCCGCCGCCAGTTCCTCTGCTTCCTCTCCTGCTGCCGCTCCTGCTCCTGCTAAAGTTCAGAAAGCAGCTGCGCAGCCAAAAGAGAAGCCGCCAAAGACCACGGCAGTTTTGCAGGAAAGACCAGACGCCAGCTTTGTTGTGTTCGGCGTCGTTGCTCTGGCTGGTGCCGTGTTCCTCTTTGCTTCTTCTCATGTTATTTTTTCAGTTGTTGCCGCCCTGTTCGGTATCTTCTGTCTGTATAGCTTTATACACATAAAGCGACACCCGGAAGACCCACGATACATCACGGAAGAACAGCTGACACGCTGGGGGCAGCTGGTACACTCCGACGCAAAGACCGTTTCCCAGCTGCAAAAAGCGTCCGTTCCTGTTCTGGTGGATTTAAAGAAGCGTGCTACGTGGCATTATGAGCAGGTTTCTTCCGTTGGCTTCGGTCCAGACGTTTCATACTACGGTCAAGCCTTGATTGACGTACAAAATCAGATTGTTGCTTTATCTGAATTTGTCATGCTGCAAGGTGGTAACCCTAAACAGGATTTAGAAAACTATTCTTCTTTTGTAAGTCAGAAAATAACAGCCTTTACAGACGACATTCTGAAAGACTAATAAAACAAAATGCCCCGGTCGTGCTGGGAACACTTCCGGGGCGTGCAAAGATATGTCATACCAGATACAACAATACCGTCTGCAATTTTGATTATATCACCAGCAGGCGGGAAATGAAAGGAAATGCAGGTGATACAATAGTGAAAAAGATTGATTTAAGCCCGGAACTTGTCCGGGTTGCTCTATATATAAGAGTTTCCGGGGAAGAACAGAAAATAAAAGGTCTGTCACTGGAAGCCCAGCAAGAACGACTGGAAGCATACGCAAGGGAACGTGGCTGGGTCATTGTTGGAATTTACATTGACGCTGCCAAGACCGCCAGAAAGAACATTCATAAAAGAACCGACTTTCAACGCATGATGGACAGTGTGAAGCGTGATGAAGTGGATATTCTGCTTTTCTGCCGCCTTGACCGCTGGTTTCGTTCCGTGGCAGATTATTATAAAATCATGGAAGTTCTGGAAGCGCACAACTGCGACTGGAAAACCACTGATGAAGAATATGACACCACAACCGCAAACGGGCGTCTGTATATTAACGTGAAGCTGTCCATTGCCCAGAATGAAGCGGACATTGACGGGGAACGAATAGACGTTGTATTTGACAGTAAGATTGCCCACGGCACCGTTGTTTCCGGCTCTGCTCCCTTTGGGTTCCGTGTTAATGAGGAAAAGCGGCTGGAAGTTGTGCCAGAAGACGCAGCCATTGTGCAAGACGCTTTCAACTACTTTGAAACTTCGATTTCCCAGCGTGCTACTGTCCGCTATATCCGGGAAACCTACGGCGTGAACTGGTGTGACGCCACTTTCCGGCGTATGCTGAAAGAAAAGCTGTATACTGGGGTGTATGACCGGGGCGGCAGGTTCAATGACCATTTCTGCCCGGCAATCATCAGCAAGCAGCAGTTTGACCATGTGCAAGCGCTTCTGGAACGCAACGCACGTTCTGTTCCGTCTGGCAAGGTATATATTTTCACTTCCATTCTGACTTGCGCTGAATGTGGGCATAAACTGGTCGGGTACAAGTCAAGTGATTATTATTATTACCGCTGCAACCAGCATTTCCAGCGTGGGCGCTGCTCTCATAATCATTCAGCCCGTGAAGACGTCGTGGAAAAGTGGCTGTTTGAACATCTGGCAGAGGAACTGGAACGCTGCCAGCTGGAATGGGAAGTTGCCGCAACCAAAAAGAAAGCGTCCGTTGCCCGCACTGATAAAGCAGCACTGAAACGGAAGCTGACCAAGTTAAAAGAATTATATGTGAATGACTTAATAGACATTGAGGACTACAAAAGGGACTATCAAATATATACTGCTGCACTTAAACAGATACCGGAACCCAGCATTGAACCGCCGCCAGACTTCGCAGCCGTCCGCAGGCTCCTTGATAATGATTTCAAAACAATTTATGAGAATTTGACCCGTGAAGAAAAACGCACGCTTTGGCGTTCTGTCATTAAAGAAATTAGAATTGATAATGACCAGAATATCACGGGTGTTGTTTTTGGGTAGTGTTGTACTAATATGACACTACCCGTGGGCTCGTCCGCCAGAATCAGGGGCGGATCATTGGCCAGCGCTCTGGCAATGGCCACCCTCTGCCGCTGGCCTCCCGACATTTCGTTGGGCATATGCTCCGTTCTGGCCCCCAGTCCTACCCGCTCTAAAAGCTTCACCGCCCTCTCGCTGCGCTCTCTCTTGGGGATGTGGGCATAGGTCATGGGCAGCTCCACGTTTTCCCTGGCCGTAGTCCTGGAAATCAGATTAAAGGACTGAAACACAAAGCCTATTTTTTTATTTCTTATGAGGGAAAGCTGATCGTCGTCCATAGCGTTAATGTCGATTCCATCCAGGTAATAATGGCCGATTGCCGGCCGGTCCAGACAGCCCAAAATATTCATAAACGTGGATTTTCCGGAACCGGACTGCCCCATGATCGCCACAAACTCCCCCCGCCTGATAGTCAGGTTAATATTCCTCAGTCCTATCACCTTCATGGTCCCCGTGTCGTAGACCTTGCAGAGATTTACAATTTTTATCAGTTCCTCACATCCGGAATCAGGAAGCCCCGTCCCAGGCCTTTTTTCGCGAATCCGGCCCTCAAGTCTTTCTATCCATTGCTTCATCATACCGGCTCCACTTCCATTCCCTCTGTCAGTCCGTCAGGAGTCAGAAGCAGCGTCATCCCCTCCGTCAGTTCCTCGCCTATGGGAATAATTTCTGTCTCCAGATCGCTCTCCACTCCTGTATCCACAGAAACAAAATGCACGATCCCTGTTCCTTCCTTCAGAACGGCAATCTGCCTGCTTCCATCCTCTCCCGTTCTCACAGCGGAAGACGGAACCTTAAAGACGTCCTCTTCCCGCTCCGTCACAATAGAGGCCCGGGCCGTAATTCCTGCGATCAGCCCGCTGTCCGCCTTGTCAATGGACACAGTAGCCGGCACCACCCGCTCTGTGGAGGCGCTTCCCGTTTTTTCCTCCCCTGTAGGGGAGATTGAGGTAATGGTTCCCGTCACCGTTTTCCCATTTAAAATATCTGCCGTAATATCCACGGGAAGGCCTACTGACACATCCCCCACCGAATACTCGCTGATTTGCAGCTCCATCTCCAACTGGGCAAGATTTTCGATGATAAACATGGGCTTTTCATCCTCCGGCTTATCTGCAAACTGCCCTACCTTGGAGTTGACTCTGACAACCGTTCCGGAAATGGGGCTTTTCACCTCTGTGTCCTCCAGATCCCTCTTTTTCTGATCCAGCTCAAACTGAGCCGCCTTCACCTTAAGCTCATAGGATTCGTCCGGAACTGCCTGTCCATTCTCCATCCGGTATCCCTCCACTGCCCGTCTGGCGTCTGAAAGCGCATTGCCCACGGCCTCAAACTCCGCGGAGGAGATCGCGCCGGCTTCAAACAAGGTTTTGTTTCGCTCATAGTTCATGCTGGCTGTGCTGTAATCCTGTTTTGCCTTCTCATAGCCAATTTTCGTGTCTCTGAGGCTTTCATTATACTCGCTGACCGCCAGATCGTAAGCGTTCTGGGCGACGTCCACCTCCTTTTGGGCGTCCGTCCTGTCAATTACCGCCAGAACCTGCCCTTTCTCCACCGTATCGCCCTCCTTCACCCTGATTTCCAAAACCTCTGAATGAAGGTTGGAAACCACGTCCGCGCTGTCTGTTCCGGAAACCGGACCTGTCAGAGAGAGACTGGACACTACGTCGCCCTTCGCAAGGGCCATGGACGGAACCTGGGACAGCGTGCTGCCCCCGGCTGTGCACCGGACAGCCAGGCATACGGCCGCCGCCACGGCCAGCACGGCCTCTATGCGCTTCTTTTTGGGAGACTGTCCCCTGATTGCCCTGACTGCACCGGACAGAGAAATACGGCGACGCTTTCCATTCTTTGGCTCATTGATGTACGCCTCCAGTTCCCGCTCTACCTCTTCCCCGCTCTTTGGAGAGGCATACGAAGTATTTTTATGTTCTTCCATACAACATCCTGACCTTTCTCAATTTCACAGATGTGGGGCATCTGCCCTTCTCTTCTGTCTTCAATTTCCCTTCTGTGTTCTTAAACGAGTCAGGCTCCTCCCTGTCTTCACAAAACAGAAATTTTATACTCCTGTTTTCGCACAGATGTCAGACAGGCAGCAGCGCTCACAATGGGGCTTTGTTCTGGCAGTGCATACATCCCGTCCATGGTAAACGAGACGATGGCAGAAATCGCTTCCCTCCTCCGGCGGAACCAGCTTCCACAAAACCATCTCCACTTTTTTCGGCTCCTTAATCCCTTCCACAATACCAATCCTGTTTACCAGACGGATGCAGTGGGTATCTGTTACCATGGCGGGCTTTCCGAACACATCTCCCATAATCAGATTCGCGCTTTTTCTGCCCACGCCCGGCAGGGATAAAAGAGCGTCGAAATCGTCCGGCACTCTGCTGTCAAACTGTTCTCTCAGCATTTTCATACATGCGCTGATGTCCTTGGCCTTGCTCCGCCCCAGGCCGCAGGGCTTTACAATCGCCTCTATCTCCTCCACCGGCGCATTGGCTAACGCGTCCACATCCGGGAATTTCGCGTACAGATCCTTTACCACTACGTTCACTCTGGCGTCCGTACACTGGGCTGCCAGGCGGACGCTGACTAACAGTTTCCAGGCGTCGTTGTAATCCAGCGTGCAGACAGCCAGCGGGTACTCCTTTTTCAGCCGCGCAATCACTTCCAGCGTAAGTTCTTCTTTTGTCATACGATTTTCCTCCTCTGTCGTCTTCCTGTTTTGTCTTGTTTTGTTATTGTACGATAAACAAGGCGGATTGTAACTATATTTTTCCGGATTTCCCTAGGAATTTTCAAGGAAGTCTGTTAGAATAGACCTCGTTCCCGTTAATAAACCGTAAAATTTTTCAGTTTAACTAAAAAATACGGAATTTTCACAGGAGGATTAAGAGTATGGAACACTTTTTCAAGCTCAAAGAGCATGGAACCGACGTCCGCACAGAAATCATTGCCGGCGTAACTACCTTTATGACTATGGCCTACATTTTAGCAGTCAATCCTGCTATGCTGGGTCCGGACGGCGCGGGAATGGATTCAGGCGCCGTATTTACAGCTACCGCCCTGGCGTCGGCTGCCGCTTCCTTTTTAATGGCATTCCTGGCCAACCTTCCCTTCGTGCTGTCTGCCGGAATGGGATTAAACGCCTATTTTGCCTACACGGTATGCGGCAATATGGGATACAGCTGGGAGGTAGCGTTAACCGCTGTATTTGTAGAGGGTATTATCTTCATTCTTCTCTCCCTGACACGGGTAAGAGAAGCTCTCTTCAACGCCATTCCTGCCACGTTAAAAATCGCCGTAGCTGTGGGAATCGGCCTTTTCATTACCTTTATCGGTCTTCAGAACGCACATATTGTAGTGGCTTCCTCTACACTTGTCAGTCTGTTTTCCTTCCGGGGCTCTATGACAGCCGGAACCTTCTCCTCAGAAGGCATTACTGTGCTTTTGGCCCTTATCGGCATTATTATTACTTCCGTGCTCCTCATCAAGAGGGTAAAGGGAAATATCCTGATTGGTATTCTGGCAACCTGGGGACTTGGAATGATCTGCCAGGCCGTGGGACTTTACGTTCCAAATCCTGAAATGGGATTTTACAGCCTCTTCCCAAGCGGCATCATTTCCATGCCTGCTTCCGTAGCGCCCACTTTTATGAAAATGGATTTTTCTATTGTGGGAACCCTGAACTTTGCAGTAGTCATTTTCGCGTTCCTCTTTGTAGATATGTTCGACACTCTGGGAACCTTAATCGGCTGTGCTTCCAAGGCAGATATGCTGGATGAAAACGGCAAGCTTCCAAAAATCAGAAGCGCCCTGTTTGCAGACGCAGTAGGAACGACGCTTGGAGCCGCCCTGGGAACCTCCACTATCACAACCTTCGTGGAGTCTTCCTCCGGTATCGCAGAAGGCGGAAGAACAGGACTTACCTCCGTGACAGCCGGTATTCTGTTCCTTGTATCCCTCTTTTTATCACCGGTATTTTTAGCCATCCCATCCTTCGCTACCGCTCCGGCGCTGATCGTAGTAGGATTTCTGATGATGCAGCAGGTTGTAAAAATTCAGTGGGATAATCTGGTAGAAGCCATACCTGCTTTTATCGCCATCTTTGCCATGCCGTTCATGTATTCTATCTCCGAAGGAATTTCCATGGGCGTTATCTCCTACGTGCTGCTTCACCTGCTCACAGGAAAGGCAAAGGACAACACGCCTCTGATGTATGTTCTGACTGTGCTGTTCATTTTAAAATACATATTCCTGTAATCGCTGTATAAATGTAAAAAAAAGAGAACGGTTCCCTGCTTCATCTGAAAGCTGCCGGAAAAGTTCTCTTTTTTCTGCCGCCGCTGCGGTATTACGGTATTTCTTTTCTTTCTCTTGAATTAGCTGAAAAATGTGCTATACTGGTAGTATGCAGATATGGTTCATCGGTAGAACGCCAGCTTCCCAAGCTGGAAAGGCGGGTTCGACTCCCGTTATCTGCTTATTTTTATGCCCTTGTATTTGCTGGGGAAATAGCAGTTTTCCTTGTAAATACAAGGATTCTCTTTTTTGATGTAAGTATTTAATATCGCCGTATGATAGGAAAACATTACCGTTTTTAACTCAAATATCACACGAAATATCACACGAATTTTGCACCGATTTTCTTTATTTGTCAATGCTTTGCAGTAATTTAAAAAGAACAATATCACACAAAACCGAAGATGATACAATCAGGGCGGCCAGATGGCCGCCTTTTTAAATCACTTCTCCGTCTTCCTGGATCCGGCTGGATGTCAGCATCCAGCCGTTAAAATCAAAGCAGTAACATCTGCCGTTGATGACTTCCAGGCGGCCTGCTGGATAGATATAACCTGGGCGCAGATACCACCATCTTCCGTCCTCTCGGATCCAGCCCTGGAGGTAATCGGCGCTGATCCAGCCCCTCTCCGTCAGGAACCATCGTTCTGAGCCTGCCAGAGCCTTTCTGAGCGGTTTTATTCGGTTCCCCTTATAGTATCTTCCTCCGGTATCTTTACCGCCTGGTGCGTCACGGATGACCAGGGAGGAGGCCGTGACCTCCACTTGCGCTGTGTCGGTGCTGATGGTCTGGTATTCCCACATAGTCTCCTCGCCTGTTATGGCCGCCTTGAAAACGTCCCAGGTGTGAGATGTATGATTATATACGTAAGGGTTCGGGCAAATCTTGCCGGTTACGTCGTAATGACGAATCACATGGTCTGCCGGAATACTATATTTCTCCATCAGCTCCCTCGTCAGTTCAATAGCCGCCTGAACGGTAGCATCTTCGAAGTACCAGTCCCGGCTGTCTGCTGCCTGGCTTCCTTTATTCCTGACACACAGCTCAATACCGATACTGTTGGAATTCCGACATTCCGGATGCCTGTAACTTTTTGCCCCACAGTGCCAGGCAATGTCTCCATCCTCTACGCTCTGCCAGATTTCCCCGCCAAATCCCACATAGTAGTGGGCGCTGGCTCCGATATATTTGCTGGCATAATACCGGCAGTTGGCCTCCGCCCCGCCGGTAGCTCCGACGTAGTGGATCACGATGTACCTGATGCGGTTGGTGTCACCCAGACGATTAAGGTTGTACGGCGTCAGCAGTTTGTTAATCTGCATCGTCAATCCCCTCCTTTCCGTCCGGGCCCATCGCATCTGGATCGATGGCTGCCTGGAAGTCCTGCAGTGCTGTTTCCGATGCTTCCCTGGCCTCCTTCTGAAGCTCTGTAAACCACTTATCGCCAAGATCTGCTCTCTGCATACTCTTTACCATATAGGCTCCTTTCCGGGAGGCCCGAAGGCCTCCCCCCCTGTTGCGACGTCGGAACTATTTTCCCGGGCCAATCGGCGTGTTGCCGCCGCCTAATCCAGGGCCAACCGGCGTATTGCCTAATCCCTCCAGGCCAGGTCCTACTGGTGTGTTTCCCTTACCCTCTGCTGCGGGGCCTGTAGCTCCAACGTCACAAGTACAGTCTGCAATCGGCTCAGGGATGTGGGTTCCTGCCTTCTCCTGGTCAAATCCGTTCTCTCCGTGTACTGGGCATTTGTGTGTTCTACTCATAGTTTGAGTCCTCCTTAAAAAATATTTTTGTATAAAAAGAACGTCCCTGATTAAAAGGACGCTCTAATTATCAGCAAGCTATACATTGACTTTTCAGACAAAAAAAGGTATGATGAATACAGCTAAGAAATGTGAGAAGTTTCCATGCAGTAAAAGAACCCCTCAGAGTTGCCGCTCTGAGGGGTTCTTGCTCGTTACGGTGAGCTATTCCGATTATGCTGATGCTGTCTATCTATTTCTGTCCAGCCATTTGCATATGTAGTAGCCAACTACACTTGCTCCGACAGAAACAAGAAATGTGAGAAGTATTTCTTCCATACAGTATCACCTCCCTTCTGCTGGAGGTTCGACAGCGAAGAGCATTATATCATAAATTTCAGTATGATTCTACTCTTTTTGACACATTTGCGTCTGCTCTGGATCACCCGCCGAAGCTGCGGGAGATGAATGGATCACCTCCTTCCCAGCTGTTTTACTGCCTGGTTAATTCCTGTGGCCGCCAGACCGGATGCAATGCCGACCGCCGCCGCGTTGATTACATCCTGAGCCGGAAAATCCGGCATTACAAACATACCAGCTACTCCCAGCGCAGCTCCGGCGCATCCGCAGACTACGGGAATCACCTCATTCTTTACCTTCTCAGATGCCTTCATTCCCATGCCTGCCAGATAGCAGATCATCGTGATTCCTGCCACGCTTGCAATTCCAAAATCCATAGTTTTCTCTCCTTCCTTACCTGAAGAATATCGCTCCAATCGCCCCTGCTGCCGCCCCGATGAGTCCAGAGATTAAACTCTCCCACCGAGTTCCCGGCTTTTCCTTCAGCTCCGCCACATCCTTTTTCACTTCCCCAACCGCCTGCCCCAGATGCTTAATCTCTGCCGTCTGGACAACCATCTGCTGGGCCAGACTGTGGACAGCATCCACGCTCCTCTGCACTTCATCCATACGGTGCTTCAATGATTCAATCTCGTTGCGATACCGTTCCAGAGCAATCTCTACTTCCAACTGTGTCACCTTTTTCGCCTCCTTCCTCTGATTTAGGGTAAAAAAACAGCATATACGTATCTTGTAATTCAAATACGCATATGCTATAATGCCAGTAGGCAAATGAAACAAGCTGTCCAATATGGACATACACGAAAACCCCCAGGGCGGCATCCCTGGGGGTTTTCTATTCCTACTTTTAAGCGGGAAGGCTTAACCCCGCAGGCTGGTTATCGACTACTTATCGCCGTCCAACCATTTGATGATGTAGTGGCAGGCCACACCAGCCGCAACAGCGACAAGAAATGAAACAAGCATTTCCAATATGAACACCCCCTTCCTGTTGCCAGTATTGGGGCGGTAACAGGAAGAGTATACCACAAATCTACTATC
>ERZ832522.5611-NODE-5611-length-11272-cov-3.628243_pt1 | contig 11272 bp, 8 predicted proteins | sample MGYA00519951_ERZ832522 | MGnify/ENA primary metagenome ERZ832522 (study PRJEB31850, sample SAMEA3708728) | human gut metagenome | biome: human gut; feature: human-associated habitat; material: faeces | place: China | collected 2014 ... | reverse complement strand
TCGATGTATACCAGATCATCATGGGCATTGAGGAAGAGTTCGATATCGAGATCCCCACAGAGGCTGCTGAAAAGATCGTCAGCGTGGGCGACGCCGTAGAGCAGATCAAAAACGCATTAAATTAAACCTTTCCGGAAATCCCGGAAATGAGGGGCTGCTGCAAAAGGGATGCTCAGAAACCACTCTTTTGCTCCAGCTCCATTTTCCATTATAAGGAGGAAACATTCTTGGATAAAAAATTGAAAATGCTGGAGGAGATCATCGGATATACCTTTAAAAACGAGCATCTTCTTCCCCATGCCCTGACCCACAGCTCCTATGCCAATGAGCGCCACTGGGATAAAAAAAGGTGCAACGAACGCCTGGAATTCCTGGGAGATTCGGTCCTTGAGGTGGTCAGCAGCGAATTCCTGTTTTTGAACCACCCGGACATGCCGGAGGGCGAGATGACGAAGCTCCGGGCCAGCCTGGTATGCGAACCGGCTCTGGCTTACTGCGCCGAAGCCATTTCCCTGGGCGACTATCTGATCCTTGGAAAGGGCGAGGACATGACCGGCGGAAGAAAGCGGCCTTCGGTGGTTTCCGACGCCATGGAGGCGGTGATCGGAGCCATTTACCTGGATCAGGGATATCGCGCCTGCTACCGGTTTATCGACCATGTGATCATCAAACGATACATCGATCTGGATAATATCGCCCGCAAAGAGGTGAACTTCAAATCGAGCCTGATAGAATGGAGCCAGAAGAATAAACTGGAGGTAACATTCGACCTGATAGAATCGTTTTCCGACAATGACGGTAACCCCGTATTCCAGACAGGCGTAACCTTATCCGACATGCAGATCGGCGTCGGTATCGGTTATTCCAAAAAAGAGTCGCAGCAGAATGCCGCCAAGATGGCCATCAAGAAACTGCGTACCGATAAAGCCTTTCAACAGTTCATCTCCGAACTGAAAAAGAAACAGACAGGGGAAAATACCGCTGAACATGAGTTTGAGGATCTACCGGAAGAAGAGCCTTCATCCGAGCAAAACTCCATAGAACTGACGACAAACAAAAGGACGGAATGCATTGATGCCACCATCAATGAAGAAGCCCGGTAATTACTTACCGAACGAAATCCCCATTCTTTCTCCCTGAACAATCAGGTCATTTTCCGGAGTGACCAGTTTTAGCTTGCCTGCCACTTCCGACAAGGTAATCGACTCCACTTTGTCCCCCTTCATACATACCATACGTCCGAACTGGCGGTTTGCGATCAGTTCTGTAGCATGTCCACCCAGACGGGTAGCCAGGTTACGGTCGAACGGAGAGGGGTTGCCACCGCGCTGGATATAGCCTAAAACCGTATCGCGGCATTCGATACCGGTTGCCGCTTCGATCGTACGGGTGATATAATCGGACGGGCGTTTCTTATCGGGCGTTTCTACCCCTTCGGCGACAACAACGATAGAATAAGGTTTACCCCGATGGGCGCGGTCGAGGATCGTCTCGTTTACCTTGTCCATATCATATCCGAGTTCAGGAAGCAGGATCACATCCGCTCCCCCCGCCATCCCGGCATAGAGGGCGATCCATCCGGCATGATGTCCCATTACCTCTACCACCATTACACGCTTATGCGAACTGGCAGTCGAATGCAGGCGGTCGATCGCTTCCGTTGCAATATTAACAGCCGTATCGAAACCGAAAGTTATATCTGTTCCCCATACGTCATTATCGATCGTCTTGGGAACACCTATTATATTCAGTCCCAGGGCAGACAACATTCCTGCTGTTTTCTGCGTACCGTTTCCACCGATACAGACAAGACAGTCTAATCCTAATTCTTCATAATTCTGTAGAATGATCTGAGGCTTTTCACTTTCTCCCGAAGCAAGCAGTTTACGGAATGGTTTCTCGCGGGAAGTACCCAGGATCGTCCCACCCAGATTCAGGATACCGGAAAGACTACGTTCGTCGAACGATTGAATATCCTTGTTCAGCAACCCGACAAAACCACTATGTATACCTATTACTTCCATGCCGTAATGCATGATGGCAGTTTTACCTACACCGCGAATCGTTGCGTTTATACCGGGACAATCACCCCCGGAAGAAAGGATACCTATTTTCATTGTTTTGTTAATTATGTATACGACAAAGATATAAATAAAAAGAGAATGCCTACATTTGCAACCTATACAAATAAAAGGGGCATGGATATTTTAACAAATACGATATCACTACTCTTCCGGCACCGGCAGAAAGAAATAGAGAAATACGGGCAAGACACCGACTTGCTCCAACGCAAGCAATTGCGTTCTCTGTTGTCGACCGCACGCAATACCGAATGGGGTCTGACATACGATTACAAAAGTATCCGCAATTACAGCGATTTCTGCGAGCGTGTCCCGCTTCAGACCTACGATGATATCAAGCCTTATGTGACACGGATGATCAATGGAGAAAGGAATATTCTCTGGCCTTCGGTCGTCAAGTGGTACGCGAAAAGCAGCGGTACCACGAACGATAAAAGTAAATTCCTACCCGTCACCCGCGAAGTGCTTCACAGTTGTCATTACCAAGGAGGTTTCGACACTGTTTCCCTCTATCTCCGGAATAATCCCGAAAGCCACTTCTTCTCTAAAAAAGGACTGATACTAGGAGGAAGCCACAGCCCCTCCCCTCTCAATCAAAATTCTCATTGCGGCGACCTGTCGGCTGTTCTGTTACAGAACCTGAACCCGCTGGTCAACCTGATGCGTGTTCCGGCCAAGCGGATCATCCTCATGGACGAATGGGAAAGCAAAATAAAAGCGATCGTCGACAGTACATGGAATAAAGATGTGAACAGTCTTTCCGGCGTTCCTTCCTGGATGCTGGTCCTGATTAAATCGGTCCTGCAAAAGACCGGACGGGAATACCTGAGTGATGTATGGCCCAACCTGGAAGTATTCTTTCATGGCGGCATCAGTTTCGAACCTTACCGGGAACAATATAAATCGTTGATCCCTTCGGATAAGATGCATTATATGGAGACTTACAATGCATCGGAAGGTTTCTTCGGCATACAGGATGACCCGGCAGACCAAAGTCTGTTGCTGATGCAGGACTACGGCGTTTTCTACGAATTCATACCGATGTCGGAAGTTGGGACTTCCAATCCGACCATCCTGCCGTTGGAAGCTGTAGAAACGGGGAAGAATTACGCAATGGTGATAACTACTTCCGGCGGATTATGGCGTTACCAGATCGGCGATACGGTTCGTTTTACCTCCCTTTCCCCGCATAAATTCGTTATTTCAGGAAGAACCAAGCATTATATCAATGCCTTCGGAGAAGAACTGATGGTGGATAATGCCGACAAAGCGATCAGCCGGGTAAGTATCCGGACCGGAGCCAAAGTAAAAGAATATACCGCTGCTCCGCTCTTTATGCTGGACAAAGCTAAAGGCCGTCACCAGTGGTTTATCGAGTTTGAAACCATGCCGCCTTCGCTGGAAGAATTCGCATCACTGTTGGACAAAACCTTGCAAGAGCTGAATTCCGATTATGAAGCCAAGCGCTATAAAGAAATATCTCTTCAACCCCTCGAAATAACGGTAGCCCACGAAGGAGCCTTCTACGAATGGCTTAAACAGAAAGGTAAGTTGGGCGGTCAACACAAAATACCGCGCCTAAGCAACGACCGGACACACATAGAGGAGTTATTGGCTATTAACGAGCAGCTATCTTAAAACGAATAAGAGAAATAAAGTCCCCCGCCCCGTTCATTGAATGTTGGAGCAATAACCATGTTCTTAGCCGCTTTACGGTTTACTTTGCGGGCAATAGCATTACGGATGGGGAAATAAGTAAGATAAGCCAATTCAACAGAAAGGATACCAAAACCGGCTCCTGCAACTACATCGGCCACCCAATGCCGGTTGTTATACAGCCGTGAGCCAGCTACGAACAACGCTATTGCATATCCTGAATAAGCCAGTACGGGACTACTGTCCTTAAACTCTTTATAAGCCATGTGAGCCCCCAGGAATGCATTGGCCGTATGGCCGGAAGGAAACGAATAGGGTCCTCCGTCAGGACGGGTTTCATTTACCGAATACTTCAGGGCACGGGTCATCACTGCATTCATTCCTTCAGCCATTGTCACCAGGAAGAGCTGATCTACCCAATTATGTTTCTCCTTTCCCATCAGGTCGCAAACGAAAACCCATCCCAGCATTCCCCACTCCAGATAATCGTCCACCCGGATTTTCTTCACATCGTTTTTCCGGGAGAAAAGGTGAAAATCATTCATTCCGTCGATGGCTGTCCCCACCACTCCGACAGTGATCAGAGACGCTGGAAGGATCAGATGCTTAGGGTTGAATTTGTACTCGATAACCGACATCTTCTGTGGCAGGCTATCGGATACCGCCTCGTTTTGTGCTTTCACAGGCGACAAACGGACGATCGTCAGAAGGGCAACGATAAGTATGGATATTCTCATTCCTTACAAGCTTAATCTTTTTTATTCAAACCACAAAGAAACAAAAAATAACTTACCTTTGTTTCATTATAGATTGTATTGATCTCCGTTTATAAACAAATTAAAGACATTCATTCTGATGAAAAGAGCAAACAACAGGCCCATGCTGGCTGCCTTTATTTTATGTGCAGGACTACTTTCCGCCTGCGGACAAAAGAAAACTCAACAAGAACCCCAGGAAGAACAGGTAACTGCCGAATTGGTAGGCAACGATAAAGATGAACACGGATGCATTGGCTCAGCTGGTTATACATGGTCGGAAGTACAACAAAACTGCATCCGTCTTTTCGAGTCGGGTAAACGTTTGGAAGCAATCGACGGTAAATCGTCCGCTTACCTCGTATTCAGCCCGGACTCATTAAAAGCCGAACTGTTCTTTTCAACCGGAGAACCGAGCGAAGTGCTCGACCGCCGTTCACTGCCTGCCGGAGGCTACGCCTGGAATGTAGAAGATGACGATACAAAGAATGTACGTTCCATCGATGGCGTATGGACTATCAGCCAACGCGGAACAGAAATCTACCGCCAGAATAAAACGGAAGCAGACAGCTCGTTAGGAGCCGTGCAAACTCTTACTTACGAAGGTTTACTTCCCTGTGCCGATTGTCCGGGTATCCGTTACGACCTGACTATCCGTAGCAGAGAACATAGTGGCGACGGCACTTTCACCCTTTCGCAAACGTACCTGGAAGCGGAAGACGGTAAAGATGCCACATTTGTTACTAACGGCAAACGTCTTACTCTAAAAGGGATACCCGGTGACGATAATGCAACCGTATGGCAACTGGTCTCTGACAATGGGGATGAAGTGATGAACTTCCTTTGCGAAAACGATTCTACGCTAACGCTTCTGGGAGATGACTTTACGAAAGCCGAATCAGACCTGAATTACAGTCTCAAATTGGCCAAAAAGCAGTAAGAAAGCAGGCTAAATTACAGATGCAGCCTCTACCAGATAAGCTTATAGTATTGGCCAACGAGAAAATGCACTCATATTATGGATAAGAATTGAGTCGGTTTTATAGCCTTTCCATCTACATAGTAAAATAGCATTCAAACCATTCACCGTTCACCCTAAAGCTTATAACACACTGTAAAACAAATCATAATCATTTATTATTAAAGTGAATGGTTGCTCAAAAAGGTGAATGGTGAAGGGGGTTTCTCTAAAAACCACAGGTAGAGATATCGCAAAATATCAATTTTCAGTTTTCACATCCCGTTTCTCATCAAATCCACCATCAAACTGGTTATCTTTGATTTCGGAGTTGATCACGCGCTGGAAGAAGAAACGATGTTTGTTCCAGTGGAAAGCCGGATACTGATTGTTCTGCCTGATCGTATTATTCCGGAAAATCAGTCCGTCTACCGACTTGGCATACAGGATCGGAGCATCGAATGTTTCAAATTCATTATTCTCGATCACGATGTTGCTATGGAAATATTTCTTCTGGTCTTTCAGGTCAGGTATTTCGGGATAAATCGAGATAACGGCATTCGTAAACTGGAACATATTCGTCAATGAATTGATAAACTTGTTGTTACGGATCAATACATCGTGGCAGGCACCTGTTTCAAACCAACCGTTGCAATCGCCACACAGTAGGATTGCCGTTCCGGAAGTATGATCGAATACATTGTTCTCAACAACTGTCTTTTTCGGAGTACTGAACAGGGAACCACGGGCACGGTTATTACGGATCACGTTGTCGGCAAAGTACACTTCAGGTGTCCATTCCAGGTTCTCGATACCAAATGTTCCTGCTTCGCTGATTGCCGGATCGATACTTTCTTCAAAAACGATTTCAAACTGTTTTGCTCCATGCGCACTCGGTTTATCGATTGCTTTAATAGAGGCCACTTTATTCCGGTTACCGATAATTTCCATTGTCTTGGAATCGATAAACTGTACGGCATCACCCGGGAAGCCCCATTCAAAGCCATAACTTTGCGAATGCATATATTCGCCAACTAACGTTTTGTCGTCCACACGCTTCTGGACTTTCAGATAGGTGCCGTGTACGTTGATCGCATCATCCATCATCCCTTCGTACAGACCTCCTACAGAAGTGATCTTTCCTTTACAACCGGAGAAGTGGGTAGCATCTGCCTGAGTGGTGAAGTAACGCGGATCACTGTCACCACGAAGACATACGGAGAATTTATTCAGCGTAATATTTTCGCTCATCTGAGCCAACAGTCCCATTCCTTCTGCATAGTGTACCTGGATATTATCCAGCGTCGTATTCGTATCGTAAGAAACAAAAAGACCCGGCGTAGGACGACCGTAACCACGCATGGCAACAACAGTCCCGGGGATCAATTTCTTATTTTTCCATTTAGTAGACTTGATTACACGGGGAGACAATTCTGTTACCCCCTGAGCTCCTACACCGATATCACTGGTGGTATAAACCAGACGTTTGGTATCACCTTCAAAAGCAATTCCCCAACGGGGTGAGTGTTCCCAACCTTCACCCTTAGCTACGAATGCACTGTCGCGTATTTCATACTCCACCCAGGGAGCCACTTCGTAAGTAATCGCTCCGGCTACCGTGTCGTTTTCCAGTACTTTCACCTGGCTGATATGCGGGTTCTCGAAGTCGATACTGAAGTTCTTCAATGTACAGTTTTCCGAACTTACCAGCGAAACAGGCAACATACGGCCATGGAATATCAATTCCGAGCCTTGTCCGTCGAAGACAATATTCTTCATGTTCTCGAAAGGAAGTCCTACCAGTTTCGGATTATCCTGATCGTGGTTGGAGATAAAATATTCCTTTTGTGCAGCACCTTCCGGATAGAAATCATAACGTCCTTTGGGCAAAACGATCCGGATAGTGTCATCCGATGTGTGGGAAGCGGCGATCTGTTCTAATGCTTTTGCCATAAGCGGGGAAGCATTCTCCTTAGTATCAGGAACAAGACCGAAATTGGATAAATCGTACGGATTCTTTGTCTGTGCACAAGAACACAACAGCACAATACAAAGTAAAGTACTAAAAATAGCAATTGAGTTTTTCATATTATTTATTATCTAGTTATTAACCGGACAAATATACAAATTCTTTGCAACCTGGTTGCACTCCTTTCTATCTACCTTTGCATCAGTAAACGTATAAAACAGGTAAAGATATGGGACATTCTTGTAGTTGTAATTGTCAGGGGCATTCCGAGAAGCAACACCACTTTCCGCCTTACATACTTCCAGCCGTTTCTTTCGTCATGCTACTGGCCGGACTTTATATGCAACAGACCGATGTAGAATTATTCAATAATGAGACTGCACGGTTCGCTTGGTATTTGTTGGCTTATCTGCCTGTCGGGCTTCCGGTGATCAGGGAAGCGATAGAAAGCATACGGAAGAAAGATATTTTCAGTGAATTCACACTTATGTGTATTGCCACACTCGGTGCTTTCTATATCGGTGAATATCCGGAAGGGGTTGCCGTGATGTTGTTCTATTCCATCGGTGAGATCTTCCAGGAGAATGCGGTAGCTAAAGCTCGCAAGAATATCAGTGCCCTGCTCGATGTAAGGCCTGAAACGGCAACGGTCATCCGCAATAACAAACAGATTACCCTCGCTCCTACAGATGTTCTTCCCGGAGAAATCATTGAAGTGAAAGCGGGAGAAAGAGTTCCCCTTGACGGGAAGTTATTAAGTGAGGTTGCCGCATTCAATACAGCCGCCCTTACCGGAGAAAGTATGCCACGTACTATTCACCGGGATGAAGAGGTTCTGGCTGGTATGATCGTAACCGACAAAGTGATTCGGATAGAAGTGACAAAACCGTATAACCAAAGTGCGTTGGCACGTATTCTCGAACTGGTACAGAATGCATCGGAACGAAAAGCTCCGGCGGAACTGTTCATCCGAAAATTTGCACGTATTTATACGCCGATCGTAACCGGCCTGGCTTTCCTGATCGTCCTACTTCCTTATTTATATTCACAGATACAACCGGATTTCCTTTTCATTTTCAACGACTGGTTGTACCGGGCACTTGTATTTTTGGTTATTTCCTGCCCTTGTGCGCTGGTTATCAGTATCCCTTTAGGCTACTTCGGAGGGATCGGGGCTGCTTCGCGGCAAGGAATCTTATTTAAAGGGGGCAACTATCTGGATGCCATCACCAAAATCAATACAGTCGTATTCGATAAGACCGGGACACTGACCAAAGGGATATTCGAGGTACAATCCTTATCTGCCGCCGATCATATTTCCGAAAAGGAACTGCTTCGCATCATTGCCTCTGTCGAAAGCCGGAGCAACCATCCTATTGCCAAGGCAATCGTGGCATACGCTCGGGAACAGCAGGTGGAAATCGACACAACCATCGATACGACCGAACTGGCAGGCTACGGATTAAAAGCAGTAGTCGATGGGAAAGAGGTATTGGTTGGCAACTCCCGCCTGTTGGACTCGGAAGGAATATTGTTTCACCCTATTGAAACAACTGTTTCACCTAGGAGAAACAACTGTTTCAACGGCATGAAACAAAATTCAGATACCGTGGTTGTCTGTGCCATCGACCGTCAGTATGCCGGTCATATCCTGCTTGCCGATACGCCCAAAGAGGATGCGGTAGAAGCTATTAAACAATTAAAAGAATTAAATATTAATAACCTGGAGATATTATCCGGAGATAAACAGATAATTGTTTCTAAATTAGCTAGCTGTTTAGGGATACCGCATGCATACGGCGATCTTCTGCCGGAAGGCAAAGTCGCTCGCCTGGAAGAACTGAAACGGAATCCGGAGAACCGGATAGCCTTTGTAGGCGACGGCATCAACGACGCTCCGGTGCTCGCCCTGAGCGACATAGGCATTGCGATGGGTGGATTGGGAAGCGATGCGGCAATTGAGACGGCAGACGTAGTGATACAAACCGACCAACCCGGCAAAGTGGCTACGGCGATCCGAATCGGTAAGTTTACACGTAAGATCGTATGGCAGAACATTGCGTTGGCATTCGGCGTCAAACTGATTGTATTGATCCTGGGAGCCGGAGGCATAGCAACCATGTGGGAGGCTGTTTTTGCAGATGTCGGTGTCGCTCTATTGGCCATCCTTAATGCCGTAAGAATTTTAAAGACTAATAAACAGGATTGATATGGATGCTTATTTAGACATATTGAACAAGAGAGAGATCAAACCGACGGCTATCCGCCTGCTTGTATTAAAAGCAATGATGGAGTTTGAACGGGCCTTTAGCCTGCTCGATCTGGAGAATTATCTGGACACGGTAGATAAATCGACCGTGTCCAGGACTATCAATCTTTTTCTCGATCACCACCTAATCCATTGCATCGACGACGGATCGGGTTCGTTGAAATACTCGGTATGTGGCGAAGATTGTAATTGTTCGATAGAAGAGCTGCATGCGCACTTTTATTGCCAGAAATGTCACAGGACCTTCTGTCTGCGGAATATTCCCGTCCCGACCGTACAGCTACCACGTAATTTCACCCTGGAAAGTATCAACTACGTGTTAAAAGGTTGCTGCGAAGATTGCTCAAAATAGACAAAGACATTATCTTTGCGGTCTGTCTTCCCGGATATTCAGGAAAATACAGGTGAAGGCAAAGCAACCATTAAAGTATAAAACAGATATGGAACATCCATTAAGTATTTACAACACGCTCACAAGAAAGAAGGAACAGTTTATTCCGTTGCATGAACCCCACGTAGGCATGTATGTCTGTGGACCGACGGTTTACGGAGATGCGCATCTGGGACATGCCCGTCCGGCCATCACATTCGACCTGTTGTTCCGTTATCTTACTCATATAGGATATAAAGTACGCTATGTACGCAACATAACCGACGTCGGCCACCTGGAACATGACTCCGATGATGGCGAAGACAAAGTGGCGAAAAAGGCCCGTCTGGAACAGTTGGAACCGATGGAGGTGGTACAGTTTTACGTAAACCGTTACCACAAGGCGATGGATGCCCTCAACGTGCTTCCTCCCAGCATCGAACCGCATGCTTCGGGCCATATCATCGAGCAAATCGAACTGGTAAAGAAGATTCTTGACAACGGATATGCTTATGAAAGCGAAGGTTCCGTTTATTTTGACGTAGAGAAATACAACAAAGACCATAATTACGGTATCCTTTCGGGCCGTAATATCGAAGATATGCTGAATACGACCCGTGCGCTGGACGGCCCGTCCCTCTATGATGAACTGAGAGCCAGAGAATTGGCGGCGGATGATATTGAGAGCTGCCGCAAAAAGCCGGGAGATGTGTTCTGTGCGGTGGAGCTGCACATTGAGCAAAACAGCGTCCTGGAGACCTCTGGGGTGCGCCTTGGGGTTGTAAAGGCCATCTGCGCAGCGCTGAATTTTACGGTGACGGTTACGGGCACAGCGGCGCACGCCGGTGGGATGCCGATGGAGAGCCGGCGGGATGCCTTCGCAGCGGTAAGTGAGATGTCTCTGGCGCTGGAACGGATGACGCGGGAAAACCGGATGAGCGAGTACTGTACGGGGACCATTGGCTTTTTGCAGATCGAGCCCAACGCATCCAATATCATTCCGGGGCGTGTAAATTTCACGGTGGATATCCGGGACTGCGACGCGGCATCGAAGAACCAGCTCTGTGACAAAGTACGAGAGGAGTTCGCAGAGATCGCGGCGCGGCGCGGGGTCGCCCTGGAGATGAGGCTGCAGAACAATGACGCGCCGGTTTCCAGCCACCCGGCTTTAAGGACGCTCCTGGCGAACTGCTGTGAGCAGCGCGGAATTTCCC
>ERZ832522.5610-NODE-5610-length-11272-cov-4.655790_pt1 | contig 11272 bp, 10 predicted proteins | sample MGYA00519951_ERZ832522 | MGnify/ENA primary metagenome ERZ832522 (study PRJEB31850, sample SAMEA3708728) | human gut metagenome | biome: human gut; feature: human-associated habitat; material: faeces | place: China | collected 2014 ... | reverse complement strand
TCTTAATGAAGGTAAAGAACGGTGCAAGCTGAAATGCTCTTGTGTAGTTCTCGATAGTCAGATGGGACGGCCAGAACCTTCCGCCATAGATCTCCTTCAGATCCATCATGCTAACATTGAAACAGTAGATAACAGGAACAATGATAATAATTGCAAAAATAATATTCAGCGCATACATCGCCACTTTTACATATGGTTTTTCTTTCATCAGTAGGTCACCTTCTTTTCCAGTCTAAACTGCAGTGCAGTCAGGATGATCAAAATAACAAACAGAATTACGGATTCTGAACAGGCTACACCGAAACGGCTGTTGATAAATGCCTCCTGGTAAATCTCATACACGATAACGTTGGTACTCTCTGCCGGTCCGCCCTGGGTCATCATCTTGAACTTTTAGCGTACCTCCATTCCATGTAACATGAACATCTCCAGGCATTTTCAAACCACCCACGTTCCAGTAAGCACCCTCATAACGTGTAATATTTACCATCAAGCTAACCCCGTTATCAGGGATGCCCGCTTTACAAACCTCATTCCCTCGTTTTATAATCAATCCTTTCATATCTTCTATATCAGTCCTTTTTCTTGCAGTTCAACCTTTAACCGTTCATACCACTGCTTTATTTCATACCTATCACAGTCCTTCATGGTCAAAACTGGTGCCACCTTATCAGTGTCAACAATTCTAATTAATACCTTATCACCAACTTCAGGTCTTCCGTCGAACCAGGTAAGGTAATGTAAAAGATCACTTCCCATTACCATAATCCGATCGGAAGAATATCCATGTAATAAGTTTACAAAAACCAAATTATCAGAAGCCACAGTAATCGGATCTTCATCATTTATGCGTATTTCTAAACCGATCATATCTTTTATTTATTACAAGATTTAATCAATAATAGACTTTCTTGTTTTCTCTGGAAAGTACCAAATAATCGTCCACTTTTACATCAAAATAAGACTTAGCTTTACCGTCATCATTGGAAGGCAACTCCTCTTTATCAGTCAGCGCCTCTATTATATCGATTTCCTTCACGTTCTTTTTCAATTTGGGGAACAACAGGCTGACATATATGTATTTACGATTGCAACCTTTAATAATCATCAACTTATCCATAGGTGCGCCACCATCGTATCCTCTCACCATGTATTCATCACCGGTTTTCTTATCTACTATTTTAAATCCCGGGCTATAGTACATCCATTGCCAGTCGAAATAGATGGGTTGCAGGAACGTTACTTTAGTATCATCTTTCCTTCTTTCAATAGAATGCAATAAAGGCTTTGTACCCATGCCATGCTCATAGGTTCTATCGGCAACGATCTCTATGCTATCTTTAGGAGCTGTATAAGCCGCATCAAATAACTTTTGATCGCGTGTCTTGGCCTGTTCGGCAGCGTCATCCCTTACCAACTCTCTTGATTTCTGAAGCTTCGGCATCATTTCCTGCACCATTTCCATTGACAGCTGTTGTATCATCGGCATTGATTCAGTTGCAACGGCAGTTGCAGTCTCCCCAAGTTTTCTTCCCGCAGGAGATTCATAAAAAGCAACCACTTTTTTCAGTTCATCTAATGTCATGTGTTGCTGGTAAATAGGAGCATATACTTCCATGACTTTATCTTCAATCTTCCGTGTCCATTTTGAAGCAAAATCTTTCCAATAAGCCTCATCTTGTTGGAAAGGCCCATTTTTCATACTCGACATCAATTGAGACATTATAGCTTCAGAGGATGCCGAACTGCCGGAAAGCGTCATGATCTTTTTTAGTAAAGTTTTGTACTCGTCGGTCTGGTCTGAATTCTGAGCCGAAGCCGGTAAAATAGAAGTAAGCGATGTGGCTACGCAGATCACCATTAAGAAAAGGATTTTTTTCATCATATAATAGTTTTGTTGATGAAGTCAAGTTAACTTCATTGTGTTATACATTCTTACAAATATACTCTAATTATTATTAGAATACAAACAAATAACGGACATAATTATAAACTGCGGCAATTATTGTCTGATTTACCGGAATTTCTTTATTGCATTCCCCAAGTAATAAATAGGGTGTCTGTATTGAAATCAGACTTTTTTAGATTAAAACAATAGGACGATTGTTACAATTCAATGGATAATACCTTTTTTTTGCAATGATAATAGTTTGAATATCAATCATAAACCACAAAATCAAGTGTAACATTCCCTTTTTTCACACTTAAAAGATTCGTACCTTTGCAAAAAGAGTATGAAGTCCTAAAAAAGAACATGACATCCATTTAATTTTAAATAAATATCACTTATGAATCGATTAAGACATTTAATGTCATTATGTATTTTTATATCACTAATGGCATGCGAACAAAATGAAGACTGGGTTGTAAATGAACCGATGCAATCATTTGAAGAAAATCCAGAGTACGCTCCTCTCAATACTATTCCTGATTGGGTTAGTGAAAAAGTGACACCTAAAGAATACGAACTATGGAGAACCATGAGTTCAAGGTATGAAATAAATTATTCCTTTTTAAAAAAGGATATTTCAGAAAAAAGGAAAAAAGAAATCTATGATTGCATCAACAACATCTGTGAAAGAATAGAAAAAGAGCAGATTAATAAATATGAAGGATTCCTAAATATAGCAGATGAAGATGGCACCACCCTATCAGACTCACAATATTTTGGCAGAATAGCAACAAGATCACCAGAAGGAGGGGCTGAATATAAGACAAATGGATGTACATTGTATACACATAGCTTAGGTCCCTATATAAAAGCTGCTGTTACTTACAAAAAATCCGATGATGATGTTACAATTACGTCATCGAGTGTTTATACGGGATCACCATATTTAGGAAATGACCCGAGTTTTTCTGGTGCTTCCAGTGTTTCTTACGATAAGGATAAGAAATTAATAGCCGCATCGTGTAGCGGAACTTTATCATTCAAAGATGGATCCAGAAAGGTTGAGGTAACTGTACAAAAGACAGGATTCATGATCCCATGATCAATTTGAATATACACAAGATTAATCTTGGTACAGTTAGTACTCTTTTGTGATTTTCTATTCAGATCTTGAAAAAAGTTATAGAACAATTAAAAATAATAGTCACCATGAACAACATTCTAAGTACCAATCATACGTCCATCTATAAATTATTATTCGTCCTATTTTTTGCAGGGATTTGTAATCTGCCATTTAAATGCAATGCTCAGGAATACTCCAAATTGGACGAAGTACCACAGTGGGTCAAAGAAAAAGTTAGTCATGAGGAATATAAATTATGGGAAGTCATGAGTTCTGTTTTTCAAATTGACTACTCTTTTCTCAAAAAAGATATCTCTCAAGAAAGAAAAAAAGAAATACTTCACCTCTTGCAAAACACTGTGTCAAGAATCCAAAATGGTTCATACAATATCGAAAAAGGCTCTTTATTTTGTGTAGCTGATGAATTTAAAATTGACTCCTTGACAAATTGGAGCACCGAAATCTTAGAATGCAGGAAAAAAAGCGGTATTATTTATTCCAGCAGGGACGGCTATGATGCGCATTATAAACTAACTGTGATTTATGGATATGACAAAATGAATAAAAAAGTATATCCGATAAAAAATGAATTAGAGTGTATTAGTTACTCCGGAATAGAGATTACATGCAACGACCTGCCAATTGTAAAATATAACGAAGTCGAAGGAAAGCTGCAAGGAACCTGCTACGGAAATCTTTTCTTCAAAGACGAAAAAGGTGCAACTCACAGTGAAGATTTCACCAAATATTTCGTCTTAGAGCCTTGAAACAGCAACTAATATAAATAAATGAAAAGCATTCCAGTTTCTTCTATTCTATATTTTCTGTTGAGTTTGGGAGTCTTATTCGTAAATGCAAACACATTTACAGATTCCCAAATTTTCCCTAAATGGATTTTTATGTTCGCAGGATTAGGAGTAATTGGATGTCTTTTTTCATTTTATCTTTTCCTGGGAAAAAGGTTTGTTTGCAATGCAAAATGTTGTTACTACACGGTTATTATATCTTGTTTTCTTCAAGCCGGATACGGTATATTACAATTTTTCAATATACTGTCTTCACATTCCATCACCTACAATGTTGTCGGTAGCTTTGATAATCCTGCCGGTTTTGCAGGAAGTTTATGCGCAGGGTTACCATTTACCTTCTATTTTTTACAATATTCAAACAAAAAGGTTGGTGTGCATTGTTTGTTATTGTCTTAGGAGTATTGCTATCAGAATCTCGCGCCGGGTCAATTAGTATATTTACCGTATTAGTAATTTACTTTATTCACCAAAACAAGAATAAGTTCCACTATAAAAAACATATCGGTAGCTTCTTACTCTGTCTATCCTTTCTGCTGATTAGTATATTTGTCATTTCTGTAACAGTCTATCATCTAAAAAAAGATTCGGCTGATGGTAGATTATTAATATGGCGTTGCACATGGGAAATGATAAAACATGAGCCTTTTACAGGATATGGAGTCGGAGGATTCAGCGCACACTATATGGATTATCAAGCCCAATATTTCAAGGAACATCCGGATAGTCAATTTGCAATTTTAGCAGACAATATTAAGAGTCCTTTTAATGAATACCTTTCTGTCGGAGTCCAGTTTGGTATTCTAACTTGGGTACTTTTGATAGCTGCTGGTATTTTCTTGATTCTTTGTCACAGGAAGCACCCAACCAAAGCAGGATATGTGTCTCTGCTCTCTTTACTTTCCATTGCAGTTTTTTCTTTTTTCTCTTATCCATTCACTTATCCCTTCATTTGGATTATTAGTGCATTAAGTGTTAGTACTTTAATAGGAAAAGCCTATGAAAATACCTTGTTTCAAAAAACAACAATTATAAAAAGAGGAATTGCTTTTTTCTTATTAATAGGAAGTTTATTTTTGCTTATTGAAGTGGTGAGCAGAATTAAAGCAGAACTGGAATGGGGAAAAGTAGCGCATATGTCGCTCTGTGGACGAACCAATGACATGTTACCACGATACCATAATTTACTACATACTTTTAGAAGAAATCCTTATTTCTTATATAATTACTCTGCCGAACTTTGTGTTGCCGAAAAATATAAAGAATGCTTAGCAATAACGGCTATTTGCTGTAATTATTGGTCAGATTACAATTTAGAATTAGTACAAGCAGAGGCATATATTGGCCTAAAACAATATGATGCAGCCAAACATCATTTAGAGAAAGCTACCTTAATGTGTCCTGTAAGGTTTATACCTCTTTATAGGTTACATTATGTCTACATGAAACAGGGAAAGGCAGAAAAGGCAAATAGGCTGGCTCAATTAATCATAGAAAAACCTATAAAAAAGAATTCTACAATCATTCAAAAAATTAAGGCTGAGATGAAACATCATTTATCGAGAAAAACATGTTTGTACTAAAAGCATACACAACAGTGCATTTGGAAGGCGAAAACATAAATAAGAATACGCCTTTTATGGTCGAAGAGATTGCCAAAACTTTAAAGGCAAACAAATAACGGACATAATTATAAACTGCGGCAGTTATTGTCTGATTTACCGTTTCTCTTCGTCCAAGCAACCCTATAATCGCTTAATTTTCACTTATTGTTATCAGTTTTTCGTAAGGACATCTTCATCGTTCCACCCGGGTAGAACGAACTGTCTACGTTTGTGACACGATCGGTTTACCTGGGTGCAATGATCAATTCACCCGGGTGGAACGATGAAGATGTCGGTAAGATAATATAAGAATGTAAGGGAGATATGCTAAGGACATAAGTGTCACAACATACAAATGATAGGTAAAGTAAAATCAATACAGCTGTAGTCTGTAGCAGAAAGAATGATGAGAGACAACTTAAAAAAGGATGAGAGATACACTGTTTGGGAGCATATTATGGGATAAAACGATGAGAGACACCCTGCTCCGAAGGTATCTCTCATTCATTATTCATCTAGTTATCTGATCTTTACAGAAAGACAGTGAGACCGTGAGACTAAAATATTTTTTTTATTTCTTGGGAGCGAGCAGATTATTCCTTATCTACAGAAAATTTAAAGATACACTGACTCATGTATTTTTCTCCCGGGCGAAGCACAGCCGAAGGCCATTCCGGTTTGTTCGGAGTATCCGGATACTTCTGAGTTTCAAGACATACGGAAGCACGCTGATTATATGTGATACCTTTCTTTCCTGTCAGAGAACCATCCAGAAAGTTGCCGGCATATACCTGAACACCCGGTTCGTTGGTATATACATCCAGTACGATACCCGTTTTGGGAGATTCGAGTGAAGCACATTTACGGGAAATATCCCCTTTGGCATTCAATACCCAGTTATGGTCATAACCATTTCCATTCTTCAATTGTACAAAATCGTAGTCGTTGATGCGTGCACCTACCGGAGTCGGAGTGCGGAAATCCATCGGAGTACCTTCTACCGGAACAATCTCGCCAGTTGTCATGAATGTGCTGTCTACCGGAGTATAATAATCGGCATCCACCATCAACAAGTGGTCTGCATTGCTTGCTGCATCACCATCGAGATTAAAATAAGAGTGATTGGTCATATTTACGATGGTCGGCTTATCCGTTTCTGCTTCATAGCGGATATCAATTGCATTATCGTCTGTCAGTTTCATCAGGACTTTACAGGTAATGTTACCCGGGAAACCTTCTTCGCCATCCGCAGCGACATAAGTCAGTTCCACTTCTTGCGGATTCGGTTGCACAGCATCAAACACACGATACTGGAATCCATTGGGACCGCCATGCAGGCAATGACCGTAATTATTCTGAGGCAACTGATATTCAATGCTGTCCAATGTGAATCGACCTTGATTGATACGGTTTGCGTAACGACCGATGCTGGCACCAAAATCAGAAGGTTTGCTGATATAATCCTGAATAGAATCGAAACCTAAAACTACATCCTGCATCTTACCGTCTTTATCGGGGACCATCACAGAAACAATGCGTCCACCGAAATTCGTCACACAAACTTCCATGTTGTTCTTGTTACGAAGGGTGTACAGATCGGTTTTCTTACCACCTACTTCAGTCTGGAAGTTAGTTCTTAACAGGCCGGAGTCGGTTGGTTGCTCGGCTTTCGGGGTACAAGCAGCTACAAAAAGGGCAGAAACAGCCCATAATGCTAAATTCTTCATGGTTGATATAAGTATTATTATAAATTAGTTCAACGAACATCTTTTATTTAGATTGCAAAATTGGCGAAATTCTGATAGTTTGGAGGCAACATTCTTTCCAAATAATAGCACAAATCAGTCATTTCGCCAATGATGCAATCATAAACACTTATATCTTTCTAAATCAAAATGATTTATCTTATAACAAATTCAAGTAAACTGATTCCATCACCAGTTACTCCTTTGTATTCGGGAAAGCCGATATTCTCAACCGGGCCGCTCCCATCGGAATCAATGTAATCTCTTCTTTAGCGCCTTTCACCGCATCTTCTTCGGGCAATACACCGCAAAGTCCAGTTTCGTCAATCTGCCATTCGGGGATAATCCGGCCGGTAGCTTTCACTTCCAAAGGCACATTGGCCACCGTGAACGGGAAGTTATCAGCAGGCCAGGACTTACGAACGACTTTGAAGTTCTTCAAAGGCTCTTTCTTATCCAATACCAACGAATAGTTCCAGGGACTGTTAGCATAGATTTCAGTAGTAGGCCACTTCTTCGGGTCAGCACCTTTCTGCCATTTGGAGTCACCGATAGCCGTTTCACGACTGTCTTTTTCTATATATTTCTCGTCAATCTTCAGAGATAAAGTCAACGGACCATAATCCACACTTACACTGTTCTTATTGACTTGCCACGTACGCATGGACAAAGACATCGGAAGAGTCATTTCTACTTTATCACCATCCGCCCATTCGCGTTCGATACAAAGGTATTTACCGGATACAGGTTTCACACTGATCTTCTTTCCGTTGACACGCACTTCGGCTCCTTCAGTCCATGAAGGAATGCGGAGGTAGAACGGAAAATCGACCTTTTCATCGGTAGAAACGGTGAATTTGATGCCTTCTTCAAAAGGATAGTTAGTCTCTTCGTGAAGGACGATTTCTTTTCCATTACCCACTTTTACCGTAGCTTTACAAGCAGCATAGATGGCGGCAGCAATACCGTTGTCGGGAGTTGCCAATATCAGATGTTCCGAAAAATAAGGCCAGCCTTGTGCATGGTTATGCTGACAGCAACGGCTGCTGAACGGATTCATGGAAAGGAACGGACCACGGTTGTCAATACCCGGATGATGGTTCTTTGAGTCACTGACAGTATGATTCGGACAAGTGATGTAGCGCAAAGCCTTGAAGTCCGGCATCACAGCGGCAGGATAAGAGTTGAAAGCCACTTCTTCGCAATGCTCAGCCCACATCGGGTCACCTGTCATACAGAGCATGATCTCATCGGAAGCCATCTGTTCCACCAGTCCGCAGGTTTCCACTCCCTGACGAGGATCGATATATCCCAGACGGGCATTCTCGTCGGCACCGAACATACCGCCCGGAACCTGGCCAAAAGTGCGACGGATCAAATGATGTACATTATAAGAGGCTTTGAGCATGGCGGAATCTCCGGTCTGCATATAATAAGTGGCAGGTTCGCGGAAACACTGGGCGATGTTCACATTGTGCCAGTTGGGTAGGGAGGTTGATTTTGTCCAGTCGGCTGTGTTGCGGTGAATCTTCTTGGCAAGGTCCAGCAGGAAGGCATCTCCGGTATGGTTATAAAGCCAATAGATACTGATGATGTTGTCACCGCCACGGCTGTTTTCCCAATAGTCTTCCAGAAGTTTATCGTCGGGGACAGTCATCTGCCATTTGAAGTAGTTCGTCATCAGGTCAATAACCCGTTGGTCCTGAGAATACTCATAATAAGATTGCAGACACCAGAGCATAATCATCTGTGCCCACAACTCACGCTTGCCGTTCCGTTCGTTGACAGGACCGAAGTATCCATCGGGCTGGCAACTGGCAAATACACCTTCAATCCATGTTTTTGTTTCTGCAATCATCTTCGGGTCATTCAGGATATAGGCAAGGTTGCCATAACCTTTCAGCCAGTAAGGTACTTCTTCCCAGCCATGATCACCACCGGTTGTCAGCCAGGCGTTATTATCTTTCTCCAGCCAGGCACTGATTTCTCCCAGATGTCCGGTCAGCCCGTCACGTTGCAGTTCGAGGTACTTCTTTACCCAGCCTTCCGGCTGGATGCTGCCGACAGGCAGCTTAATAAAGTTCAACGGACGGAGCGGGGCCCGATAGCTCACATAATTCACATTCGTCGATTCTGTGTCGGGGCGGTCCATCACCCTTATAGACTCACTGGCAGTGCGTGTAGTAAAAGCTGCTGTCAGTAACCCGACAGTCAGCAGCGTACCCGCAACACCTATTTTAAAAGATCGTTTCTGTTTCATTTTGAATATTTTTTTGGAGATACTACCGACTTTTTAGTCAGCCTTGTTTTAATTCGGTTTATTTATAATTATAAATCAATTCTCCGCCTTTTATCAGTTCATTGTGAGATATACGGTAGTCAGCAATCTTTTTCCCGTTGAAATGGATACTTTTGATCGGTGCGTCTTTCTTTTTCCGTCCTTCTGTCTGAATAGTAAGTACGTTTCCATTCGTCAACCGCAACAGTACCCTGTCGAAAAGCGGAGAGGTCAGATCATAGTATTCATCTCCCACAAGCAGAGGATAGAAACCCATTGCCCCGAACACGTACCAGGCACTCATCGTACCGTCGTCTTCGTCCATTTCGGGACTATACCCTTCGGGGGCATTCTTGAATGCTTTACCCAGATAAGGAGTCTTAAATTCCGAGTTGCCTCCATATTTATGGATCATCGGTTCGGTCATCAGACTGCGTACTATCTGCTGGGTTTTCTCCGGTGCCCCAAGTCGGTTGAACAGGTAAGGAACATGGATATCCGGTTCGTTTCCCTGATTATAAAGGTGATGGTCGAAGAAATAGGTAAGTTGCAAACGAAGAGAGTCCTGCCCTACCCATTCTATCATTTTATCAATGTATTGTGGAGCCGCCCATCGGTATTGCCAACGGGTTCCCTGATAGAGTCCGTTGTTCTTCATCACTTCAAAAGCGGGAGTCACATTCATAAATTCCTTTTTCCATGTTTCTTCAAAAAGAGAGACCGAACGTTGCCGGTATTGTTCGGAATCCGCCTTTTCACCGATGATTTCCGCAATCTTTGCCATTGCCCACAAGTCATATGCCGATTCCATCTTCTGGTCGGGCGAACGCATGGGCAACCGCTCCATTTCCTGCTTCATACCAGCGTATCCTTTACGGAAATCAAGGTTGGTAATTCCTTTCCGGTAAGCGTCCAGCAAGAGAATCACAGCATGTTCCGTACGTACTGTCGGGGTAGACTCGAATCCGGTGGACCAGTCTTTCTTTCCCGTTGCATACAGATGAATCAGGGAAGTCGCCATATCCCGCATCTTCGCAGGTTCGGTCAGTACCAACAAAGGAAATTTAGTGCGGAAGGTATCCCATAACGACCAGTTACTGTAATATCGGAAGTCTTCTGAGATATACACTTTTCCATCCGTACCCAGATAAGCTCCGTCCGGAGAACTGACATCCGCCGGACTCAGGTAAGTACGATACAGGGAAGTATAGAAAATGACCCTGTCATCTTTCTTGCCTCCTTTGACGTCGATAGCTGACAATTGTTTTTCCCACTGATCAGCGGTCCGGGATTTCACATCTTCGAAGTCCATCTTTTCCCAACGGGCACATTCCCAGCTCGCCAGTTCGGAACTTAACGCAGACAGTCCGATACGGACTTCCACCGAACGTACCTTTTTGCCAAAGGTAAGGCAGGCAGTCGTCTCTTTCTGTTCTTCCAACTGGAAAGGATGGCTGGTATTTAAGGAGAAATAGAGTTTGTAGCGTCCATGTCCGCAGACGTTCTTTGCCTGTACATAGCCTTCGATGCAAGTTTCCGATATACGTTTGTAATGGCAGGTAGCTACGTCTTCAAACGTAGAGGCGAAGTCTATCCAAAGGGCAGCGGAAAGGCTTCGGGGAAATTTATAGCGTTCCACCGCCATAGCGTTGGTCGCTGTCAATTCAGTTTTGATACCATTGGTAAAAGCTGTCGAGTAATATCCGGGAGTTGCTTTCTCGCGGGACTTTTTAATATGCAATTCCTGTGAAGGAGCTACCGGACGAATGCGCAGGTTTCCTCCTCCGCCACTACATCCCACTCCGGAGAGGCGGTTGACAGAGAT